>Ga0208180_1001932_pt1 | contig 10734 bp, 25 predicted proteins | sample MalvireepMed_s16_FD_184241 | JGI IMG/M metagenome (GOLD analysis project Ga0208180, IMG submission 184241) | Marine viral communities from the Global Malaspina Expedition - Malaspina viral metaG DeepMed_s16 (SPAdes) (version 2) | ecosystem: Environmental > Aquatic > Marine > Oceanic | place...
CTGGGCAGCGTATAACTCTGTCACTGAATACCTCAACTATACTAAGGGTCGAAACTCTAACAACCGGATCGACTCGTTATGGTTCGGTCAGAACGGGACGATGAGCCGAAAGGCGTTGGATCAGGCTGTGGCGTTAGCGTCATAGACCTGAACTCCCTTGGCCTCGTCGGTACAGCTTGGGTTCCGCTTAGATCGGGTAAACCCTTGTTAACCGGCGAGGCTTTTTTTATGAGGCTATAAAATGTTAGAATTAAAAATCATCATATGGAATGTTATAGCTATACCTATTTTCTTGGGTCTGTGCTGGATTTTAATATGACAATTTCTTACCTCTAAGTGCTTGCTATGTAAGGACTTAGGTGGCGGCAGCCTGCCCGCCCAGCCCTAAGTTATTACTATATAACGACTTACGGGCACAAATATCAGCTAAAACAAAGGGCCATAAGTACTGACTATATAAAGACTTATGAAGATTTCCTAAAGTTTTCCCCTTGACTGTGCCGATAAGTATGGTATAATGATGTAAAGGCTTATGAGGTAAGGGCTTACGTAAAATAATAGAGATATACTTTCCTTCCCTCCCAATGGGGGGTGTGTTGTCATATGATTTCATACCCCCTAATGGTGGGGTGTCTTACCCCTCCTACCTCTTTACGGTTTGGTAAGGAAAAAAGGCACGCGAGTTTGCGTAAGGGTTGGAAAGTTTTGAAAGTCACGTAAGTTTTTAAACTTTAAATTTTTAAAAACAAAACATGCGGGTGTAGCTCAATGGTAGAGCCACAGCCTTCCAAGCTGAAGACGAGGGTTCGATACCCTTCACCCGCTCTGGTGGGGTTGTCTCACCCCTTCCCCCTTCTTAGGGTTAAGAAATGGTTAAAAGCACGCGAGTTTTTTGCGCGAGGTTGGTACACGCAGGCATGGGGTTGGTACACGCAAGTGGAAAAAAGAAACGGGGGTGTATATAAATGTACTATGAGTAAAATTCCAAAAGTAAAAAAAGGCATTGAACATTCCCTTAGTAAGACCGTTCAGGATATGAAGAAGGGTCCAGATAAAGGTCTAATACATTTAGGTGCGTTCTGGACAGCCTTTAGAAAGGACCAGCCTTATTTAGCTAAATTAATAATTCGGGAAATGAAACAATTTAAATCCCAGAAATTAATGTCTGCTTTTGCGCATGGGGTTTGGATGACCTATGCAGCACTACAGTCTCAGGAAGAAGCTGATGAGATGAATGACGATTGGGGAATTAAATAAGAGTTTTAGATTCTTCTCTCAAGTCTTTAGGAAGTATCCGCAGGAAAAGTAATTTAAATAAAACGGCAGTAAGCATAAAAGGAGTTGCTAAAAGAATTCTGAATTTTCTTAGCATGTCTCACCTCTTCCCCCTTCTTAGGGTTAAAGAATGGGTAATAGCACGCGAGTTTGTCGAACCGGTTCGGGTTTTCCCAGAACCACGCAGGTTTAAAATTTTAAAAAAATCCCACCACCACCCCGCAAGCCCGAAGGCAAGCGGCAACTTTTAAATGCCCAAATCCATACAGGGAAGTACAGACTAGAAGATTTCCCTAAACTCCTAAGAGTTAATCATCTTAAGGACATTTTTAACATATATAAAAAGGAAGGGCGACACGCTAGGAGGAAGTTATGGTACTCAGCTACCTCTAAATAATAAATTAATACTATAAGAGATGCCGCCCGACCTTGGTTGTTTCCTACTTTATTATACCATCAAACCTTGCAGTTATCAAGGCTTCCATAGAAATAAGCTGACAAAAAATTAAGAAAGTAGGTAATCTTTCATAAAAATTTCCCGTCCCATTAACACAAAATGTAATAAAAAGTACGGTAGTAATTAATTTCCATAATGCGTAGGAAGTAAGTTTTGGTTCTTGTAGCTTTAGCATGTACTATCCTGTAATAAAAATCCTGATGGTAAAATTATCAAAGTAATAACCCTGTAATAACTTTCAACTCTATGTGATCTAATAAGATATTTTCTATACCCGTTGTACTTATATCGTACCTGCGGCGAGACAGCTTTACGGTGAAAAACTTTTAGGAAAGGACAAGTTTCTTAAATTTCAATTGAGTTTCCCGAAACTTTTTTAAGGTTTTGTTAAGGTTCTCTCTTGAAAATCCCGAAAATTATACTATAATGCGGGTTACATTCCCAACAATCCCACCTGAGCAGCGTTTTGCGTGGGGAATTCCCCCAAGTTTTGCAGTTTGGGTTTATTTTTTACTTATTTCTTTCGAGAGGGGTGAAGGTATGAATAAAGATGATCTTAGGATACCTAAATATCTACCGTTTTTAGCTGTATTTGCAGGACTTTTCGTAATCTTGCTAATAGAGTTACTTACTAGGTGGTTTAGTGGTTAGTCTGTGTATTGATTAGGTGTAATAATAATTGATTGGCTAATAGGAGTTAATTGGAAGATAATTAGATAAAAATAATAACAAGGAACTCGAACAGTGAGTTGGAGAATCAAAGTCTCACATGATGAGTACGAAAGTTCTTACAAGGTGATCCTATCTTTCAATAAAAACAAGTACCAGATAGGAAAATCATTTTGTTACTACAATCGTTCCGATCTCCAAAAGATAGCGTGGGAGGAAGCTCTAAAGTTGGGAGTCTACTTTGAACGAGACTTAACTGAAATTATAATTGAGGATGACAATTGATGGTTAGGCACCCTATCGTAACACATCAGATGAACGTCAGATCATCACTATCTGATATGGTAAAGCTGGCCGTGAGCAGCGTAGAAGGGATTGGATTGCTTGCTGCTCAATTTATAAAAAAAGGAACCGACATACAACGTACACACTTCTTCATCGACAGCATGGGATGGCTAAACCTGATGCCCAACTGTCAGTATAACCATTCTGCTAAAAATAAAAACTGTGAAATCATAACACGGGAAGGAACAAAATATCTAGTTTCCTTAAAAGACATTGAGATAGGAGAGGAAATTCTAGTCGATTACACAAAGGACAATGATTTAGAACAACCACAAGGGGGCTGGAAAAAATGAGAATGATGCTCCCTAAAGTTACAGAAGATTGTTCCAAAGCAATATTCGGAAAATCCAAATCCGATGTTTTCCTGTATGGTGCAGAGTTTATGGTGAGACTTTTGGTTCAAGACCGCAAGGACTTAGTTGGTATGATTCGAGAGTCCGTCGAACTAATGTTTCCAAAAGACCTAACAGAACAGGCCAAGGCTGCTACTTCTATAACACTAATACTTAGTGCTATGAACGCTACTATGGAAGCAGAAGAATTAAAAAATAAAATAGATTAATCATGGATTTCTTCATCTGGCTACAAAAATTATCTCAGGTAAAGGATAGCGGTGTTGAGGTGTTTATAGATGAGGATGGAGAAATAGAATTTGAAATAGATTCGGATGTTTTTACGGAAATCATGGAAAGATACACAAATGAAACTGAGGACTAGCAGGGATTTATGTATATTATTCACTTTCACAAACTTTTTCTTCTGTTTCGTGAATAATAGTTTGACAAACGGTATAATAGGTGTTATAATGTTAGCATCGGCTTTCTGGATTGATACCCACGTTCAAAAAGGATTATAAAGTGAAAGATTTTTGGTTAGGAATTCTGGGGGCGCATATTTTTCTGATTACAATGTATACTTTGATTGCATTGATTTGGATTGTCTGTTCTGCGTTTATTGGTTGAAAGGAAAAAAAATGCCTAAAGGAAAAAGGAAGGCTCCTCAAAAGGAGTGTCCAGAGTGCAAGTCTCTGGTTCATGCTAGAGTTAGTTTCTGTAGGAAATGCAAACACACTTTTTATATTAAAAAGAATGTGAAGCGGGATTTATTGGCAAAGAATTGGCGCGATCTGGAGGCCGGTGATGTAATTAAAGTCATTACTGGCACAGGCCCATACTTTGTCAGTAAGGACAGGGAGGGAGAAAGAATAATGATGGGAGAAAAGGGTAAATTTGAAGTCTCAGAAATTATTGACAACGGCCCAAAAAACTGTGGCATATATGCTCATCAACTATACGGAAGGGAAAATCGGTCCCATTATAGAGAATGGATATATATGGGTGAATCTTATTGTACGGATTGCAACATACACAAGGAAGCCCACAGGATAAAAGTAATTAAAAAGAAAAGTCAGGAAAAATAATCTCGGAAATCTGAGACTTTCTCTCAAGTTTCTTCTTGCAAATGACGATAAGTATGTTATACTGATAGCATAACACGTAACACAAGGAATTGAAGATGCAAACATTGGTTAAAAGAAGGTCAGACGGTGGGATTCAAGAGTGGTCTATTGAAGTAGCAGACAATGCTTTTAGGGTCACATCAGGTAAGAGAGGTGGTAAAAAAGTAGTCAATGAATGGACTTACTGTAGTGGTAAAAATAAAGGACGATCCAACGAGACAACGGATGAGGAGCAGGCACAGACAGAAGCCAAGGCTAAGTGGGATAAAAAGCTATCTGGCGAGTATTCTTTGGATGTTGATTCAGTAGATGATCTGGGTTTTACTAAACCTATGCTGGCTAAGGACTGGAAAGATTACGGGGATAAGGTACAGTTCCCTGTCTATACGCAACCTAAGCTGGACGGTATCAGGTGTATCGCAACTAAAGATGGGTTGAAAACTAGAACCGGCAAGGATATTGTATCAGTACCTCACATCTTTGAATCATTGCAGGTATTCTTTGCTGCACATCCAGATGTAGTGTTAGATGGTGAGTTATATTGTGACAAATTTGATAATGACTTCAATGCTATCTGTCATCACGTTAGAAGGTCTAGGGTGACAGAGGAAAGTTTAGAGAAAGCTAAGGTTATTGAGTATCACGTTTATGATATAGTTAATAATAAAATGAGTTTCTCAGAACGAACAGATTTTATTGATGATAATTTCTTACTAACTTCTTATGACCACATTGTATCTGTCTACACTGAACGTGTTTGCTTCCAGTCACGCTTAGATGAACTATACGGTAGCTGGCAAGAGCAGGGCTATGAGGGTCAGATGATTCGACTTGATGAACCTTATGAGAATAAGAGATCAAAGACTTTGTTAAAGAGAAAAGAGTTTCAGGATGGAGAGTATACCATTCTGGGATGGAAAGAGGGCGTAGGCAACAGAGCAGGCACTATCGGTCACTTCAAATTTGAAACTGAGGGTGGTGCGGAATTTAGTAGTAATGTTAAAGGTAACTTCGAGTACCTAGCAGACCTGTTGAAGCAGGCAGACGAACTGATTGGTAAATCAGCTACGATTAAGTATTTCAGCCTAACACCAGATGGCGTACCGAGATTTCCGTATGTCATCGCAATAAGGGATTACGAATGAGTAAATATAAAGTTGAGATGATTGTTGAAGTAAACGAAGGTCATCCCCGCAAGTGGCTTCCAGAGTCGATTGCAGAGCAGTTGAATGATGGTGAGGACATATTGGAATGGGATATTAAGGAGATTGAAGATGAATAACTTTAAGAAAGTAATTCTTAAACAGCATGGTCAGTGTGGCAGTTATATGAAGTACGAGAACCACAGCACTAAGGATAGGGATTACGAGGTGGTGGGTTTAGAGAACACTATTGGGTATGAAATTGGTGAGGTTCTTAGTAAGGATGACGTTCAGCAATTGATATGTCGCCCTAACATGAAGGTGGTGGTGAAATGAGTAGGATATATAAGAACTGGGCCGTCCACAATTTATTTGGACACCCTTTTATGCAATTAGCCTATTTGGTAGGGGCTAAAAGAGTTGGTGTTTGGATACATGATTCTACACTTCCAGCAGGGCATACTGCTGATGGTCACGCCGCAGAGCAAGGAGATTGAAATGGACGGTAATCAAATGAAAGCTGCACTCGCGTGTATACTATCCTTTATTGTTGGCTTATTAATTGCGGGGTGTTGAAGATGAATAACAGAGATGCGAGAAGCAGGGTGTTTGAAAGTGAAAAAAAGAAGTGGGAGTTTCGCTATAATAATCAAGATAAAAGAATAAAAGACTTAGATGATATAGTTACTGAATTAAGAAAAACTATTAGAGGATTAAGAAGGGAACTTAAAGATGAACGATCCGTTTGAAGCCAAGGGCGAGCCAGTAGAGCTAGTGCAGGGATTTCCGTACCGAGCAGTTGTAAAGTGGCACGCAGAGGACATCCAAACCATAGCCGAAGAACGTGGCCTAGATTGGGACTTGAAGATGTGCGACGACTTTCTGTATGGGCATGAGGGCTACCTACAGGAGAGGTTGGGCGAACTTGGGTTTGAGGTCATTGAGGATTATTTCTGTGAATGGGAAAGGGACGTTGAAAATGAGTGAAAGAGTTGTTAGTTATGATTTTGATATTCAGAGCATTGTGGCTGTAGATGCCCCCTATGGAACCGATCCTGACACTCTGATAGAGCAAGTGTTTATAAAGCTGATACAAAGAGCTAGACATCAGGACATCGAATTAGTTTGTGAAAATACATTTGATCCAGAAACGGGGGCCTATGAGGACATTCCCGACGAATGGTATAAAGAGCGTATCGAACATCGTAAGGAATATTTGCGAAAAAAAACCCATTCAGAAGAAATGCAAGATGACTTAGAACCTCTGGAAGATTAAGGCTGTATCAGCCCCCCGTTTCTTCTTCTTGAAGAAGAAACCTCCCCCATTCCAGTCCCATCATTTGAAAAAAGACGAAATTTGTGCTTGACTTTTACCGTGTTGATTGTATAATATAAGGAGTGTAGTAAGATGAGTAAGTTGTATAGAAATTGGCCCGTACATAATTTATTTGGACATCCTGTTAGCGAATTGGCTTACTGGGTTGTAAGACCCTTTGGTAAATCAAGGGCTAAACAAGTTAATAAGTGGATACATGATTCTACACTTCCAGTAGGACATCACGACGAGGCCATGATTGCGATACTGGCTGCAATTGCCAGTGGCGTAAACAGGAACTTGGCCAAACCCGACAGGAAGACTGCTGATGGTCACCCCGCAGAACAAGGAGAATGAGGATGAAGTGGGTCGCCTTAGCGGTCATTGTTATTATTACATTGTATTTATTACAACGATTTTTAATAAAGATAACAAACTCTTAATATGACTAAAAAATACTTAGTAAGCCTACTTACAGCAAGTGGAAAGACAAAGAATATCATTGTGGAAGCAGTAAGCTGTAATCAGGCAGACGAACTGGCTTCTCAGCAATTTCCATCCTATGAAATCAGCAGGATTACCTGTGACGAAAAGGACATTCGTTATTTTTCAACCGTCAAGGAAATGAGGAAACATAAATAATGAAAAATTTAATTTTATTTCTAGCACTTTGCTTAATCCCATTAGTATCGTTAAATGCCCAACCAAACATTGTAGTAAAGAAAAGGCCATTCAGCCGGATTATTATTGTTAATGGAATTAGAATTAAGATAACACGACCCCTATTCAGGAAAAGATACAGGAAACCCCTATCCCCAGAAATCATCAGACTCCTTCCACCAGAAGTGATGCCATATCTCTATAAAAGATCGCATGAGGGTTTCCACAAAGAAATCAAGCCGCTGTATTATGACTCTATTGACTCGGATAGGTTAAGGAATTTAGCATGAACATTAAAGAACACTTTAGTAGAATGTTAGTAACGCTTGGCTGGACAGCAACAGGAGGCATTATGCTTTACGGCACGTACTATCTTTGTAAGAGCTTATCGGTTTTGGGCAGTTAGCTCAGTTGGGAGAGCGTCACGTTGACATCGTGGAGGTCATTGGTTCAAGCCCAATACTGCCCACTGAAAGGATAATAAATGTATAAATATAAAGCAAAAGTAAATAGAGTAGTAGACGGAGATACTGTAGACCTTGATGTAGACCTTGGCTTCCACGTTATAATAAGATTAAGGGGGAGGCTGACGGGCGTAGATACTCCTGAGCGTGGTCATAAAGATTGGTCGAGAGCAACACAAATGTTTGGAAATCTTCTTAGCGATGAAGCAGATGAGCATGGATATATTTTAATTAAAACAAAAAAAACTGGCAAGTATGGTCGGTGGCTCGTAGAAATAGACAATGTTAATACTGCCCTAGCGGAGATATGGCCCTATGAACGATAAAGAGAAGGCTGAAAAGTACGATGAATTAGTAGAGAAATCTGGCAACGGCGATGACGTAATAGATATTGAAGGCCAGAAATGGCTCAGGCTGCACCCTGAAATGAAGAATTGGACAGAATCCCACTCTGAGATGGTAGAGTGGATGACTCAGGCGGTTAAGTTTCCACCCCGTAGTGATTGCGGATAAATTATGAAAGAAAAACCCTTTTCAATTAATTATGACTGGCTTGACTTTAGAAGTTGCAAACAACTTACGTCATACCAAAAGCATAAAATTAAAAAAGAATATATTACGGTAGTTAAAGATTCCATACAAAAGATTATCGACCAAGCAATCAAAGATCGCGCCCACAGGAGAGAGGAGCTAGAGGAACATGACGACCCAGACAGCCCCTTCAGACTAGATATAGGTGGAGAAGGATAGAAAGTGGCTAAAAAGAAAACATATCAACCTCCGAAAGATTCTGACTGGGATTACGAATCGGATAAAGAACACAGAAGAACAATTAAAGAAAAAGAAACGTACATTAGAAACAAATATAAAAGAGGGTGGGATAAAAAAAATCACAAATGGAAAGAAGGGTTCGATGGCTCGACCATCATGGAATGACCATTTTTTGGCACAGGCGTTCGTTACATCCCTGAGAAGTCCTGATTCCCAAACAAAATGTGGTTGCGTGTTAGTAGATAAAAACAATAGGATTATTTTGGGGCAGGGATACAACGGATTTCCTAGAGGGATTGATGATAGCGAATTACCCCACACACGACCAGACAAATATCCTTGGATGATCCACGCAGAAGTAAATTCAATATTAAATTGTAGTCAACGTCCCGAAAATTCAATTGCCTACATAACCACATCTCCGTGTTTTAATTGCTTACTTTTAATGTGGCAGGCAGGAGTCAGAGAAGTTATCTATGCTAAAAATGGATCACGACCCGCAATGATTGACAATGATGAATATAGAAAATTAACTGATAAGTTCATTAAGATGTCAGGAATGAAGGTAGAAGGGGTCATAGCTGACTTAAGCCACCTTTCTTTTTTGGAGATTCTGGAGAAATGAGCGAAAAAAAACTTGACTTTGAGGGTTCTGTATCCGATAATACATTGTACGCAGACGGATTTGAGGACGCACTCATTGGTGTAGGAATTCAAGGAGGGACACACAAGGCTATTGCAATTTACAATATTGAAAAGATGGAGCAGATATTAATGGATCGAGATGGCATGGATTGGTCTGAAGCAGTAGAATTTTTAAATTTCAACACTCTGGGAGCGTATGTAGGAGAATACACCCCAATTTATTTAGAAACAAGAGATGAAAGAGATATATAATGATTCCACTTGACCAATTCCGACGCCCCGAAGAAACAGAAAAAGTCGAGGAAACTTCAGTAGTAGAAGCTGATGACAATAAAAAACTGTCATGGTGGGAACGCCGGAGACAAGAGCGTGAAGGAAGAACCAGCACTAGGGACGATAGAGTAGAAAAAAGAAGGACATTTATTATAGAAAGAATCAATGCTCTGACACAAAAATTCTATGCTGTTGCCGCGAAAAGGAAGTGGCTGGTGTTTATGATGGCTCTCGGTATTGCAATATATTTTATCATAACTAGCGGAGGCGGTTTGAGTTTTCTCGGAGTATTTCAAAAGATAAAAGGGTTATTTTTTTAAGTAAACCACTACATTGTGGGGTATTTAAAGGTAAGAATATCAATGAATTTAGGAGATCAAATTACAATGGACAGCGTTCTTGCAAAAAACATGGAAGAAAAGATGTCTGCCCCGAAAGAAAAAAAATCCGTCCCTCATCTGGATAAGCTCGTTATTAATGCTGTAATTTCTAAACTTGGAACACCTCCCCGTTTATTTAAAGTTGCAGCAAAAAATCTATGGAGCAACAGGTGGCGTGTTGATGTGTGGTGTACCCATGAAGTTGAAACAGAGTGTATGGTGGTAGAGAATTACAAAATAGACTATAGTTATTTTATTAAATATGATGAGGACTCAGGAAAGATCGTATCGTGTAACCCAGAAATCGAACCGATAGAGGAAGTAAAGAATGAAAGAATACAGAAATGATATAGGAAAAGTTCATACTAAATTAAACAGAGAAGAACAGAAAGAACTCTATAGAAAAATACAGGAAGGCAATGAAGAAGCTAGGAACACAGTAATTCACAGTTGTCTCCCAATGGTAGTAGATATTGCATCGAAGTTCAGAATAAACAATAAGCATGTTGACTTGGAGGACATGATCCAAGAGGGAAACATAGCACTTATTTGTGCCGTGGATAACTGGGATGCAGAAAGGGCTTCAATTACCACGGTAGCCACATGGTATATCAGAAACACCCTTATTGATATGATTCACGATGCAAAATATAAAATAAAGAACCCTCTCTCCCTGAGCCGCAGAGCGGCAGAAGAATTATCAAAGATAAAAAGACAGGGAACGGACGACATTGAAACAATATCTAACAGCACAAATATAACTAAAAAAAGAATAAAGAAATTGCTTTCTGTTGATTCTAAACAAAGATTCTCTCCAACCGAATTGAATTCGGTCCTTGAGACAGAAGAAGAACAAACTGACCACAGACCTTGTATGGC
>Ga0208180_1001938_pt1 | contig 10721 bp, 7 predicted proteins | sample MalvireepMed_s16_FD_184241 | JGI IMG/M metagenome (GOLD analysis project Ga0208180, IMG submission 184241) | Marine viral communities from the Global Malaspina Expedition - Malaspina viral metaG DeepMed_s16 (SPAdes) (version 2) | ecosystem: Environmental > Aquatic > Marine > Oceanic | place...
CCGTTACCATTCCCATTCCCCGGAGGTGGGGGCGGTGGTGGCCTCCCATTCCCCTTCCCGTTCCCCGGAGGTGGGGGCGGTGGTGGTCTGTTCGGTGGTCTGATGGGCGGTTTGTTTGGCAGCGGCGGAAACATAACGGTTCCGGGTCAAATCGAGGGTGGTGTCGATCTTGGATTCCCACCATTTTTGCAGTATCAACAGCAACTTGGCGCCCCTAGCTCACAGGGGGGAGATCCTGAAGTTGCAGGAGCTATAGGAACCTTAATCCCGTCGCTAGACAAGCTTAGTGGTTTTGTGTCACAATTGGTCGGAGTTGGACCCATTATTGCAGACGAAACTGTTAATAATCTTCTTGCTTTTGGAGAAGCCTTTAAAGCTCCCGTACAGAGTTTTGTAGCTCAGGTAGATAAACTCTCTCAAATATTTGCTACTAATATACAGCTTCAAATACTTCCTCCTAATAAGCCTATAGAATTCAATGTTAATATTGGTGGAATGGAAAATATAATGAATAAGTTACAACAGGTCGTAGCGGTTGAAATGTTTACAGCAGTTCAAGCAGAAGTTGAGAAGCAGCTAGAGCCGCTCAAGAAAAATCTTGGTGGTCTTGGCGGTAACAACATGAACATGAATATCAATTAGGAATAAAAATAATGAGTATAACTGGCGTTGAAATGTTTTATGGTTATTATATGCTTAAGCCTGCTCCCCAGATAAATGTGGGAAGAGAGATTTATAGGCAGCGTAATGGGAATATCCTAGGGGGAGGATACAGGGTTACTCTAAATGGATCATTGCTTCCGGATACGATAGAGGGTACAGGCCTTACCGTCGAGCAAAAGCAGGATCTTCCGGGACATCTTCCTACTGCTATAGGGCACCAGTTTGATGGGCAAACCAACGCGATATCCCTTCTTAGAGCAAAGAACGATTTTCTTTTTGCTTTTAATAAAGACAGACAACTTTTTCGTACTATATTTTTACCGGCAGAGCAGTCACTCTGCGGTGGAACAGGAATCTATGGAGCTCCTCGTGTTGTCAGTGTTGAATTTAACAGCGAGAACAATTGGACTAACAGGCTAGATTATTCGGTAGAGCTTTTCTTTAATAATAGTATGTCTACGGGAACTGGTGTCGGAGGGGGATCACCCCTTGTGGTAAATCCTGACTCACCCCTCACGGGAATCATTTACGGACAATCCGGCGCATACGATTATATCGCAGGAGATCTAGAAAGCTATAGTAGGGAATATAGTGTTGAAACTTTATCTAAGGGGGCTCAAGTTGGGTCTGGATATCTGCCAAGCTTTTTTCAAATTGGCGTTACCACCCAAGCCCAAGTGATGGAGGGTGCTCTTCGTAACAGATTGGCCGCTGACTGGAGAAAACCGGCAGCGGGAATCTCTGATGACCCCACCGACAATCCGGCCTTTGAACGAGATGATCCCATGAGCTGGGCAGGGGCCCAGTACAGCGGAATACGCCCAACAATTAGTCCCGTGGCTGGAGTGGATGAATACGACTTTTTGCCAACGGATACAATTCCTCCCATAACTCTAGATAGCCAAAGTGTAATTGCAGAATTAATTTCAGGATATATTGGCACTGCATTGAGCGGTCTCAAAGGAGTGCACACAGAGAGCTCCTATACTTCCAACGAGCTAGATGGAACTTACAATTATAATGATACTTTTGTTATTTATGGGACCATTGGGAAATTAAGGGTATCAGGTTTCAATCTACCTAATTATCCCGTTATGGACACGCCTTCCCTTGATGTGGAGGGAAATCTTGAAAATGCAATTGTATCAGTTACATTACAAGGAGAGCTTAAAGGCTTTGCTCCTTTTTACGGAGATAGCGCTAACAAGGCAGTAGGCATAGGGCCCGGAGGCGCCCAAACAGCATCCGGATTGGGGCCCCATGGAGAAGGGATAGTCCTGTCGGAAGCCCTAGCAAATGCCCAAAGGTATTTAGATGAAGCGGCTTATTTTGGAAGCACAGACGGTAGGCATAAAAGCAAGGTTGGGCTATTTTACAATAGGGCTTCTAATGTTTATAGCGGATTAAACTTTCCTTCTGTTCAAATATTACCATTACAACCTGAGCCAATTGCCCAAAGTGTCAGTTATAATACAAGAGAGAGCAGTATTGGTTATTCGTTTACCTATAGTAACCGTCCTCCCAATTGTTATGACGATGCTCTCCAAGAAACAATTAATATTAACAGAAGCAACCCTTCGGAAGTCCACGCTAACCTTACAATATTAGGAAGGGCGAAAGGCCCTATATTACAAGACATTTCTACCATTACTGCTTCTACCACTGAGGTAAATATTGAAGCTGTCATTGTCCCAGCCACAGGAAAAACTCATTGCTCAGGAGACCTTTTCTTTGGGGCCGGTTCAACAAGAAATGTTTATTCAGGATTACTTGATGATGTAGAGCTAAACATTAGTGGAGAATATGGCACATTTTTTGTAACGTCTTATGGAGAAAACTATGATCCAAAGACGGGACGCTATACGTGCAATAAGGCTTGGATACATTCTTTGTGTTAGGAATTTTAGGATAATAAAAAATGGCAAAAACTTGCGACAGTCTTCCTATGAGTATGGTGGGGCCGTTTGAGCAAACCCTGTTTCTAGGATGCTCCATTCAGTCTATCAGTACATCTCTTGGGTGGAACGAACAACAATCTACCGTTACAGTAGTCCTTGTGGAAGATACCTGTCCGTCGCTTCCCGATAAACCCAAGGTGTATTATCCGGCTCCCGGCTTAAAGTATAGCTGGCACGACCCCGATCCCGGCTTTACAAACCCCACTATTGGTGCTCCCGTTTATTTTAGAATCGGATCAGACCCTGCGTGGCCTGTAAATAAAAATGACAAGGCCGAAGGAAAAGGGTTTGAATTTGCAGGAGTTATTCAGTCTTGGACAAAGGATTTCAGCCCCAATGGAAATCCTGTTTATACTGTTCAAATAGTTGATCCTAGAATTTGTCTACAAAACTTAGAAATTATAATAAGTGACTATGCAGGTAGCGCTCATGGTCAGGATTTCGGCGGCGCATGGGGATCAAGTCAAGAAGGCGTTTATAATCTTATTAATGCTTATGGGTGGCTTGAATGGGCCACTACTGCTCCTGCCGGAAAAGGGGGGACACGGGGCCCATGCCCACAAACTATTGTATTGGGAGCAAATTTTGGCTCTCCTGCTAATGGCTTCGGCGGCTCAATGAACAACAATGAAGGAACCCCATGGCATGAGCTGAGGAATGCCGTTCAATATCTCCTTTCGGGCAGAACCGGGAAGGCCGTTGGGCAATCAAATACTGATCCCGAAGGACGATTTTCTCCCTATGGCTATGCCAAGTTTAGGGGGGCTAAAATAGGATCTATTGAAACGGGAGGAGACTTTGTTGATACGGACGAATCTTCTAATAACGCAGATAGGCATGGTCTTCAAGGGTTTGGGCTTTTTGGCAAAAGCAATCAGGGGGGCTATGACGACGTACGTTCATATGCCTCTTTAAAAGGAGGAGATACAAAATATATTGCAGATTATATTGTAGATATCCGGGAAGTTCCATTTACTCCCCGATGGTACAGACTTGCAGGCCCGAGCATGAACCTGCTCGATATGATAAGCCAAATATGTAGCGAAGCAGGCGCCGATTATTATGTGGAGCTTCTTTTCACGCAGTTCGGTCAAAAGATCATAAAAGTAAGAACGGTTCAAAGGGCAATCCAGCCAGACGTTGGGGGTCCTAACGGCATTGAGAAGTTCGTGGCAGATGTTGAAAATGTAATGTCAAAAAATATTAGCCGTGAACTTAGAAATGAACCCACCTCTGTCTTTATTTATGGAGGATACGTTCAAACAGTTTATCAACAAGTTCTTGAAAATCATATTGTTCAATATTGGGGCAAAGATTCCTTAGGAGTCCATCATGTAAATTGTCGGATTAATAAAGGTTGTTCCCACCCCCCCGTTCCGTTTACGGCGGCTCATGAAACCGGGGATTGGGCAATCTATTTAGACGTTAGGCCCCTGAACCTAAACCTAACCACACCCATTCCTGCTAATTATGTTTGGATTAGTGAAACCGAAATACGTCTTGCCTTAGGAGATTTTGATGCTTGGTATAATTATTGTTTAATATATGACGAGAACAACGGAACTCCCTTTGGGGACTATCTGCGAAACACCATTGGTATGCAACAGACCATTGAATTTCCAGAAGACTTATTGAATGCGGGAATGAGTAAGGAAGCTCTGGCAGCTGCTTTTGAAAATTTATTGGCAGGAGGCTTTAGCATTTCGTTTAAGGTGCAGGACCCCTCTTCTACTCAAGATCAAGATGTTAAAAAGGTTCATGAATATATACAGAATTGGGCAGACACATTTTATGGTAAACAATTTTTAGTTCAGCTTCCATATGTATGTTATAGCTATGAGCAAGATTCTGCACAGATCCTCTTCTCTGACAATCCAACTAATGACGGCGGTTATCCTCCCGAAGATGCGTGTCGTGTACTAGATATGCCGTGGGCAGAGGGAGCTACTCCCGAACCACTTGATTTTTTCTCTGATGATCAAAATAAAATACTTCCCTTTGGTCGCTATTATAAGGACCACACAGGGGCATATCCACGGGAGGGAGAGTGGATTGCATATACTCCGGGGGCGCTGGCTAATTGTGCCCCTCCCATTAGCACCGTTACATCAATGTATGTTAAGGGGTCAGTAGAAGAAGATCCTATTGCCTATAGCGTGGGGGGAGTAACTTATGCAACTGCCCTATGGAAGACTGAGAATCCCATAGAAAACAGCGGAAGCAGAGTCAATATTGATGAGCTGTTCGCTGGATTTTCGGAAATAGTCATTGGTAGCCAAAAATTTGATCTTACTGAAATACTCTCTCTGAATTTTGGTATTATTTTTAGTCCAGATGGAGGGGGAAGAACAGACGCAGGGGCCATGAGCATCGCACCCAAACGTCGAACGCCCAATATGGTTGCGGTTCCCATGAAGAGCAATACCACGAGATATGGTCCTATGAGTTGGAACTCTGCTCCGGGCCCTGTATCCTTTGTTGCTGACGATGGACTTGTTCCTTGGGAATACGGTGGGTACGGAGATGCCGGAGATACACCGTTCAGCGTGGTAGAAAAAATGTGGGGAGCTATGGTGGAATCAGCCAGAGACAAGTATAGCAATATGCAGTGTGGAGAACGTGGCTCTATCAATTTCCCCGGCTATCCGACTCGTAGGTTGGGAGAAGAGCTTCGTTCATCACAAAAAATGATGCATGAGCTGACTTTACAGAGCCATGCATTCAATATGATTGAAGGCGGTGGTGAATCATTAATGTTTATAGAGACTCCTAATTGGGACAGCACTTTTGGACCCAACATTACCAACATCACAATCAATGTAGGGGCAGAAGGATTTACCACCAATTACACCCTCAGTACCTTCTCACCTTCTTTTGGTAGGTGGGCCAAATATAATGCCAATAGACTTAAGCAAAGTGGACAGCGTAGAGCCGAGATAATGAGAATGCAGCGAGAGCATAATAAGCTCAGGCGTGCTGTAGCTGCTGCTCAGGGGCGTGCTTCTGCCCAGATTAAAGACCTAAAGGGAAGAAAGCCGACCAAGCAGGCTCCTGAGGGAGGAGCTTCGGTAATTGCAGGGACCAATACCACGATGTTGCCAGATGGCAAAGGAGAAGGGGGTACCTTCACCAATCCAAATAGTGCTCACCTTACTCCTCGCACCCTTTTTCATGGGAATCCCAGTGCCGATGCAATTCCGTGGGCCTCACAGGGGTTCATGAGTCAGGATGGTCTTTTTAGAGCTGTCGCCAATTCAAGCTCGACGTTACCCCGCTATACCTCAAAGAACGCTACCAATGCAAAGGATCAATGTGGAGACATTCCTCACACCAGAAGAGAAAGCAACCCTCCTTTCAATGGCGATAAAGACTATGTTCCCTGTATAATTGATATAGACTATTTAGATCCTTGGGCTTATCCCAGCAAGGCAAAACATGATGAAGATGCTAATGATGCAACAAACCATTCAGATATTAATATTTTTTCTCATGGCGCAGCGGCAGTTGTCAAGCAGAATATACAAGAATATTCAATTAATAATACCTTTCCATCTGCTCTAAGAGGAATAGCTAGTAAGGGCCCTCTCTTAATACATGGGTGGGGATATGATATAGATGGAAAACCAATTCCTAATGAGGCAGACGACGAAGTAGACGCCTCTGGAGGGACGTTTGAAGATGAAAACCTGAAGGATAGATTTCTAAGCCACTATCTAAGAAAGCCCCACACTTGGCCCGTAGGCCCTGTTGACTTGAGATGGGATAGAAAGCGCGGAGTTTGGACTACTCCCTCTGAGTTTAAAATCATTAAAGGAAAGACCCCAGAAGGAGCTATAGCACCCGGACAAACAAGAACAGATTGTATCACTGCCCTAGCTGGAGTGGGAACTCGTATGGGTACGACGTCAAATCCGGTTTATGATGCAGCAGGCAACCTCGTAGGAACCACAGGGAATATAAAAGTATCGAACCCTACCTTTCAACCAACCATTCCGCAGGATTCAGAATTTTATGCCATTTATGATAGCATTGCCTGTACTTATTACCCAATATTTGGTTCGGGGGGATCGGTATCAATTTCCGGTGGTAGTTATTGCGATTATACATCATCATTTAAAGCTTGCTCTGGTGTCTCATGTATTGGCTTTACTAGCGGTTTAAAGGTTACAGATATAACGGATGGTATTGGAACGGTAGTTGCTGATCATTATATTCAGGACTTGGACTATTGTAATTGGAGTGCTTCGGTAGGGAGAACCTCACCCCAGTTTTTTAACAAGTTAGAAGTTGGAACTGGGCTTAGAGGTTATTATAGCGATATTGAAGTTGGCGACAACTGTGCTGTTCGTATTGATGCAGACCATAGAATAAGTTCTACCGGAACCACTTGTGATGGAACCGATAAAACTATAGATGACCAATTCTTTACCCATCTTAGCTTTGGAACGGGCCTTGGCGTTTATGACAGAGGAGATTGTAAATATGAAATTTATTCGTGCGGAAGTGGTGGGGGTGGCTGCATAACAGGTGCGTCAATAAGCTGTGATGTTGCGGTTGCCAGAGGCTTTTGTGACAAAACAGGGCTTGTATCATCGGACGACTGCATAGAGGGCCTTCTTGCAGGACCGGGACTTGATCTTTGGAAGATTACAGCAGAGGTTCCAGAAAAGGGATCTCATTATATAGAATCTAATCTGAAAATAACTTCTGGGTGCGTTGAATATGCAAACCCAGCCATGCCAATGGTAAATAATGTTGAAACTATTTATCTTACGTGTGGTCTTAGCGGAACGCCAGTCTCCGAATGCGAAGGAAAAGGAGGTGGAGGAGGGAGTGGTATCTGCGATATAGAGATAGGTCTCAACCCCTTGGCGTGCCCCGGAGGGTGGGAAACGGTGAGATATGTCCATGATATTTGTTGTAGTGGAGCTGGGCTAGAAGTAATTTATCGACACTTACAGTTTAGTAGTTGTGGATTATTCTCAGGGGTTTATGGCGACGAGGAGTGTAGCGCCTAAGTAATTGTTGTAAAGGAAATTAAAATGCCACACGAATATCGTGAACGTAAAAAAATTCTAGTAGGAACGCAATATGAAAACGAATGCTGTACCTGCTGTGATGTCTGCTTTGAAGGGACATGGCCCGCCAACAGCCCCCATGGTCACGCAGGCCGCGACGGCTGCCCAAATATTACTGACCATGATACCAATCATCGTTGCTGCTTCCACAAGCATGGCGAGCCGGATGAAGGTCAGGTCAGCTACTATCACAGTGGTGCGTGCCCATACAGTTGTTGTGCATGTCCTCCTCTAGGAAATGTATGTTTGCAACTGACTGTAAAAAACGGGGCTGGTGACACCATATGCAATGCGGAGGGTCAGCCTAACGGAATGGAATTTACTCTTACCCCAGAGTTTGGTCAGTTGCTGTGCAGGACTGGAAATCCCACAACTCATAATGGGGGTACTTGGGGGTCCGAGGGTGGTGTTGCCTGCTATACTGCTCCGGGTCACGGCGGCGGCGGAACCCGCCCTGATATCGTAACGCTTCAGGAAGGGATACAAAAATACGACAATTGGTATGAAAAGTGGGGCTGGAGTGGAACTATTTGCCAAGGACTTGAAATTGGAGCGCCGTGGGTCTGCACTGAGTCGGACGGCGTTACCCCTAAGCTTACAGATGGGGAAAAAATAAAAATATCCTTGTGCTGCTGTGATACATGTAATCACCACGTTGGCGTCACTTATAACGAACCCGCAGACTGCCATTCTTGTAGCTATCGCTTGAGTATTGAATGGGAACCACAGGAGGGAATGGATGGTGCCGACGCGCCGTTTTGTTCATGTCCGGATATTGACATGACAAGCATGGAGAGTCCCCTCACTCCTACTTGCGATGAGGTTAATCCGGTTAACTGCACTGATGCGATCATTGATTTCGAATTCGATGCCGGTCAATGCGCAAGTGGCAGTGCCGATCCCGCAGCTGCAAATTGGAGCCGCGATAGACCCTTTCTATTGGAATACATCCTTCCTGATCGGTGGTGGCATTGTGATTGTTGCCAAAACGGACCACTGGAGGACGATGATGATGTGTTCATTTATGCAACAGTTGTGGATGTGGACTGCATTGATCCTGAACCTCCCGGCGACCATCCGGGTGACATCTTCGAATAAAGGAAAATAGGAATATGGACAAAAAAGAAATATGTAAACAACCAAACCGTGTCCTCGCATCGGGAAGAATTTTCGAATGTCAATGCGAGTCTCCGGGACATTGTCCGCTTTATAATCAAACAATGGGCCCTACCCTTCATTCTAAGTGTCAACACAGTCAGGGTTTTCGTGATACTTATTTATATATGAAACGTCAGCAGCAAGCTGAACGGCCTGAGGTACAAAGGCAAAGACGTAAAAAACGAGCAGAGGAAAAAAAAGCTGGAAAGCAATTTGACTTGGCTATTGAGGAATTGAAGGAAGAGGGGATCTCATTGAATGAAATAGAGGCTTCTGAAGGGCTTGGAGACACCGTAGAAAAGGTTCTGTCTAAGTTTGGTATAACAAGCAAGCTAATAGAGAAGATCGCTGGGATCAAGGAATGTAGATGCCAAGAAAGAAAGAAATGGCTTAATAAAATATTCCCCTATGGCAATAATAAAAAAGAGACAGAATAGAGATGTCTAGCAAAGGTTTTGGAGATACTATAAAAAAAATCCTCAGCAAGATAGGCTTGACTGAGGAAAGATTCAAAAAATTTTTTGGCAAGAAGGACTGTGGTTGTGAGGAAAGAAAAGGTTTTTTCAATAGGATCTTTCCATATAAAAGAAAAAAGAAATAAACATACTACCCCACGAAACCATCCCAGTAATTTTGTTGTTCTTCACTGTAGTAATTACCGTATTGATCTTTGCCCGCTAAGTCATCAACTTCTTTCCAAACTTCTCCCCATCCGTCTGAGTCATTACCCCTAACTCTAGCAGCCTTGTCGTCGATATAAAGGACCCCTGCTGGCTTTCCCATAAAGGCTTTGTGGTATTTTACGCCATTCTCATCAAGCCAATCTGTCCACTCTTTATACCCACGCTGATATTGCATGTGGATGTTGCCATTTTCTCTGTCGCCATATCGTGCGGTATACAGGACTATTTCATATCCCATATCATAAAGTTTGTTTACTTGCTTTATTCCATACTCTAAAGGAGGAGCTTGTGCATAATCTCCGCCATGGTCTTTCCCTGCGATAACACCATCGCAGTCAACTATAATTCTCTTTAATGAATCTGCCACAACTTTCTCCTATAGTTAAGAATCTTTTGAAACAGCGCTGGGCTTGTAAATGAACCACCCTCCCGAAGGGAGGTATCCTCTATTTTTGTCAGCGTGGGTTTTTTCATTTATTCTTTGCTCTTTTTGCTTATCTGACAATTGCTCCCATCTGATTTTTGGATAAATTTGACCGCCCTTTTTTGTTCTTCCAAAAACGAGCTTTGCCCTACAGTCTTGACAGACTACTTCAAGCCAATCGTTTTCTGAACTATCAAATCTACAAACAAACTTTACATTTAAGGAACCACATTGTCCACAGGACTCATGATGGAACACTTCTTGTACGCGAGCGGTCTGTTTAAAGAGATCTTCTTCTGTCTCTGCTTCTACCTCAAACCACAAATCGTTTGATGCCCTTACCCTTGCTTTCATTTCTTCTTACCTCCAGAGTCAAAAGACTTGCGCCAGTTTGGATCATAGCCTATCAATTCGTCTTTGATAGTATCTGCCTTGCGCTGATACTCAGACAGAGACGAGAGAAGCATCCTTCCCTGTAAATTGCTTACGGCCTTTATGGATTCTACTCCTGCGCAAATCTCCTTCACAAAATTAACTATATTTATATTCAGTCTCTTGCACATTTGATTGATGGCAAGTATTTGTTGGTCTGTAATATTTTCTTCGGCTGCCATCACATCGTCTTCTGCCGAGTTATCCATTTCCTCAGCAGTCACGACCCTAAGCTTCAACGCTCGACGTAAAGCTTTTCCCTCAGCACGGGTGTCGGCAGTTGCTACTAAATGATCATTAAATGGAAATGGCACCTTATCATATC
>Ga0208180_1001939_pt1 | contig 10717 bp, 11 predicted proteins | sample MalvireepMed_s16_FD_184241 | JGI IMG/M metagenome (GOLD analysis project Ga0208180, IMG submission 184241) | Marine viral communities from the Global Malaspina Expedition - Malaspina viral metaG DeepMed_s16 (SPAdes) (version 2) | ecosystem: Environmental > Aquatic > Marine > Oceanic | place...
GCTTACCGTTTCCTGGTTGATCAGCTTGCCAACGCGATCGAGCACCTCGGCCCGGATGACTATGTCCGTCGCCGCATGGTTTCGATCGAAATGCCCGATCGAACGCGTGCCCGGAATGACATGCAAATGGGCGCCGCGTGAGAGCACCCATGCGAGAGAAAGTTGGGCAGGGGTCACACCGTTTGCCGCGGCCAGCGCATCGAATTGATCGATCAGCGCTCGGTTCGCCGGCCAGTTCTCGGGCAGGAAGCGGGGATGCGACCGGCGCAGATCTTTCTCCGTGAGCGTTCCGATATCCCGCAGTTCACCCCCCAACGCTCCGCGCGCTATGGGCGAGAAGGCGACCATGGCAATGCCAAGTTCGTCGGTGGCGCCCAGCACGCCGAGTTCGATGTTGCGGGTCCACGGCGAGTATTCCGTCTGCACCGCCGCCATCGGATGGACGGCGTGGGCCTCGCGGATGTGTGTGCTTGACCATTCCGACACGCCGTAAGAACCGATCTTGCCCGCCTCGATCGCGCGAACCATCGCGCCGACCGAATCCGCGATCGGCACTTTGGGGTCGAAGCGGTGCATGTAAAACAGATCGACGTGATCGGTGCGAAGGCGCTTCAAGCTGGCATCGAGCGAGGCCGTGATCGCCGCCGGGCTGCAGTCGATCCCCCGGTGCGGGCCATCGACGAGTATGCCGGTCTTGGTCGCGAGCAGAAACTCGTCGCGCCGGTCCATGATGGCTTCGCCGAGGATATCCTCGCTCGCGCCGCTGCCGTAGATGTTGGCGGTGTCGAAATGATCGCAGCCGCTGTCCAGCGCGTGGCGGAACAGGGCCAGCGCATCCTCGCGCGAAGGCGGGTTGCCGTAGGCCCAAGCGACGTTCATGCAGCCAAGGCCAACGCAATGGACCCGCCGGTCCGCGAGGATGCGCGTCGTCATCAGGACCAGCCGTCCTGCGCTTCGAGGCTGGCGGCTAGTTCGCCAATCACGCGGTAGCAGTCGAGCACCTTGCCCACCGACGAGTTGGGTTCGCGTCCTTCACGGATCGCGGCGATGAATTCGCGGTCCTGCAGTTCGATGCCGTTGTTGGATACGGCTACGCCGGTCAGGTCGATCGGTTCTTCCTTGCCGTTCACAAGGTCGTCGTATCGCGCGATGTAGGTGGCGTTATCGCCGATGTAGCGGAAGAAGGTGCCCAGCGGGCCGTCGTTGTTGAACGAAAGCGATAGGGTGCAGATCGCGCCCGTTTCCGCCTTGAGCTGGATCGACATGTCCATGGCGATGCCGAGTTCCGGGTGCTTGGGCCCCTGCAACACGTTGGCGGCGACGATCCGGCCCGACTGGTAGGCGAACAAGTCTATCGTGTGCGCGGCATGGTGCCACAGGAGGTGGTCGGTCCAGGAACGCGGCTGGCCCTTTGCGTTGATGTTCTTGCGGCGGAAGAAGTACGTCTGCACGTCCAGCTGTTGCAGCGTCAGCTCGCCTGCGGCGATCTTGTTGTGCACGTACTGGTGCGAAGGATTGAAACGGCGGGTGTGGCCGACCATGCAGACGAGGCCGGTTTCCTTCTGCTTGGCGACGACCGTCTCGGCATCCGCCCAGCTGTCCGACAACGGGATTTCCACCTGCACGTGCTTGCCGGCATCCATGCAGGCGATCGCCTGCTCGGCGTGCATCTGCGTGGGGGTGCACAGGATCACCGCATCGACGTCGGGCAGGGCCAGTGCTTCGGCAAGGTCGGTGCCGGAGTGCGGGGCGCCGTACTTCGCGGCGACTTCGGCGGCCTGCTCGGCCGACCGGCTGATGACCGAGGCGATTTCCACGCCGTCGATGTTCTTGAGGCCGTCGAGGTGCTTTTCACCGAAAGCACCGGCGCCCACGAGGGCTATGCGCATGGTATTCTCCTTGGAAATGGATGAAATTCAGATCGCAGCCTGCGCTGCGGCATTGTTGCCTTCCAGCGTGGGGCTGGGCGGCACCGTGCCGTCCACCGGTTCAAGCACGATATGCCCGATCGCGGTGTTGGAGCACGGCACATGGTAATGGCGATGCAGCGCCTTCGTCTCGCGGCCCAGCGCGCCGCGCATGATCAGCCACATCACCATTTCGATACCTTCCGAGCCGGTTTCGCGCAGGTATTCGATATGCGGGATCGTGCGTAGCTTTTGCGTGGTGCCGACCATGCCGTCGAGGAACATGTTGTCCCACTCGGCATTGATCAGCCCGGCGCGCGGCCCCTGAAGCTGGTGGCTCATGCCGCCGGTGCCCCAGATTTGGACGTTGAGGTCCTCCCCGAAAGATGCGACGGCGCGCGCGATCGCTTCGCCCAGCGCCCAGCAGCGGTTGCCCGATGGCGGCGGATACGTGACCACGTTGACGGCCAGCGGAATGACTTTGGCGGGCCAGTTCTCAGGCGCGCCGTACATCATCGTCAGCGGCACGGTCAGGCCATGGTCGACGTCCATCTCATTGATGATGGTCATGTCGAATTCGTCGAGGATCAGGCTCTGGGCGATGTGCCAGGCGAGATCAGGGTGGCCCTCCACATCGGGCACCTTGCGCGGACCCCAGCCTTCGTCGGCAGGCTTGTAGCGTTCGCCACAGCCGATCGCGAATGTCGGGATGATCTTCATGTCGAAGGCGGATGCGTGGTCGTTGTAGACCAGGATCACGACGTCGGGCTTGTTTTCTGCTCGCGCGATCCACTCGCGCGTCCAGTCGTAGCCTGCGAAGATCGGGCCGAAATAGGCGTCGCGATCCTTGCCGGTATCGGCAGCGACGCCCAGAAGCGGCACGTGGCTGGTGGCGATGCCTGCGGTTATGCGGGCCATTTCAATAGTTCCCCTTGATCGAGCGCACACCTTCAGGCGAGCGGCCCCCGGCGTCCATCATCGCCTTGTATTCTTCCACGCTCATGCCGGTCATCGTCGAGACGGCCTGCAGGAAGCTGAGGCCATCGGTGGAGAAGACTTTGGACAGGAAGTAGATGTTGCCGCCCAGATCGAGCAGGCGGTTATAGTCGCGCGCGAGCACGGCTTCCCGCTGATCCTGAGTCATCGGCCATTCGTTCAGATAGGCGCGTTCGTCCGCCAGCCAGCGCGTGCGGTTCTCCGCTTTCATCAGGCTCATCGCAGATGATAGCCCTGACGCGCCCGCGCGGCGGTGTAGACGCGCGTGCCGGGAATATCGTCGAACGCGCCGAGGTATTCGTGAATGTCGCTCACAGGCTTGTCGGTCACAGGCCGCGCTCTTTCAATTGGGCGTCGAGGCGCGGGAAGACCTTGCGCGTGTTCCCTTCGAAGATCGCGTGGCGCTCCTCGTCGCTGATGTCGAGCGCGTCGACATAGCGCTTGGTGTCGTCGAAATAATGGCCCGTCTGCGGATCGATGCCGCGCACGGCGCCGACCATCTCGGAGCCGAACAGGATGTTCTTGTTGGCGATCACATCGGCCAGCAGGTCGATGCCGGGCTGGTGATAGACGCAGGTGTCGAAGAACACGTTGTTCATGATATATTCGTCAAGGCTGGGCTTCTTCAGCATGTCTGCCAGCCCGCGATAACGGCCCCAGTGATAAGGCACTGCGCCGCCGCCATGCGGAATGATGAAACGCAGCTTGGGGAACTTCGCGAAGAGGTCGCCCTGCATCAACTGCATGAAGGCCACGGTGTCCGCCGCGATGTAGAAGCCGCCGGTGGCGTGCATCGCCGGGTTGCACGAACCCGAAACGTGGATCATCGCGGGCACGTCCAGTTCGGACATGACTTCGTAGATCGGGAACCAGTATTCGTCGGTCAGCGGCGGGTGCTCAAAATGGCCGCCGCCCGGATCGGGATTGAGGTTGCAGCCGATGAAGCCCAGTTCCTCAACGCAGCGGCGCAGTTCCTTGATGGAGGCCGTCAGGTCCGCCTTGGGCGACTGGGGCAGCATGCACACGCCCACGAACGTCTCGGGGAACATCGCGACCACGCGGGCGATCAGGTTGTTGCAGTGGAAGGCCCACTCTTCGGAAATCGCCTGATCGCCGACGTGGTGCGCCATGGCCGAAGCGCGGGGGGAGAAGATCGTCAGGTCGGCGCCGCGTTCCTTGATGAGCTTCAGCTGGTTCTGCTCGATCGTCTCGCGGATTTCCTCGTCGGAAATCTCGGGGTAAGCGGGGATCGGTTCGCCTGCCTTGAACGCGGCAATCTGGGCCTCGCGCCAGGCGTCGTGGGCTTTGGGCAGGACGGTGTAGTGACCGTGACAGTCGATGACGAGCGACATGGCTCAGTTCTCTCCCTTAGGTGTAGCGGTAATGGCGGCGAGCTTCGCTGCGAAGCCCTCCGGCAGTGGTTCGATGTCCAGATCGCCAAGTGCCTGCTGGCGGGCGACGCTGTTTTCAGTCATCAGCGGGTCGATGCCCAGATCGCGCAACATCTGCGCAGCCTCGGCCATTTCAGCGGCGCGGCGGCGGCCATGGACCAGCATACGGTCGAGGTTGTAGTCGGCACGTTCCGCCCAGGAAATCGACTTCTCACTAGCGTCCAGAGAGGCGAGGACGGCATCGGCGACACCTTCGGCATGGGCGGCCAGCATCATCTCGGCGGTCAGCGCCTCCACGCCCTTGACCATGACCGAGCGCACCAGCTTGATCGCGGAGGCGCGGCCGATCGCATCGCCAACAACGGCGATTCTGGTGAAGCCCGCATCATGCAAGGCGCTTTTCGCCTCCGCCGCATCAGGGCCGGATATGTTGAGCGGCACGGCCATGCGGGCCGGGTTGACCGGGGCCATCACGGCAACGTCAACATAGCGCCTGCCAGCGTCCGCAAAGGCGCGGGCGGCCTCTCGCTTGGTGCCGGGCGCGACGGAGTTCATGTCGCAGAACAGGGCGTCCGGTGCGATAAGCCCGGCGCATTCCTGCGCGACATGCAGCGCCTGATCGGCGGTCACCAGCGAAAGGACCAGCGATGCGCCGGAGAGCGCCTGCGCCGCCCTGTCGCAGGACGTCACGCCCAGTTCGTCGATCGCGGGACGACGGGCAGCGGCAACGTCAAACGCTGCGGCTTGCGATTCCCATCCGGCGGCGCTGGCGAAAGTCGACCCGGCCTCGCCGAAGCCGATCAGGGCTATTGTTCCTCTCATGCCGCTCTAGGTGGCGGCGCGGCCTTTGCGCGGCAAATCGGAACTGGCGAAGGGCTATAAGACTGCGCTAACTTTGTGTGATGCCGCATTCGCGGGAGGCGGCTTCTAGATCGGCGAAGAATTCCGACTGGACCTCGGTGGGAAGCAGCGAGGCGCGGGTCGTCATGCCGATTGTACGGGCGAAGCGTTCGGGCAGGCGGGCCAGCGGACGCAGCCATTCGGCCTCCACTTCCACGGATACCTGATCGGGCGACAGCAGCGTTATGAAGTCCGTTCCCATCAGGACCTGACGGATCATCATGACGGACCCGGACTCGACCGGAACCGGCGGCAAAGGCAAGCCAAGGTTCGTGAAATAGCCCTCGAAACCGTCCCGCAGCGGAGTGCCGCGCGGTGCGAGCGTAAAGGGAAACCGCGCCATGTCCGCGCCACTCAGTGAAGCCCCGGCCAAAGGATGGCCATGGCGCGCATAGAAGGCCGGAACGTCATCGAACAGGCGGTGCTGGGCAAGGTCCGGTTCGGTAAGGGGTTCGCGCAAGGCCCCCACCATGACGTCGATCACGCCGCTCCGCAGCGGCTCGACCAGTTCCGCGCGCGATCCTTCGACGATGGTGAGCCGAACCTGCGGCCTGCGCGCAAGAAACCGCGCGACGGCGGCGGGCAGGATGCGGGCGCGCGAAAGCGGCATGGCGCCGATGGCGATGCGCCGGGTTTCGTGTCCGCGCAGGGCCATGACTTCGGACAGGCCCGCTTCCAGCTCCACTTGCGCCAGCCGAAATTCGCGCGCCAGTTGGTTGCCCGCGTCCGTGGTGATCGCGAACTTGCCCCGGCGGCTCACCAGCGCACGGCGCAGCGCCAGCGACAAGTCGCTGACCGCCCGGTGGATGGACGGCACTGACAGACCCGTCGCCTGACTGGCCCCGGTGTAACTGCCCGTCTCCGCCACCGAAAGCATCGCGCGCATCCGGGACATGGTGACGTGCGGACTGCGCACATGGGCCAGCGCGGCGGCGATGCGAGGGCTGAGGATTTCGCCAGCGCGCGTCGGGATCATACCGTCATGGCGGCGCTCGAACAGCGGCAGGCCAAGCGTGTCCTCCAGACGGCCCAATGCCTGTGTTATCGCAGGCTGGCTAAGGTTCACGGCGCTGGCAGCGGCATTGACCGTTCCCAAACGGGCAATTCGCTCCACCGCATGAAGGTGCCGCAGGTTCAGAGTCCAGATGTCCATGCACCCACTCTTAGCCAAATCCTATCGCACTTTCCAAAGTTCTCTTTCCGTTGTGGCACCGCCTTCGCCATCTCGGGACAAAACTAGGAGTGCATGTCATGAGTGGTATCGTCGTCCAGAACATAGAGCGTGCCGATCCGGCGGTGATCGACGGTCTTGCCAAGTGCGGCGTGGCCACCGTCCACGAAGCGCAGGGCCGCACGGGCCTTCTCGCCAGCTATATGCGCCCGATCTACAGCGGTGCGCGTATCGCAGGGTCGGCGGTGACGATCAGCGCGGCGCCGGGCGACAACTGGATGGTGCACGTCGCCATCGAACAGCTCAAGGACGGCGATATCCTGCTGCTCGCTCCGACCAGCCCTTGCGAAGACGGCTACTTCGGCGACCTTCTGGCCACCAGTGCGCAGGCGCGCGGCTGCCGTGGCCTTATCATCGACGCAGGCGTGCGCGATGTGCGCGACCTGACCGAGATGAACTTCCCCGTCTGGTCCAAGGCGGTCTATGCGCAAGGCACCGTCAAGAACACGCTGGGTTCGGTCAACGTGCCGGTGGTCTGCGCGAATGCCGCGGTGCAGCCGGGCGACGTGATCGTGGCTGACGACGACGGCGTCTGCGTGGTCCCGCGCGAAAAGGCCGCAGAAGTGCTTGCCGCCGCGCAGGCCCGCGAAGCCAACGAAGGCGAAAAGCGCGAGAAGCTGGCGAACGGCGTGCTTGGCCTCGATATGTATAAGATGCGTGAGCGTCTGGAGAAGGAAGGTCTGAAGTATGTCTGACCCTTCCGTCAGCGCTCCCTGCATGTGGATGCGCGGCGGGACGTCCAAGGGTGGGTACTTCCTGAAGGACGATCTGCCCGCCGACCCGGCGGCGCGCGATGCCTTTCTGCTGGGCGTCATGGGGTCCCCCGATCCGCGCCAGATCGACGGCATGGGCGGCGCCGATCCGCTGACCAGCAAAGTCGCCGTCGTGGCGAAATCTGCGCGCGAAGGGATCGACGTCGATTACCTGTTCCTGCAGGTCTTCGTCGACAAGGCTGTCGTCACTGACGCGCAGAACTGCGGCAATATCCTTGCAGGGATCGGTCCCTTCGCGATCGAGCGTGGACTTGTGGCTGCGACCGGCGATGAAACGCGGGTGGCGATCTACATGGAGAACACCGGGCAGGTTGCCGTCGCCACCGTGAAGACGCCGGGTGGTACGGTGACTTACGCAGGCGATGCCGCCATCGACGGCGTGCCCGGAACCCATGCCCCGGTGCCGCTGGAGTTTCGCGATACAGCCGGTTCCTCATGCGGCGCGCTGCTGCCTACCGGCAATGCGGTCGATGTGGTGAACGGCGTGCCGGTTACCCTGATCGACAACGGCATGCCCTGCGTGGTGTTCAAGGCCGAGGACGTGGGCGTCACCGGTTACGAGGATCGCGAAACGCTTGATGCCGATGCAGAACTCAAGGCGCGGATAGAGGCGATCCGCCTTGCGGTGGGTGAACGGATGAATCTGGGCGACGTGACGGACAAGTCCGTGCCCAAGATGATGCTCGTCGCGCCGCCCAAGAATGGCGGGGCGGTGACGGTGCGCAGCTTCATCCCGCATCGCGCCCATGCGACGATCGGCGTGCTGGGCGCGGTATCGGTGGCGACGGCCTGCCTGCTCGAAGGTTCACCCGCTGCCGAAGTGGCGCATGTTCCGGCGGCTGCGCGCAAGACCCTATCGGTCGAACACCCGACCGGTGAGATGACCTGCGTGCTCGAAACCGATGAAAACGGCGCGGTTACCAGCGCTGCTCTGCTGCGCACTGCGCGCAAGCTGATGGATGGGATTGTCTATGTCTGATCGTATCGTTTCCTGGCACGGCGCTCCGTCGAAGCCGCTCTACACCCCGCCTGCAGGCGCGATCGACGCGCATTGCCATGTCTTCGGGCCGATGGCGCAGTTCCCGTTCAGCGCCAAGGCGAAGTATCTGCCCGAGGACGCCGGGCCGGACATGCTGTTCGCCCTGCGCGATCATCTGGGCTTTGCCCGCAACGTGATCGTGCAGGCAAGCTGCCACGGCACGAACAATGCCGCCACGCTTGATGCCATCGCCAAAAGTGAGGGCAAGGCACGCGGCGTTGCCGTTGTCGATCCGGCGATCTCGGAAAGCGAGCTTGCGGCCCTGCACGAAGGCGGCATTCGCGGCATCCGCTTCAACTTCCTCAAGCGTCTTGTCGACGATGCGCCCAAGGACAAGTTCCTCGAAGTGGCCAACCGCCTGCCGAAAGGCTGGCATGTCGTGATCTATTTCGAGGCGGACATTCTTGAGGAACTGCGCCCCTTCATGGACGCGATCCCGGTGCCGCTGGTGATCGATCACATGGGCCGCCCCGACGTGACGCAGGGGCCGGACGGCCCCGACATGAAGGCGTTCCGCGCGTTCCTGAACAGCCGTGATGACATATGGTTCAAGGCGACGTGCCCCGACCGTCTCGATCCGACTGGCGATCCGTGGGATGCCTTTGCGGAGGCCGTGGCGCCGCTGGTCGCGGATTATCAGGACCGCGTGCTGTGGGGCACTGACTGGCCGCACCCCAACATGCAGGACGCGATCCCTGACGACGGGCATCTGGTCGACATGATCCCGCGCATCGCGCCGACGCCGGAACTGCAGCGCAAACTGCTGGTGACCAATCCGATGCGCCTGTATTGGCCTGAGGAAATGTGATGCGGTTGCCTGCCAGAGCGATCCGGCGGGCAAGCGCATCATCTAAATATTCCAGCTACGGTGCCGCTATCGCAGCCTTATCTCAAGCTTTCACCAAGAACGGCTGTTTGGAGTTGAACAGTGAGATGAATTCAATTTCGGCCGCGAAGCCAGTTGAGTTGCGCATGAACTACGTGATCGATGCGAGTGCATTTCGTTGAATCGGGAATAGTTTTGAGCGAGGTTTTGTAATTGCTGACACATCGAGCTTGCAGTGTAAGATGCTATATTTGGAAAATTAATCCAACATAAAAATATTATAAAAGATTGTAAATCGACTTAAGGATTTCGATTGGAATCGTGATAATGTATGCTGAGGAGCAAGCCCAAACTCGATGCTGCTCCGAAGGCGCCGAATAAGTATATCATGTCGGCATCGAATTTGGCAACTAACATGCCGACAATTGGGCCGGTGATTGCCAGCGAACCGTCGAAGAAGGCCGAATAGAGGCCTATTACCCTGCCCTTAAATTGCACTGGGAGGGCGTTCATTGAGATGATACCCATTGCAGGAAAAACGAGTGAGTAGCCTATACCGCTAGCAATAGCGCCTAACAGCGCGCTGCCGAAGTCGGTTTTTCGGGACGGCGCTCAGCCCGGTTCCGCAGACATGATGATCAGCAGGACGCCGGTTTCGGCTGCGACTTGGCCGACGAAGGCGAAGATCAGCGCATTTTCGGTCTGAGCGACGAGTAAGAACGCCTGTGAGGGGCCGATGGCCTCCCTTGGGGTGCCACATCCGAACAGTGCGCGCATGAGGATGCCCAGGTTGAAGCCGGCGACGTGGATCAGGTATCGCTTATGAAGGTTTTCGCGCCCATGCAGCCATGCGCGGCGCATGCCGCCACGGTCCAGGACATGGGCAAAGCTGCGTTCCACCATCTCGCCGCGCTTGCGCATGGTCTTGCGACCGATGCGGGATTTCAGGCGGGCGCGATTGGCGTAGACCGCCTTCTGTGCTTCCTCGTCACCGTGCCAGCGCAGGATGCCTTTGGCGGGCACGGGCTCCGATATGCGGGTCTTCCATGGTCCGTTTGCGAGTGCCTTGAGGCCCTCACGGGAATGATACCCCTTGTCGGCGACAAGGTCGCACGGGTTATCCGGGGTCGGTGCCATATCGACTGTCGCCAGGTTGCGCACAGCCGCCTCCAGCGTCGCCTCCAGGGTGTTCGTATCGCCCTTGTCGGCGGGATGGATAGGAGCGGCGACGATCACCCCGGTATCCAGATCGACCGCATGCTCGGGCTTGTAGCCGAGCCGGGTCGAACCGTTTTTCATCCGGGCCACCCTGGCATCCGGATCGACCGGGCTCTTCCAATCCGTGTTCGACAGCTTCTTGCCCGTGCGCTTGCGATCAAGGCGTACCAGATCGTCTGCTGTCGGCGTCTCGATGCCGCTCTCGTGCGCCATGCGCGTAAGCATTTCGCGATACGTCTCGCCTGTGTCGCGCCTCACGATCGTGCGCAGCGCCGCATTGGCCTCCATGGTCGAGCCGTCCACGCCAATCCGTTCGGCTTTCACCAGCTCATGATCTGCCACGAGCCCCAGAACCCAGGCAAAGATCTGATCGTGAACCTCGTGCGGCAGGCGGCTGCGGGTTTTCGACATCCAGCTGTGGTCGGGCACTTTCTCC
>Ga0208180_1001951_pt1 | contig 10665 bp, 19 predicted proteins | sample MalvireepMed_s16_FD_184241 | JGI IMG/M metagenome (GOLD analysis project Ga0208180, IMG submission 184241) | Marine viral communities from the Global Malaspina Expedition - Malaspina viral metaG DeepMed_s16 (SPAdes) (version 2) | ecosystem: Environmental > Aquatic > Marine > Oceanic | place...
TGCAAGCCCTCTGAGGCGTCCTGACTGCGAGACCAGCGCCTTACCACTCTGATTGGCCGAGCAGCGCTTACAGGCGTACTCAGAGCCGGTCTTCACCCATCCATGCGGCAGGACAAAGAGTGCCTCTCTCTTGAGGGCGGTGATCGGGTACCGTCTGCGACATTTATCACATCGGAGGTGTGTCTTTTGTTTCATGTGTACCAAAAAAACACCCGGCACTGAGCCCCGTAGTAAGCTCTTGTGTGCCGGGTGAGTAATCCGAGGGATAGGATTGCTGCAAACAGGAACAGCATACGCTGCGTAACGCGGCTCATTTGGTTCGCAAATAGAAAAGCCCCGGCCCTGGGGGGTTTCCAGAACCGAGGCACCCTGCCCACTGCCCGGTAGGAATCATCTCATGCAAAGATGATGTGGACAGAGGGCGGGGGGGGACTATTTTCTTTTCAATCCATAGCTGTCTTTAGCCCAACCGACTCCTTTGAGGTTGAAGCTGCTGCGAGAGACGAGCTTCTTCATGGCCTTCAAGCACTTATCGCAAGAGGGTGCTGGGTCGGTGTGCCTTTGAAAGCGTTCAACATTCTTTCCGCAAGACTCGCAGAGGTACTCGTACAGTGGCATCTTTCTTCTCGTTGTTTAGCAAGTAGGCTGGGGCGGGTGGATTCGAACCACCAACCTTCCGGGTAACAACCGGATGCGCTGCCAGTTGCGCTACACCCCAGTGACGGCCCCATACAGAGCCAAACAACAGGCATCAGCAAGACCATCATGTGGCTTGCGCTTCTTGCCTGGAGTCAAATCAAGATCAGGAACCCTGTTCATCACCGCATACACCGACCGGTTCTTCCCATCACCAGGGACATCTCTAAGTATTTTACTTGTCCATGTATTTGGTGACACCTCAATGAACCTAATGCCTTTGCTGGCGAGAATCCCCTTCCAAAGCCCATAACCGTAGCCAGAGCTAAAGGTTGAGGACACTCCTTGCTTGGGCCTTGCCCACTGACGTTCGATCACAGCCAGTTGTACATCGTACTTGTTTGCAAGCCACTCCATAGCCATAGCCATTCGAGTCTCTGTGTAGTCCCTCTTGCTTCCTTTCCCAAGCCGGATGGTGAAGTCCCGCGCCGTCAGCCAAGAGGAGGCAACGGTGCCGTCCTCGTTCAGTGCAACAACAGCACCGTCCTTCCCAGGGTCTATGCCAAGAAAGACAGCCATTACTCTGGTGGCCTCAAACCAAGAAGTTCATAAGGGTCATCCCTTTCAACTTCCTTCAGGTGCTCAGCTTTAAGAAGTTGCCACCACCACTCATCACTCTTGACCCCTATCCATTGGTTCACATAGAACCGTGTTGGCGCATCCAAGAACCTTCCACAATCAGAGATGGCTGGGTTCCCGTTCGGAGCAGACCAGCCTTTCAGCCAGTTGTGAAGGACATGGTAGGTGACACGCAAACCATACTTGTCAAAGAGTTCCTGGCTTGATTCACTCAAGCCCCCACACTCCTCAACCCTGTTTTCAAGCAAGGCACGGGCAACAGTCATCGGCCTGCGCCTTCGCTTGCTGATCGGTTTGCGCTTGTTCACCATATATCGAATGCCTCGTCTGGTATCCCCAAGCAGGCCCCCTCTTTGGGTGCCCTGTACCAGTACAGATGATTTCCTTCATCTAGGAACAGGACACCCATGAGTTCCCCATACACATCCACCATCACAGTTGTGATCCTGTCATGCTGTATTGCCTCAACGGCATGGGACACAGAGGGGATTGTATGCGGGATAACGCGGATGTTTCCAGCCGTATCATCCAGACTAGAATCCATACTCTTCACTAAACCCAGGGTAGTCACCGGACTTTTTAGCTTCAACCGGCTTGCTCTCTTGGTTCTGGCTCGGAGGATACTCCGCTGGTGCGGCCCCTTGTTTGACCTCGACACCCTGCGATCTCTGTTCTTTCGCACCAGTGCCATCAGTGCGGCTAAGAGAGAAGGCATTGATGCTTGTGAACCAGACACGTTGACCGTTCTTCTCGTAAGAGGAGTGCTTGATTGAGCCGTCAACAGCCACCATATCCCCTTCGTGAAGCTCCTCGGTGAGCGCAATGTTCTTACCAAACACTTCAACAGTGTGTGTGGAGTCGAATCTACGTCCATCGTGATGGTTCCTCCATGTTGTCATTGTGAAGACAATGGCAGCGCCACGCTTCTTTGGTTCGGACTTGACAGTGCCAAGCAGGTAAACTCTATTGATCATCTTCGTCCCTCACATACACCTTGATTTTGGTGCTCTTTTGTAGCCATTTGCTCTCTTCAGCCACCTCTTCGGTGTTTGGAAAGCAGGTTTTGTAGTATTTGCAGTAGTCACATGGGAAGGAAAGCCTCCCCTTCTTGTTCGGCCCATACGGGCGTTCTATGTTCTCGGGTACCCTTGATTTGATTACTCGTCTAAACTTCTCCCTGATTTCTTGAACGCATTCGTTGTCACGTTCGATCCATTGTCCATGTACGGGGAACAACGGCCACCATGACCCATCTTCCTCGTCTATGTACGCTTCCTTTGCAGTCGCAGCCTTACCAAAAGCAATGAGGTAGGCATAGTCAAACCCCTTTGCAGCCATGTAAGCCTGGACTTGCCAATAGTATGAGTCGGCCTTGGTCAACCCACTGGTTCTGAACTTCTTGAAGGCATAGTCAGACATGGACTTCACCTCAAGGATTGCTCTCACAGACTCTGTGGCCTCACCGCTCTTGCGCTGAACAATCATGGACCCATCCGGGTGACCAGACACCATCGCAACACGACCGGGCTCAAGGGCTACAGCCAGGGAAACGGTTTCCTGTTCTTCCCCGATGTTCCAGACAGTCCCATCAACGGAACTGAATACCTCTGCAACAGCAGCAGTGATGAACCCCTCAGTGGCATCCCCAATAGCGAACGCAATGCGAGAGGTGGCATCAATGCCGTGCCCATTCTCCTCAGTGTGATGGTACCCATATGCAAGCTGACGCTCACAGGCCCCGCTTGAGGACAGCCTCAACCCGCCGGTAACCTCACGGGTATCCGAAAGCTGCCGAAGGATTGTAGACCCTATAGCGGCTGATAAATGGGCACTCTTGCGTAGCTTCGCTGGTTGCACCAGTCTGTGGTGAACCATCTTGGCAATGTCTGGCATCCAATAGTTACTGCTCTCCGAGAGCTTCATCCACTCCATAGTCCTGCTCCTCATCTAGTGATTTGATTCTTTCAACAAGCACTTCAAGTTTTGTGCCATTCTTCCCCTTCGCCATTACAAGGCGACCAATCACGCTGACCAACTCACCGGTCTTCTCGACATTCAACAGAATCTTCCCCGGTGTCCCAAACGCCATCATGGGAACACGTAGGTCGTACATCCTGAACTGCTCACTGGGGTTGTACAGGCTGGCACGAACACGAAGCGTGGCATTGTTCTTTGTTTTAGGCAGCGCCTTTGCCTTTTCGATGTACCCAATCATCGTCACGCTTGTTGGGAACTTGTGCTTAAAGGACATCACTCACCTCATCTTTCGTGGCGGCATCGACCGCCTTCACGATGTCGAGCACATCAGCGCAGCGTACCCACCCCCCGGCGCACGACAGGGCTTCTGCCACGGCTTCAGCGGGCTGCTCGCCGTAGCGGTTGAACCGCGAGACTGCGACCCCGATCAAGCGTTGGATTTCTTCGTCATTCATCACCCACCCCCTCTTCCCTTGCTCGCCTTGTACATCTGAGAAACTTTCTTCCTCACATCGCTGCGCTTTGGTGTTGACAGGTACTCAGGGTGGGTACTCCTGATCAAATCTCCACCGTCTCCCTGCTGAAAGTCCCACATTACGTCGTCAACATGTCCCTCGTCGCCCGCCCAATAGACACGACCGTCCCGCTCGATAGCAGATGGGGGCGGGTTCTCAATGAGGTCATCGAGGAGGAGCGAGACTGTTTCCAGTGCGGCTTGACGTTTGGTTATCTTGCCCATCACTCACCACCCTTACGAGAAGCAAGCCAGTCCCGGTACTCTTGGATCTTTTGGTGTGTCAGGCCCTTCTCATGCCAACGCACGGCTCGTTGGGAGATCACCTTCAATCTATTGTCAGGCAACTCCCCCGGGGAACACTGTTGCAACCCAGCCTGTTCCCAGGCTTCACCACGAACAATCGCTGTAAGGGCTTCCAAATAGGTCCCAGCATCCTCTGACGACACACGATCACGGCGCATCACCATACGAAGACGAGACAGCCTCCGCTCCTTTGCTTCAGGAATATGTGCAACATGCTCCTCAACTGAGAACAGGTCGGCCTGAATCTGACGAACAGAAGGGGCCACGCCATATTTGGTTTGGTCCCCACGCTTTGTGGCAAGAACAAGGTAGTGTTTCGCGCAGTCAGGTCGGTCAGGGCTGAGGTTTATCTTGGTTTCACCCAACGAATACAAGTGACGACCAATGCCCCACTTCACACCAGCACGCTTGAATGCATCAGACAGGCCACCCTTGTCGCCCTCGATGTTTGTGTTCCCTGCGCCATCGGACTTGCTGACCCACTCACCATCAACACAAATCGAGAGTGTGCAGATGTTCTTTCCGCTGGTTGTTTCGGCATAGGAGTCTTTCCAGTTGCCCACACCCACAACAGAATCAAGCCTGTCCATCACAGCGCGGGCATCTACATAGCAAAGCACCCGTGCCCATGCTCCGAATGAGCGGTCAATCCTCCAGTAGACATCTTCGTCCCCAAATGGGCGTCGAAGCCCCGTCGATACTTTTGTCCAGTCCATCACGTTCTCCTTGTGTCAGGCTCATAGCCAGTGTTTTGAGGTCACCTATGAATGCGGCAACCGTTACGTTCTGCGGTTCAATCAACCGCCGAATCAGTTTGAATGTTGGGTTTTTGTTTCTTGAGATGATGTCTCGTGTGTGCCTTGGATGTGCTTTCGCATCCCTATGAAGCTGATTCAGCGTAATGCCTCTTGACTTAGCAACAAGCAATAATCTAAATCGAAACTCCTGTGCCGATATGTCAGCGGTCTTCCTCCGGCCCATGGGATATAGCCTTAACCCAGAGTGAAGCGGCTGTCAAGCAACCTCCGCTCCCCAGTCCGGTTCTCGGAACCCTTCGTCCTCCACATCGTAGACCCGTTGAAGCCTCAGGTGAGCCCAGAGCCGAACGTCCTGCTTCGAGTGGTCCCGAGACTTGAGCGCCATCAACTCAAACGGCTGGAACATGTCCGCAAGCTCGTTGTTCTCATACTTGTCGTTATTGATCTTCTTTGGTTTCTTGTACTGGAACTGGCGATACAAACCAAACGCAAGCGCAGCGTCGTGCAGGGGCTTGTCCGAATCCCTGAAGTGCTGCGGCTGTGGGACACCCCTGCGCCCACTAACAACGGACTCCTCCGCGCCACGGTTAAGCTGCAACAGGGCAATGATGGCTACGTTCTCTTGCTTTGCAGAGCGACGAAGCAACTCACTAATCTCATCCACCTCCCAAGACCGGTTCCGATTCTTTGGTAAGTTCGATGGCGGGCGAATCAACTGCAAGTAGTCCACCCAGATGACCTTGCATCCGTGCTGACGCACCATCCTACGAATGGAACTCTCAACCGCATCCGCAGTTGAAGCAGCATCATCAACAAAGATTGGCTCTTGCATTAGCTCATCAGCAGCACTCATCAGTTCTTCCGTTTCTTGCTCACGCGAATCGTGAAGGTCACTGATAGGAACCCCCGCAACAATAGACGCCATACGATCTACCAGCTTCCATCGGGGCATCTCAATGGAGATAATCCCTTGGGGAATGCCTGACTTTGCAGCACGCAGGACAGCAGACACAAGGAACATGGTCTTCCCAATCTCAGGGCGACCGCCAATGATTGTCATGTATCCCCTGGGCCAGCCCAGGTAATGGTTGTCGAATGTGCTGAATCCAGTGGGAACATACTCAACATCCTCACCATCAAGAATGCGCCTCCAGGCCGCCTTACGTTCGCTTGCAGCCTCTTGTAAGGAGAGGATGCCCTGGATGGTATCAATCTCTCCGCTCACGTTCAGAACGGAAGACTCAGCCTTTCGGATGATCTCCTCTGGCTCAAGATCAAAGGACTCAAGATCACAAAGGATTACGTTGGTTGCCTTCTTCAACTCACGGAGCTTGTAACAACGGGCAATGCGCTGGGCGTATGAGCGTAAGACACCATCACCAACAACAGTCTCATCACCAAGAGAGGAGACATAGGCAACGCCACCAAACTTTTTACATCCCTCAACACCAGATGATTCAATCAGTGAGACAAGATCAGCAGGATTACTCTTTGAAAACCTGTTTACTATCCATGAGTAAATCTTCTTATGGTTTTCATTAGAGAAGTAATGTTCTCTTAGTACATCATCTACTAGTACTAGATCATTACCAGAGTGTACTAGTAGTGTACCTAGTACCATCTTTTCTGTTTCAACGGGATTTAGATGCTCAAAGGACACGTTTCTTGCTCCATATGTTTTGCCCCACAGGCAGTTTTTTCGTCAGCGACTTGACCCACTGACCGAAGGAAGATAACCGGGAGTTAAGGAGGCGTCAAGTGAAACAAGGCGAATCAGATGATAACCAAGGTAGAACCGAGACTTTCGGTGCGATGCTCCGCTCAAGGCGGGTGAAGGCGGGGTTAACCCAGAAGGCTCTCGCGGACACGGTTGGCGGGTGCGGGCCCCTGATCTCTCAGTATGAAGGCGGGCACAGGCTCCCAAGCATACGGATGTTCGCGAAACTTTGTGCTGCACTGGGGCTTTCAAATGACGAGGTGGTGTTCTTGATCGAGGTCATTGAGCAAACCTCGTGGGACTAAGACCAAAGCACAAAGAGGTTGTATCAAACAAGGCATACCATGAGGGGCGTATTGATATACGCAGGATTGGATTAACGCTTGGGTGGTACTACAGAAAAGATGATGGGGTCAAAAGGCGGTACCCCATTATCAACGCAGGCATGATCCATGTAGGCATCACGTCTCATGTGCTCGGTTTGTGCATTGGACGCAGGGACATCTTCATAGGCCGCGACGGGCTTCTCTGGAAGTATCCCAAGGTGTTGCTTAATCATACGGTTCCAACCGCACACGACCTTAACAAAGAGGATCTACAAGCATGGGCAGATGCGTGTGCCCGGTCAGTTATTGACCGGATTACTCCGAACAGTGAAGCTACTGTTACTGAGCGTTCAAACCGCAGGTATCGCAAGATCATTCGTGCGCTTGTTGAACAGCGTATTCTTGATGCTGCGTCCCTTGGGTACGAACGTAACGCCCGTAGTTACGCGCGTTGCATCTCATCCTCTTGGACAGACCAAGACCTTTTGAACACTCGTCATGCGACAATACGCCATGCAACACTTGTATCGCTTGCTCTCGCGCTCGAAGCAGACAAGGCCGCACAACTCATCGAGCTTGCAGCACTCATTGAGATGCGTGTCCCATTTGTATCCCGCGAAGCCGCACTATCCATCTACCAGCAATCCGTATCCCTGCTTGCAAGACTCTGCCCTCAGTGGTGGAACCAAGGACATCTTTGTGATTGGAACATGGTTGGTGACATTGATCGGTTGTTTCGTGCTCAGTATGTACGCATGATCGAAGACGCCTGGGACAACGGTACGCAGTTTGAAACGATGGGCGGGCTCGCCCTGCGGAAGCTCGTGGGTGACCCGTTCGCGGAGGAGCAGGAAGGGGAGGAATAAAGATTCTGCCCAGCATAGCTGGGCACGTAGGGATCTGACTTGACGGGATGTTCACCGTGGGTTAAGCCCCTCAGCAGTCGGCACAGAACCGGCCAACGACAAGGAGATTCATCCATGGGTGATATGAAAAGAGAGGTCGCTTCGCTCAAGGCGGAGGCCAAGATTTGGAAACGATACTCAGAGGAGTTGGAGCAAGCGCTTGAGCGTCTTGTGAAAGCCTTCACTACCAGTCAAATGATTTGTGAAGCAGAGGCCAAGAAGTTTCATCACAATGCAGCGCACCGAAACCTTTGGGCTAACCGCGCAAGCGCACATCACTCAGCAGTGGTTCGATTGAGAATGGAGTATCGCTATGTCCGATGCTCTGATGAGGCAGACAAAATAATCAAAACGTGGGTGCAAGAAGCTACCGACGACTACAACCAAGTCGTTTCCGAAAGTGGAAACAAAGGAGAAGAGTAATGTCAGATTTGACATACCCAAAAGACGTTCGTGAAACGAGCCGCCTACGGTTCGCAATCATCGACAACATACACAAGGCCAGCGCAGGGGAAGCCCAGCGAATGTCGCTTGAGGCGTTTCACACGCTCATCAAGATTGCGGGCCACATCTCGGACTCAGAAGATCCAACGATGCCATCGCTGAAAGACCACTACATTCCTGCAATCAAGGAAGAGATCACCGAGGTCATGGAGTACTTTGTGACCTACGCGAACGTCAAGGGAGGTGCCAAATGATCCGCCCAACCATGCCAACCAATGCCCACGATGCGCTTCGTGAAGTGCTGAACGACTGCGACATTGATGTAAGTGTCACATGCCAGGTCGCTGACTTCGAGAGCAAGCCTCAATGCAAAGAAGATGTGGTCGCCTACTTTGGCACCGTCCGTGCCTTCGACCCAGACAACATCGTAAAGGTGCTCAAGGCGAAGGGCTGGGTCTACCGACACAACGCCAAGGAATACGGCTTCTCACAGTGGGTCTGCCCCAACTGCACCAAGCGCATCGCAGGAGGTGAATGATGACTAAACGAACAACCCTCGACCTTGGACTATCCGATGGAGGTGAATCCCTGAACTTGCGAACGAAGGAGATTGTGATGCCGCCGCCAGATGAAGAGTGGTGTGACTTCTGCTTTGAGCAACGACTCATCATCGTAGATGGCGAACCAACCTGCACGTTGTGCAGTGAAACAACGGAAGGTGAATGATGGAACAGTACGAAGTCGAATGGAAGAGCCGGCCTGATGGAGGCATCGCGTATGTGATCCTCCACCATCCCGACACGGATCTATACGACGTGAGTGTTTACGGTGAACCCGGTGAGGGACCCGTCAGCTTCTCACCCAAGTTCCCCACACTCAAAGCAGCCCAAGACTGGGCTGAAGGAGGTGCCAAGTGAGCGAGCATACACCCGGCCCGTGGGTTTCATTCACCACGGAACAGGGAGGTCCAGGCGTATCCATTGACGATACCTCAGACTTCTGGTTGCCCATCCTCGAAGAGAGCGGCCAGGAGGGGTGGGTAATCTGCCGCCTCACCAAATGGGATCGCTGTGACAAAGACCCCGAGGTCGTCGCCGCGAACATGGCCCTCATCGCAGCAGCACCTGACATGCTGGCAGCACTAGAGGCTTTAGTCAAGTGGGGCGAAAGACCCGTCAGTAACCACCCCGCAGCAAAGCACTATTGTGATTCAGGCGTCTGGAACGCAGCCATCGATGCGATTGAAAAAGCAAAGGCAGGAGGTGCCAAGTGAGAGGGCCTACACAACGCGAACGGTTGGAACTAAAGACCCGAGTGGCTCATAAACTCATAGCTGAGAGAGACGCCCTCAAGGCAGAGCGCGATGTCCTCAAAGAGCAACGCGATGAACTGCTGGCAGCTATCGGTACACTCCTCGATGGGCTCAACAATACTGCAGCCGTGACCTGTGTACGGCACGCAGACGCCCGCCGCCTGTATGACCTGTACGAAGAACACAAGATGGCAGAAGCAATCGCCAAGGAAGAGGCAATCGCCAAACAACAGACTGACATAGCGCAGTCAAAACCAACAAAGCCGTAGGAGGCATACCATGAAAGACCTGACAGGAAACGTATCAACCGCTCTTAAAGAGAGTAGCAATACATACTATGTGGAGGTGGAGTTTGTAGACAGCATCCTTGGGGGAAACCCTGTGAATCCCACTGTCTTTCGGACACACATTGAAGCCAGGCTCAGGCGGGAAGCAAGGACTGCCGAGAAGAAGGGTGTTGTCCCGCCATCAGAGGAGCGCATTCAGGAGATTGTGAAGCGCAGAATGGAAGAGATGTTTGGGTCCGATGTGGACACAACCATTGAATCGCAGGAGGGTAAAACCCGAACCACGTTCAAGACAAATGATCTTGGTCCGTACATTGAAACCCGTCAGATCAAAGCGATGCTGAGGGAGATGATGAGCACGCTTGGTATCACTGTTGCAAAGCGTGGAAGCAAGCAGACTCTTCAGCACCTTATCTGCGTGAAGTCTTGCGCTGATTCAGGAGGCGAGCCGGATGGAGTGTGGGTCAATCAAATCAACTTCGAGCGTGGTGATGATGGTGCGTTTGTTGAGGAGGTTGATGACCATGTGGAGATGTGTGCTCATGTAATGGGACCACTAGGCCCACGTTCATTGATCAAACAGCACGACAGGATCTATGGTTCAAAGATTCGTTTCTTGATCAAGGTCCCTGCAAACCTCCCGAAGTCAAAGTCTACTGCTGTGATTCGGGATGAAGAGATCCAACGCATGTTGGCTCATGCTCAGGATGATGGGCTTGGTGCTTGCCGGTCACAAGGCTATGGCAAGTTCCGGGTGATCAAGCTGGAGCGGACAACCAATGTTCGTTGGCTTGTCGGTGAAGATCCTCCTGATTCCAAGAAGAAGAAGGCTTCCGAAGCCGAG
>Ga0208180_1001958_pt1 | contig 10643 bp, 15 predicted proteins | sample MalvireepMed_s16_FD_184241 | JGI IMG/M metagenome (GOLD analysis project Ga0208180, IMG submission 184241) | Marine viral communities from the Global Malaspina Expedition - Malaspina viral metaG DeepMed_s16 (SPAdes) (version 2) | ecosystem: Environmental > Aquatic > Marine > Oceanic | place...
CTGTATTAACTTCTTGTAGGGTGCAATAAGATCGGCTGGATTTGGAATATTAAAATATTGAGGAAAAGGGGAGGCATCAGCGTCAGCTTCTTTGCCAAATAGTTCAATATTTATTCCTGAAGGTAACCTTGTGGTCAGGGCTTGATTCAAATCCTGCCCAATAGGGGTATCCGTTTGCGTTATAGTAAATTGTTCTATATCACCGAATTCAAGTCCGTCTACCTGGTTTGCAATACTCGCAATAACAGAATCTTCAGTTGGGGCGTTTAGGGTTACCTGGGCTGCTGCAACATCATACGGAGACAGCCCCGGAAAGAGATATCGGTACTTCATTGGAATTTGAACTGTGTAGTTAGCCATTTACATTCTCCCAAACGGGTTTGCCGGACGACGCTGTTGCTTTCGCTTCCCGGCTGGTGGTTCGATCTGTGCATCCTGAATCTGCTTCGGGATGGTCTCAAGGTATCGTTTCACTATCTCGTCAAATTGTCCGACAGCCTGCGTTATGACATCAGTCGGCTTGTTCCTGGATGCCATTATCTCGTAAGTCCTGCTGGTAGTTGTGAAGTCGGTACTCGCCTGCTCAAGTCTGCCTCGCCTATCGACCCCGGCATTACTGGTCTCGTGGTAGTGGGTGCGCCAGTCCCCGGAGTCTGGGGTCTGGTTCCAGCCTGGTTGCCCTGCTGGAAGTTACCTGCGTTGGGGAGCTGTGTCGCGCCCTGCGTGTTAAGGATATTGCTTGCGATGTTCTCTGCATCGCTCGTTGTCGCACCTGCTGCCTCGACTATGTTCTGGAGGAGCGGCACTCTGGCGGCTGCCATGCCTTCAAGAAGTCCCTGAATCTGTTCTGACTGCATGAACTTCTCAGCCAGTAACTTTGCCTGGACTTCGTGTGCGTTCGATACTCCGGCTTCGCGCAGGGCGGTGTCGTGGTCTACGAATCCTTCTCGCCATTTTGTTGACCAGAGGTTGAGGGTTCTTTCCCTTTCCTCAGGAGCAGTTGGATTAAGCTGAACGAAATTAACGACATGTCCCTTAATGTCTTTCGGTGATATCGTGGCATCAATAGAGCCAGACTCTGTTTGACCCCAGACCGTAATCCTGTCCCTAATGACGTATTGGACAATATTAAGAATAATCTCATTTCTGTGCTGGAGCCCTCTCTGCGATCCGTCCACGTAAGCAGCAAAATTGAGACGGCTGATACCGGACAGAACCGCCGTCTCGTAGCCAGAGGCTGAACCTGTCGGACGCTGACCACGCGTTACCGACGGTGCTGTATTGGATTCCAACGCCTCATCCAGTACGCCCTTGGCTATAAGTATTGACTGGGGCGGTTCAGGAACCTTCTGAATATCTACGGTTACCTGGGGCGGAAGGTTGTTCCGTGAACCGGGAGCCTGGTCGTATTCTGCCTGCACTTCTTCGGTCATGCCCGGTGGGCCTTGGAAGTTGGTGACAGGCCATGCTGACTTGTTCACGATGTCGAGATAATGGGATGCGAGCTGTGACTCCGCCCGTATCATGTCGAAGTTGCCGTCGAGTATTCCTCGATACAAATCTTCGGGCTTGTTGCCCAGGGTGACCAGTCCTGTCTGAGGCCAGTACATTGTCCACGGCAGTGTCATGTAGCCATGTTTTCGCGGCTTCATAACCCATGCCTGTTCTGCGATATATGCAACCTGCGACTGCGTCCATATCTCTATGAACTGCACATTGCCGTCGTTAGGGCCTTCCCATCCGGGGAAGTGTGCATGTATCCATGTTGCCTCGACATCCCAGAAGTGCATTACCCATCTTGGGTTGAACTGGTTGTTGGTGTCCCAGATACACTGTTGTGGATTCACGGCTTTCGCGACGACAGGCCACGATATCGCCCGTTTCTCCATTACAGCGTCGAGGTCTTCCTTGTACCTGTTCACATCGCCAGAGTCGTCCGGCGGCTCAGGAAATTCCGCCCATCTGTTTCCTGCAAACTCCGTCTTTTCCCATGCGACTCCGTAAGAAGCCATGTGGAAGTTGATGATCCGTCGGGTAGGGGTGTCCTGTTCGAGCCTGTGGTTTGCTCCCCTCAGGAATTTTTCTATTCGTTCTGCCCGTGCCTGACCTCTTGGGCCGGGCGGGGGGACTGTAACATCAATAAACGGGGGAGTTATGTGGTCGGTAAGCGTCTTTACCGTGGAGTGGGCTGTACCCAGGCGAATCTGTGTTCCGTCTTCCGTGATCGGAAAGTCGAAGTCACCCTTTACGAACTCATCGGATGTCTGGCACTTCCTCCAGAACTTGGAAAACTTCATGCGTCCGCGGGCAAGTTCTGACTCTATCCATGACAGCGAGAGCGTCGGCTCTGACTGTGACGGGGCTTTCTCCAATGCGATGCTCTCGTCAGACACCGTCTGCTTCATGGAGTTGACAGTAGTTCCGTTCAGATATGAGGAGACCATAAACCGTTCTTATATTTTTACGGGTTCGCCGTTTATCACCACGTCTACCTCGTCGAGTACCCCTGCGTGACGTTCTTCCCTGACTCCCTGGAAAAAGGAATTCTTCCTGCGTCTACGCATGGTGTTGAGAGGTCTTAGCGGTTCAGCACCCTTGAAAGACTTATTTGTGCGCGCTTTCTGAGCATACTCTACTGGGTCGCATCCATGCAAGGCTAAAACTTCTGCATCTACCCAGTCGTCGTGTTTTCCTGAAATAGTCGTGAATACGTGTCCACGATTGGCAGTTTCCTTGTGTGAAATGTCCATTAACTGGGTTGACAGCTTTGTCCAGTCGGCTGGGAAAGTGACCTGTTCGTGTTCGAGTGCAACCCGATATGGTAGAAATAGGTCATGGTATTTAGATACTGGAGTGAAATTAAACGCTATTACTGGGATTCCTTCCGCGAGCATCTCGTTGTACATGATGTCCCTTGCGAATTGCCCACCGAGTCCGGTGGAGTCCATGACGATCTGCTTGAGGTTCCACCTTCTTGCCTCGGTACGGACTACTTCCATCTGGATAGTCCAGTCTGTCTTGAGAAGTTCTGTTGCGAAGACGGATTCTCTTGTTCGTCGATTCTTTACAATCAGGACGGTTGCGTCATTTGATCGTCCGAGGTCGAGCCCTGCGACGTATTCGTCGTTTGACCTGGGCCTGAGCAACTGCGTGGCGATCGCTGCCTTATCGACTTTCCTGAAGAACGCCCCGACACCTTCGGGTTGTATTGCCATGTAGAGACGATTCCAGTCGTCTTCCATCATGGTTTCCCTGTCATCCCTGATTTCTTCTTTCTGGTCTTCGGTGAGGAGCGGGTTGTCAAATGCAGTCCAGGAGAAGGATTCTCTCCTTGAGGACGGTTTTTCCTTGGCGCGCTTGAAGTTCCTTGCGAACCAGTGTCCTGGCGATACCGGGGGTATTCCCTCGACGAGCGCACGTCCTGCCCTTCCGGGGCTTGAGAGGGTGGGTCTCAGCTTGTTCCAGCCGATTTCGGCAATTTCCTGTGCTTCGGTTACGTGCAGGAAGTCGAGTCCTACTGACTGCAGCGACTCAGGGTTATCTGCGGATTTGAGTTCCCAGAAGACTACAGGCCTGGGTCTTGGCTTCCCGTCTTTTCCACGGAGCCATCTGCCGTTGCTGTCCTTGAATACGAGCCATACGTGCAGCGCGTCTTCCTTGAATCCTGATCCCCTTCCGCCAGCGAGCTTATTCTCCCTGTAGGGATTTGTCTTTGAGACGAGGTGTTCGGGAATAAATGCCTGCATCTCGTTCCAGACCTGGTACATCTGTGCCTTGGTAGGGGCTACCGTCCAGACATGGATGGCAGGGACGAGCCTTGCTTCCTCTGCGTTCATCACGTTCCTGGGGTCGTTTGGAAATACGACGTATTCCTGTGAGAGTTCCTCTATGACAGCGAGGTCTTCCTCAAGTGCAGAGCGGGTCTTTCCACCACGCCGTCCCGTCTGGTTCCATTTCACCTTCGCCTTTGACTGGTGAAGTTTTAGCTGGTGTTCATGAGGCTTATAGGGCATTAACCTGGGATTCCCATAGCGGGATCATATTTGAATGATGCAAGTCCTGAATCGTCGGAAGTGGGGTTTTCCACCTGCTCGGCATCCTCAGCCCATTTCGTGTGTGCTTCGATATCTCTTCGTTCCTGGAAGGGCTCTGCCATATCGAGCATCCCGTTTTTCTCAACGATGTCCCTGTGAAAATTTATGGCTTTAGGGTCTGACTCCAGCATAGCATACGCTGCCAGCTCACCCTCTCTCATGTAAACGGTCTTCAACTGGGAAGCCGTAACAGGATTCTTCCAGCCCCTTTTTGCAGGATAGTCCTTTTTCTCCCTGTAAGCCTCAAGGGCCTCTCCGAAAGTAGGGGTCGCCTTGATAAGCCGATTTATAGATTCCCACTCCCATCCCCATACCTCGACCATGTCCTGGATGGCTACCTCAGAAGAACCCCAATCCTCAAGGCTGACATATACCCGACGAAGCCGCCTGGGCCATTCCTTCCAGCAGGAGACAGAACCATTAACCCTGTATTCGATTTTGTCATATCCATTTGCCATGAAGAAAACCCTGACCCATTGAAATGATTTATGTCACCCAACAAAACCTATCACAATTTTTCTCGCGCGCAAAATACCCGGATACCCGGATAAAAATACACCGAGCCTTAAGCGAAGGTGTGTTTTAACCCGTTAACCCGGTTAACCCGGTTAACGCGCACACATGCACGAGGAAATACACCTTACAGGTAAACCCTCGGTGTATTTCAGATGTACTTAAGATGTATTTGATGCTCGAAACAACCAGGTTGAACTCGTAAAACAGAAATACACCAAACGTGTATTTGATGTGGCTTTTGATGTATTTGCTCAAAATAGACTCAGCACTCTGGGGGGTACATCACTCCTACAGAGTAGGGCCAGCGGGCTATCGGCGAAGCCGTTTCACTGCTGAATACATCTGTAAAATCCTGGAAATCGTCCGCATTATGCGCGCTTTCCACAACCCCGCGAACCGCGCAACACGACCCGCATTCGACGACCCGACCCGACCCGATTTGATGCCCCGATTTGATCCGGTCACGACCCGCGCATTGACGGTGCACCAACACGCCTATCACCCACACCTAGCCGCGGGCACGTTCCATTCTTTAACTCGCGTGTCGCGTGTATATGTGAGGATTAGTGCGGATTGAGGTTAATCCGCACTTCTATTAATGGTGTCGCAATGCCTGGCATTGTGTTGCATTGTGTTGTGGGTATCTATAGGATGTATAGGTTAGATGTTCTGAGAGTCTCGGCGGTAGACGATATCGAGACCATGGCGAAGCACTGAGGTTTAAGCCTAGCCTGAAGCACATAGCAGTCTGACCTAGCGAACTACTCGCTAGCTGCCCACAGCGAACCGATACCGATGATTAAGAGTGCTTATAGGTATACGGATGGTGCGGAGCAATAAATCGAATTCACTTTGTAGTTAAAGGATAAGACGTAATGCCTACGTTGAAAGAGAAAGCGTATATCGCTGCTGGTAATGCAACTGGTAAGGATAATCAAGAGTTGATTCAACGCTTGATTGAAGAAGCAGAGAGTAAGGATAATCCCGTTGTGACCATTGGTCTCAATGGTAAGTTAGTTAAGAATTCTCTGTTTCTATCCGAGATTGAACGCAGTGCAATTGAGATTGTGGCCGTTTGGTGTTCAGATACCAAACGTGACCTATCAAAGTTTGCATTCAACGTTCAGTATCATCACAATTCCACGCAAGTGACATTGACTGATGAGTTCACCGTTTTAGACATCTGTCACGGAGTACAGATCACGGCATCCATTCTGGATGATAGTGACCGGATACTCTTAGACATTATTCTAGGTGACGAAATTTTTGGTGTTGGTAATGAAGTTAGACACATTCAACTTCTACATGCCATAACCGAAGCTTTATACGCTGTAGTTAAGCTAGAAGATGATGAGAATAACATCAAATCGTTTAAAGCAATTGCATCATCGAATAAGAAACATTCAGATAAGCTACGTTCACACTTTGAGCGTTGGTTTAAAGAATTCACAGTACACGATGAGAGCAAGGGAATAAGACGCGGCGACGATAATACCGTCAACCGTCCGCGTGTTATGACTGGCAAGTCTGTTGCGATGTGGAAACGGATCGGATTGAAGCATGATGTGTTCAACATCATAAATCGTCCGTTCCGTGATGCTAAGTCTGACGGTACTCCTGAAGACGATTCCAACCCGTCGGATGATCCGCCAGCACCCGAAATGGTGAAGATGCATTGTGGTACTTGCGATCCTAAAATGAAATACGTTGACAGTATCCACCCTAGGAACGCTAAGCGCCGAACATGCACCAACACACGAAGCATTAAGAGTGTTAAGACTACGTGCAACGTACTCTTAACCGCCGTTAGTGTGACCGTTGAAGCTAACAAGGATAAGGATTAATTGAGAATTGCCCCCGCTGGACTAACCATCCGGCGGGGGCATTTTTTTGTGCCATTTTTTAACTCGGAGCTCCAGATTAAATGACGATATTTTTAATAGATTTTTGAGGATTTTTCAGGATTTTTTCTTGAATTTTTTTCGATTTTTTTTGAGAATTTTTCCGCTGATACTAACTTAAAAAAACAAAAAACCTGGTTCCATGCAACGCGTACGCGCTAGGTAAAAAACGTGGTTTAGCTAGGTTCAAAAAGTATAGACTCAGACATACTTGTATGACATAATTAAATGGTGAGACAAAACGCGTCTCACTAAACCATTTTAGGGATTGCGGATTGAGCTTAATCCGCAGTACCGCCAGAAGGATTAAAACATGAAAATTATCTGGGGTACTACACTACCGAGCCAGATGCCTACGTGGCCGCGTGAGCTCACATGCACATGTGGCGCACGGTTCACAACATCCTTTGCGATTGCTAACCACTACCAAAAGGTACACGTTACCTAATGGCAAAACTAAAGCGAAAAGTTCGTTGCCGCGTCCGACATGGAAACATCGTAAAACGTGGCAAGTGTGCTGATGTGCATGGACACTCACAATGTGACGTGAACACGCACGATACAACACCAAACTATTTCCGACAGATGAAACAGATGTATCAGGGCGGATATGTCCGCGTTGGTGGGAATCTGTATCCGAGACTGTGGTTCGGGAAAGAGGTTTAAATGGAAGTTAATCAAAGTGAATTGTGTCAGGGATCAGGTTTAAAAACCACGAACCCTATCACTGGCGGATACTTCAAAACGTCCGTATGTACGCACTGCAAAAACCTACGCGGCGTTGTGTGGGATCGCACTATAAACCGCCACAGGTTCAATACTCATTCCAGAGAAGGAGTATTCACGAGAATTGTATAGCTACCTGATACGAGATCAGGTGAGCCAGAAAGGGGGTGATAAAAATGACATTCGAGATGATGAGAGTTAAACGCGAACTCTTTGAAGATGCTAAAACGCCGATCTCCAAATCAGCAAATAACATGCTGACGATCGCGCTAAAAGCCGAGTCAATGGGCGAGATCGAAAAAGCTGAAAAATACCTGGATAAGGCAATCGAAGCTGAGTAATAAAAAAGGACAGACATGACGTGTTCAAAATGCGGAAACACCGGATTTAAGTCCGATGCCATGCTGAAAAAGCACAGGGAAAATGCATGTATCCGCACCATGCCAGTAGTGCTGCCGTCCAGGTTTGCGCTACCCGTGAGCGAACTACAAAAACTTGAGTCAGTGAGGAGCTGAAACTTGTATACATCTAAGAACTATAAAACGAAAAAGGCAATGCGCGAAGCGTTCAAGACTGGTGAAAAAATAGCCGTCTATCAACCTGGCGGATTTTTCCCAGGAAAAACTGATGGAAAAGTGACGCTGGAAGGGCCACATTACCCAGAACCACACAGGTGGTACGCAAGCGTAGAGATAAAGGACAGCGTGATAACACGGATTATCAGCTAAGTAGTGCGGAGCGACCTCGATCCGCAGGGAGAAGGGAGTAAAAAATGGCATTTAGATTAGCGATTGAAACAGACAACGCTGCATTTGATTCAGATGGACATACATCCTTTCATCAAATAGCAAAAACAAAAGAGATTGCACGTATCTTGATGAAAACAGTCAGCCAGTTAAGTCAAATGCCTCCGTCAACATATACAGCATCGGAGATTATCTACGACATCAACGGCAACGCTATTGGATCATGGCACTTAGATTAGGAGCTAAAAAATGAAATGCATCTGTAAGCCATGCACTGAAGACTTATTCACGGGAACATGCGACGGCATGAAATGGAAATGTATGCCATGTGAACGTGCTTGGGCCTTAAGGGATGAAGCTGAAAAAAAGAGGGCATCACTTGAAGATATCCTCAAGAAAAAACTGGTTTCTGAAGGAGTCTCTGAGGACTGGCTAGATAGTCACTTGGAAGTTTTATAGGAGTTAAAAAATGTGGGCTGTTGAAACATTCACGCTACTTGATGGCTTCGTAAATACGTGGACAACGGGTGACGATGAAAAACCTGTTGTCTATGAAAGTAAAGACGAAGCTGAACAGGCACTGACTGAGTATCTGGAAGACCAGCACGCAGCGGTAGACGCTGGCGACATGGCTGACAAATACCCCAGGTCAGACTTCAGGATTGTTGACATCTCTAAAGAAGTCGCGAAAAAACTAACTGCGATTGATCGCAAAGAAAACGAGGAGGCATGGCGAAAACAAGCACCTAAATTAGGAATACACCCAGACATGCACGTAAAAAAATCAGAACGTGAAGCACTGGGCTTTTTCGAGGAGGACAGGTATGTCTAAAGATACATGCCGATGCTGTGGGAAATACGCCCCGTCTTGGCTTGCGTACTCGTACAACGAAGGAGGTGAAAAAAAGTACGTCAACATTCACACACAGTGCATTGAAAAACACTGGGACAGGCACGACCGAGGCGTAAACGCCAGTCGGTGCAAGGAGTTTGGAGGTAAAAAATGACAGTACCACCGAGGAGAGTAAAAATTGGATCAATTGGTATTGATTCGGGACAAGTGTTAATTGGCGATCCCTGTTATTTACGTTATTTCAAAAATGACGAATATAACGAGGAGACCGAACAAGGAAACTTTAGTTATTCCGGCGCATGTAACACCACAACGCAAGCAGCCTCAGGGGGAGTCTTATATGGGGAATTCGGTAATGAAGCCGCTGTTGTGGCATCTACCGGATACGGAGACGGATTATACGACGTATTCGCCACGTATAACGATGAAAATCGCGTTGCAAAATTAGAAATAACTTTTATTGAAGGAGAAAAGTAGAAGGGAAAAAAGGACATGAAACAGTTCAACAGTGCGGTGATCTGGGAAGGAAAATCACCATACGACGGCGCAGAGATAATGCTCTTGGGAGGAGCCGTTAAAGACCCGTCTAGAAATAGAAAAACTGGCTGGATGATACAGATGTATATCCTAGTAAAAAATGTGCCGCCAGTCGAAGCTGTAAAACAGGAGCTGGACGCGTCAGTCTGTGGCGACTGCGTGATGCGGTGGAATAAAGGCGGCGGATGTTACGTTGTACCGCTGTTTATGACAAAAACCTGGAAAAAAGGATTGGAAGCACCACGCATAACGCCGACTGAGCTGGCACGACTTGCCAACAAATACAACACGCCTATTCGGCAGGGCGCATACGGTGACCCTGCATTTGTCCCCATGTACGTATGGGAAGAATTGGAAAATGCTGTTAGCAATAAGAAAGGAGCAAGCTATACGCACCAATGGGAGTCGGTGTCTCCCGAATACGCCAAGTTCTCAATGGCATCTGTCGAGAACTTAAAACAAAAAGCAGATGCACAGGCCCTGGGCTTCAGGACTTACAGGATGGTGGACGACGTGTCTGAAATCCAAAAAGACGAGAGACTGTGCCTGAATAGTAGCAGGGGCATACAGTGCCGCGACTGCGGCGAGTGCGGTGGCAACAGGAGTAAGGCCAGCCACCGCCAGAAAAACATAGTAATCGTTAGACACTAAGGAGAAAAAACGATGGAAGGTAAAATTGGCAGCAAAGAGACGACTGCAATTCAGCGAAAAGCCCATGAGGTTCTGAGTGAGGCGTTTGGAGACATGGTGGTGGAAGTCGGTAAGGCTTCGTACTACCACGAAGGGCATAAGGTGGACTTGAAGTTCTCGATCGGATACAAGGACGCACTCGACGACGTAAAAAATCAGGCTCTGGAACTGTACGGGCTGGAAGGCTGGAAGGTTGGCGACATATTCGAGTTATACGGTGAAAAATACCGACTCGAAGGGTACAACCCTAAGGCTCGAAAGTTTCCCATCCAGATGACCAGGCTGAGTGACAACAGCAGTCGCAAGGCTAAGGAAAGTATGCTCAGAAGCGGTAAAAAAGTAGAAGCATGAGTTACTGGATGAACGACAAAAAACCAAGCATTGAGGAAGCGCACAAACTGTCGGAGGATCACGCTCAGGGAATCCACTACTTTGGAAACAGGCTTAGAACCTGTCCCGACTGCTACAGATGGCCGTCGTGGAAACTGGCTGATCTGTGGCAGGGTGTGTACTCCTTGATGGGTGGTGAGTGTGGGTGCGGATACCAATACAACGAGTGTGATAACGAGTGCTGTCCAGA
>Ga0208180_1001960_pt1 | contig 10631 bp, 20 predicted proteins | sample MalvireepMed_s16_FD_184241 | JGI IMG/M metagenome (GOLD analysis project Ga0208180, IMG submission 184241) | Marine viral communities from the Global Malaspina Expedition - Malaspina viral metaG DeepMed_s16 (SPAdes) (version 2) | ecosystem: Environmental > Aquatic > Marine > Oceanic | place...
CCAGACGCGTAACTACGACGATTGGATTTTAATTGGTGAAAACACTGCGGCTATTGAGCCGGATTGGGTGCAGTACGTTGATGCGATACGGGTCAAAGGTAAGAGTGAGCCCTTAAACGTGTACACCCTAAAGGACTATGGGTCTTAAAATTTCAGCCGTATTGGGACTTGCCCTCATTTTGAGCATGGGAGCGTTCAAGCTTTATTACGACAAATGCGAAGCCGAAAAAGAAGCCCTGGCTACTCAATTACAACAAGCCATGGACAACCAGTTGCTCCTTGAAAACACGATCAAGGATCAAAACACGCAAATGGAAGAGCAGTTAGCGCGGGAAAAGGAAATTCAGGGTCGTATCCAGGAATTAAGCACGGCCAACGCGGAAGCGCAGGAAGAGATCACTGAGATACGCGGTAAGTTCGCTAGGCACGATCTCAACATGCTCTCGATGACAAAACCAGAGCTGCTGGAAAAAATGGTGAATCGTGGGACTACGCGGGTTTTTCAGGATTTACAAAACATCACCAATCCAAACCAATTTGATGAAAAAGCTACTCCCGATATTCCTAATCCTTCTTAGCGGGTGTTCTTTCCTGGGCGGTTCGCGCTTTACGCCCCCGGAAGTGAAACCCGTGGAAGTGGTGACAATTGAAAAGCCTGCGCCCGTGTATCACCCGCCGTTGCCAGGGAAAATAGTTGGCGTGCCCGTGGAGTGGAAGATTCTGACGCCGGATACCATGGAAGAGTATTTGATTGACTTAAAAGCGGGAGAAGCGCCAGTGACGGCGTGGTATTCCCTAACGACTAAAGGTTACGAAAACTTGTCCACCAATATGGCGGAAATTAAACGCTATCTGCGACAAGTCCTAAGTATCGTAGAATACTACCGACATCTGGACAAAGAGGAACAAGATGAGTGAACCGTTTTATTACAAAGCAACGCTAGTAAGGGTAATAGACGGGGACACCATTGATGTGGACATCGATCTGGGTTTTTCCGTGTGGCTCAATAAGCAACGCGTTCGATTAGCAGGCATTGATACACCGGAGTCCCGAACCCGAAACAAAGAAGAAAAGGTACTTGGTCTAGCGGCAAAGGAACGATTGAAGGAACTTTGCGGTGAGAAGTTGGCTGTGCAGTCGTTAGGTCGGGGAAAGTATGGACGTATCTTGGGCATTCCTCACACTGAAGAGGGTAAGGATATTTGCCAGATACTTATTAAGGAAGGCCATGCCCGAGAATACTGGGGCGGCAAAAAAGAGTCTTGGACATAGGAGAAACCCATGGGACTTAGAACTTGGTTTAAGCGCACCTTTAAGAAGGTTGAAGAAGTTGAGGTGCGAACGCGTGACGAAGATGGTCGCTTCGTTGCAGATGATCCGACCACGAAAGAAGATGAGGCGTGGACCACGAAGGATGTGCCCATCGTAGAGAAGAAGGCGACTCCCACGACCCCAAAAAAGGACCAAAGAACGAACGGCGGTCCGCGTATCCCTTAATGCGAAGTAATTTTTCTTCCAGCTTAGCGTTGCTGCTCAAACACGAAGGCGGTTACGTCAATCATCCCGATGATCCCGGCGGTCGCACGAACCAGGGGATCACGCAACGGGTTTATGAGAAATTTCTTGGTCGCGACGTGACTGAGGAAGAAATGAAAGACATGCCGCCAGATAAGGTCTTTGCTATCTACAAAACCCAGTACTGGAACCGTGTCCGGGGGGATGACCTTCCTACCGGGGTTGATCTTTGCGTTTTTGATTGGGCCGTTAACGCGGGAACTAGCCGAGCGGGTAAAGCCCTACAGCAGATAGCCGGTGTTCCCGCTGACGGAATTATTGGCTCTCAAACGGTTGCGGCGACAAGTAAATGCGATCCGGCACAAGTCGTTGAGGAAATATCGCAAAAGCGGGAAGATTTTTACCGTGGTCTGAGAACTTTCGACACCTTTGGGCGTGGCTGGCTTCGACGTAATGATGAGACACGAGATGAAGCACTGCGCTTCATTGCGGAGGAAGTATAAGAACTGGTAAGAGTTTATTCGAGAAGGTAGGATACGCGCCCATATGGACGAATATGATGTTGTTCAGTTTGTGCAAAGAATTATTCGAGAACGGCGCATCCAGGTTCTTGAAGTTTTGGAAAACAAAGGCGTAAAAAGCATGGAACAATATCAGCACCTCATGGGGGAGCTGGATGCGATAAACCACCTTAATCAAGAACTTTCCGATATGTTGGAAAGGCAGGAGACTTTAGATGTCTGAAGCTGCGGAAGACTCGGAATCCCTTGAAGACTGTTATGTTGAGGAAACCGAACGGGTCTTAGATCCAAGCCTAATTAGTGCTTCGTTAATAGATCGTTTACCGCAGCCAACTGGCTGGAGAATTCTTATTCTGCCGTATCGTCCCCCTCCAGTGACAAAAGCGGGAATTTACATTCCTGACAAGGCAATTGACGATACTCAAATTCAAACCGTCGTGGGCTATGTACTAAAAATGGGCGCACAGGCGTATAAAGACTCTACACGGTTCCCCGAGGGGGCTTGGTGCAAAGAGAAACAGTGGGTCGTTTTCGCTCGTTATTCCGGTTCTCGGTTGAAACTGAACGAAGAGGACGGCGCTGCCTTTGGAAGCGAGGTTCGTATTCTAAATGACGATGAGATTTTAGGTACGATTCTCGATCCAAATGACATTATTCATTTATAACGGGATTCAAAATGGCTGAAGCAGACCTACCCGCACACGAAGCTGATGATAACCAGGTTCCTTTCGAATCTGCGGAATCGGCACAGGAAGTAGAGATCGTAGACGACGGGACTACGGCAGAGCAGACCTCGACGGATGAGCACGAGGAATACAGTGAAAAGGTTCAACGACGCATTAACCAGCTCACTAAACGAATTAAAGATACGGAGCGTGAACGTGATGAGGCCACTCGTTACGCCCAAGCGGTCCAACAGGAATCGTCTCAGATTAAAGGTCGTCTACAGACCTTGGATGAAAGCTACCTAAGCGAATACGGCGGCCGTATTTCGGCCGAGCAAAAACAGGCGCAGGATGAACTCAAGCGCGCCACGGATGTGGGCGATACGGAAGGTATGGTGGCCGCGCAGCAAAAGATGTCGCAATTGGCGGTGGCCGCTGATCGATATCATCAGGCTAAAGCCACGCAAGAAAAGCAAGTTGCGGCTGCGCCTCAAGCAGCGCCTCAACCCATGCCGCAAGCCGCTCCGGCCGCTGCACCAGAGGCCCCTGATCCTAAAGCGGAAGCGTGGGCCGAACGTAATCCGTGGTTTGGTTCAGATAATGAAGAGGAGCGTACATTCGCTGCTTTTGGGATACATAAGCGTCTGGTTGAAACAGAAGGATTTGACCCACAATCAGATGGTTACTATGATGAGCTAGATAAACGGATGCATAACGCATTTCCGCATATGTTTGAAGGGAACAGAACGACCACTAGCAACCGACCCGCTCAGACGGTTGCTGGAGTAAGTCGAAGTTCAGGAACTGGGCGTAAAAAGGTTCGACTCACCCCGAGCCAAGTGACTATCGCTAAAAAACTGGGTGTGCCGCTCGAAGAATATGCAAAATACGTGAAGGAATAGGTACATGACAGACAAAGACTCTTTAACTGAAGAGGCAGAAGCTGACAGTGTGCGAACGCCTCGCGCAAAAACTACCAGGGAAGCGACACAAGCGCGCCGACCTTGGCAACCACCGTCAAAATTAGAGGCACCTCCCGCGCCGGACGGTTTTAAGCATCGCTGGATTCGTTGCGAAACTCGTGGGTTTGACGACGCACAAAATATTTCTGCACGTTTACGCGAAGGCTATGAACTTGTTCGCAAAGATGAATATCCGGACTTTGAATCTCCGGTTATGGATTCAGGAAAATACGAAGGTGTTTTCGGAGTTGGCGGACTCCTTCTCGCACGTATACCGGATGAAACAATTGCTGAAAGAACCGCGTACTTTGAACAAAGGAATGCGGATCTCCAGGAAGCTGTGGATCACGATTTACTGCGGGAAAATGCACATTCCACCATGGTGATCGGGAAACCCGAGCGCCAATCACGTGTAACTTTTGGGAGCCGTCAGAAAGGTGAGGCTTAATCACATTTTTGTAGGCTACTAGGGAGAATTCCATGGCAAATCAGGAAACTGCTTACGGTCTTCGTCCCATTGGGTTGGTTGGTAGTGCAGCAAATTCTACGGGTGTTACTCAGTATGAAATTGCTTCTGACAACACAAACGTTATTTACCACGGCGCACTCGTCGTTCCGCTTGCAGCAGGGGTCATTGACCAAGCTGCTGATACAGCAGGGGGAACTACGGCGGGTCTTGGTATTTTAATTGGTGTGGAGTACGTTGATTCTGTACTCAATAAGACCATCTTCAAGAACTATTGGCCTGGTTCGGGCAGTGCAAGCATTGACACGAACTTTCCGATTAAAGCTCTTGTAGCAGACAACCCAATGCAACTTTTCCAAGTTGCAACAGATGCAAGCATTACAGATAGAGCCACGGCTCTAACGGCTGTTTTTGCTAATGCAACTCTGGGGACTTCGGCTAGATCAGGTTCTACTAATACGGGACACTCGACTTCGGCGTTGAGCGTGTCTTCAATTGCCACCACAGCGACACTGGGTCTTAAAATCATGGGTATCGTCGATGACGATGCCAACTCCGATTTTTCGGCTGCCGGTATTCCGCTTGTGGTGAGAATTAATGCACACTACAACTCACCGAACGCGCGTTTCGATTCACAAACGACTGCCACGACAACTGGCATTTAGGTAAGGGGATAATCAATGCCTATTACTCGCGCACAACTCGCGAAAGAGCTTGAACCCGGCCTCAATGCCTTGTTTGGGCTCGAATATGATCGTTACGACCGAGAATTCGAAGAAATCTTCGAAAGTGAATCTTCAGACCGAGCGTTTGAAGAAGAAGTAATGCTGTCAGGCTTCGGTACCGCACCGGTTAAGTCTGAGGGTAGTGCGATTTCATTTGATGACGCGCAGGAGACTTATACTGCTCGTTATACGATGGAAACCATCGCGCTGGCTTTTAGCATTACGGAAGAAGCTATTGAAGATAATCTGTATGACCGGCTGGCTTCACGCTATACGCGTGCGCTGGCACGTTCTATGTCACAAACCAAGCAGATTCGGGGTGCAACCATCCTGAACAATGCGTTTTCCACCAGTTCACCTATCGGTGACGGTGCTGCGCTTTGTTCATCGTCTCATCCCTCTCTGAGTGGTAATCAGCGCAATCAGCTTTCTACTGCGGCGGATCTCAATGAGACCTCGCTGGAGCAGATGCTAATTGACATCGCTGGTTTGACAGACGAACGCGGTCTAAAGATTGCCGTTCGCGGTATGAAATTGCTCATACCGAAAGAATTGCAATTTATTGCAGAGCGCGTTCTCGCGTCCAATCTCCGTCCTGGAACTGCGGACAATGACACGAACGCAGTGAAATCGATGGGTATGGTTCCCGATGGGGCAGTGGTCAACCACTTCCTCACGGACACTGATGCCTATTTCATCAAGACGGACGCACCTAATGGCTTTAAGCTTTTCAATCGCACGCCTATCAAGACGGCGATGGAAGGCGATTTCGACACGGGCAACATGCGGTTCAAAGCTCGTGAGCGATATGCCTTTGGTGTATCAGATTGGCGTTGTGTCTTTGGTACTGCGGGGGCTGCATAAGCCACCGAAGCTTCCATTGAAGCGTCATAATGAGAAGGGCGGCATTGCCGCCCTTTTCTTTTTCCGTTATATTTTTGTTTCTGGGAAAAACAGCCCTAGCGACTGACCCAGCAGACGCTTACGAAGACTCTAGGGCCAACCCTTTCGTAAGGAGGTAATAAAGTGGCGCAGACTACTTTTGCAGGTCCGGTTCGATCTCTCGCAGGATTCATTAATGCTGGTTCAACGGGTGTCGTTAGTCTAACGGCTGATACGACGTTAACTGTTGCATCTCACGCAGGAAGACTACTGCTAACTAACGACGCTGATGGCAAATTTACGTTGCCCTCGATTGTCGTTACAACGCCAGGTGATCCGACAGATCCTGGTCAGCTTAACAATCTGGGTGCGACATTCACCTTTTTGGTGATTACAGCCGCCACGGATATGGACATTTTGACCGATGGAACTGACAAGTTTGTCGGCGGTCTGTATCTGGGTAAAAGTGATGCCGCAGGCAAAACTTTTATGTCTGGATCATCCAACGATGTCATTACCATGAATGGTTCTACTAAAGGCGGAATTGTGGGTTCGGTGGTCACGTGTTACGCGGCAGCCAGCGCAAAATACGTGGTTAGTGGAATCGCGCTTGCTTCAGGTACCGTCGTTACTCCATTTGCTGACGCATAAAGGAGGTAGCTCATGGCTGGTTCTGATGTAATTGCCTATAACTGGGCACAGGGGACGACCGCAGCCATTGTGGGTCCGGCTCGCTCCCGTATTCGTCAGGTAATCATTTACGCAGACGCCGCTGGAGCCTTCACCTTTAAGGATGGTGGTTCTGGTGGCTCAACTATCTTGACGCAAACTTTCCCTACCGGATTGCATAGTTTATGGATTCCGGAGGAGGGGGTGTTGGCGACGGAAGGTGTGTACGTGAGCGCCTTTACTGGCAGTAGTAACCAACTGACTATTTTCTTGTCATAGGGGAAAACGATGCCAAGAGTAGGAGATAAGCACTACCCCTACACGGCTAAGGGCCAAGCGGCCGCGAAGGCGGCTGCCAAGCGCAAGGGCGTTAAGGTTTCCCATGGTAAGGGCTACAACAAAGGAGGTTCTGTGAGCAAATCACGAGTGAATTTAGGTGCCGGTGCCCCGAAGCGTAAGACGCGCAAAAAGCGCGCCGTTAAGATGCAGGGGGGCGGTCCGGCTATTAACCCCAATGTGAATGTGTTGGGTGTTGGTGCTGCAAAAGCTCACCAGGCAGCGCAACGCGGTGGACTCGCGGGGCAACAAGCTGCTACGGCTCCTCGTGGGGTAGGTATGACCGCCCCAAGAGGACAAGGGGACCGCTTGTCACAGGAGAGAGGCCGACCGGCACCTAGGATTCGTCCCGGCATGAAGAAAGGCGGCGGCGTTAAGAAGAAGAAAGGCGGTTCGGTTAAGAAGTAATCAATGGCAACTTCCGGTTCGACTAACTTTGAGCCCGATGTAGCCGATTACGTCGAAGAAGCCTTTGAACGTTGCGGCCTAGAGGTTCGTACAGGGTACGATCTCAAGACCGCACGGCGCTCGATAAATCTGATGCTGGCGGATTGGGCCAATCGTGGCCTCAACCAGTGGACGATTGAAGAGACTTCGATCACGTTGGCTACGGATATCGGGGATTACCCTGGAGGCACCTTGACTATGACGGTGGCTGCTTCGGGAAGCTTTAGCGTGGCGGAAACCATCACGGGATCAAGCAGTGCGGCTACGGCCTCCATTACGAGTCTCCCATCAGCTACTTCGATGGCGATTACGGTCCCTTCCGGAACGTTCACCAGCGGCGAAACCCTTACGGGCGGTACGAGCGCGGCGACCACCACGCTTTCGGCGGCCGTGGACTTTTCGAGTGTTCGAAATACCGTGGACTTTCTATCGGCGGTCGTTACGCGTGACGAAACCGACTACGGCATTGGCCGCTTGAGTCGGGATGAATTTCTCAATATCCCGAAGAAATCGCAAAGCGGCCGCCCGTCCCAATTCTTTTTGGATCGGCAAATTACGCCGGTTCTTAAAGTTTGGCCGGTACCCGACAAAAGTACGGACATCATCAAGTTTAATCGGCTGATCCGCATCGATGATGCGGACGATTACACCAACACCATGGGCGTACCGTTCCGATTCTATCCCTGCTTCGCAGCGGGCTTGGCCTATTACCTTGCCATTAAGAGGGCTCCCGAGAGGATCGCTTTGCTAAAGCCCATGTACGAGGAAGAACTGACTCGTGCCATGACCGAAGATCGGGATAAATCCTCGTTAAGTATTACGCCTGGTCTTAGCTACGGGAGAATTTAGTGGCTAAATACGCACTGGGTAAAAAAGCGTTAGGCATCTCAGATCGTTCCGGTTTCCAGTACCGATTAAACCGGATGAAGAAGGAATGGACCGGCGCGTTAGTGGGCTGGGATGAATGGGAATCCAAGCAGCCGCAACTCCGCACCCGTCGTACGCTGGCCGAAGCGCAAGCCTTAAAGAATCCGCGTCCGGACAAACCGGAAGCTTTAACGCTTGTTCTTAATGTTCCACTGGTGGAAGTAACTTTTATCCCGGTTCTTGCCGTAGGGCAGACGGGTCAATTGACAGTTACAACCTCATGAGCTTCACGTATGCGAGCCTAAAGACGGCCATACAGGATTACACGGAGAACGACGAAACGACGTTCACCAATAACCTGGACATATTCATTAAGAATGCGGAAGAGTTGGTCCTAAAGAACGTTCAGTTAACGGAGTTTCGTAAAAACACCACGGGGACGATGACCTCTTCCAATCAGTATCTGGGCTCGCCCACCGACTTTTTGGCTCCTTTTTCTCTGTCGTTTACCGCCAGCAGCGTCAAAACGTTCCTGGAGTTGAAAGACGTTAATTTCATCCAGACCTTTAACCCAAATTCCACGACGACGGGCTCGCCCCGTTTTTACGCGCTGTTTGATGTGGATAACTTTTTGATTGGTCCTACACCAGATGATGATTATGTTGTGGAGCTGCACTACTACTACCGCCCAGCGAGCTTAACGGCTGCGGGGGATAGCGGGACGACTTGGCTAAGTCTGAATGCGCCGGTCACGCTCCTATACGGTTCTCTTATAGAAGCCTATACTTTTATGAAAGGCGAACCGGAACTATTGATGGACTACCAAAAACGCTTTATGGAAGCTTTGTCTGGCCTGAAATCCTTTGGTGAGGCCAAAGAAGTCACGGACGGCTACCGCACAGGCCTCGTGCTACGAGAGAAAACCTGATGTCAAAGTCAGAAAAAATAGAGCATGTGGCCCTTTTGGGGCTTGGAAACAGTCAACTGGACTATCACCACTCGCTTACGCACAGCGCGGAGTACGATGAAGTCTGGGCAGTGAACTCGATGTGTGCCGTAGTGAACGCGGATCGGGTCTTTATGATGGACCCCGCGTCGCGGTTCTTTGATACCGACGATGCGGGCGGCCAAACGAAGATCATGCGAAAGATCCTGCCCACGCTGACGTGTCCTATCTATTCCTGCGAATTGGACGAACGAGTACCAGCTATCGAGCTTTATCCGCTAGAAAAAATTGTTGGAGACCTCGGCTGTGGCTATTTCAATAACACCATTTCCTATGCCATTGCATTTGCCTTATGGAAAGGCGTGAAGCGGCTGAGTGTGTTTGGCGTTGATTTCACCTATTCGAACAATGTTCATTACGGCGAATTAGGGCGTGCCTGTTGTGAATTCTGGTTATCCCGCTGCATGGTGGCCGGTATGGATGTGGGGATTGCCCCCCGGTCGTCGTTATTGGACACCAATGTGCCGGATAAGGAACGACTTTACGGTTATCACCGTTTAGAGAATCCTCCCGTGGTTTATCTCGAAAAAGGTAACTTAAAGGTTACACCGTTCTCTGAAATTGAGCGGGAAGAGGAGGTTGTGGTGTCGATTCATGGACGCCAGGACAACGTAAACATTGTTCAACCCGTTGAGCCAAAGAGTTACTGATGCTGCAAGTTGATTTAGAAGCGTCGGTTGGCAGTCTTGGGGTAGAAACCACGGAATATCGGGGACATACCCCAGAAGAATGGGCCAAGATGGCGGCGAACAGGATTGTGAGTATTAGCAATACGGCCCCGGAGCCGATACGACAGCAGGCACATGCCTTTAAGAAGCAGGTGGAAGTCTTGCTTGCGGATTACATGCATAAGGCCGTTGATAGTCATATGTGTACGATAGGTAATAAACTTGAACAACAGGGCCACCGTGATATGGCCGCAATCATTAGGAGGCTGTAATGGCAATCACACAGGCAATGTGTACAAGCTTCAAGAAAGAACTCTTGCAAGCCAAGCACAACTTTTCCACGGGTGGAAACACGTTCAAATTGGCGCTGTACACCAGTTCAGCCACCATGAGCGCAGCCACCACCGCATACAGCACATCGCAAGAAGCGACGGGTACCAACTACACGGCTAAAGGGGGCACCTTAACCAAGGTCGAACCAACCAGCTCCGGCACTACGGGCTTTACCGATTTTGCGGATTTAACCTTTGGTACCGCAACGATTACAGCCCGAGGCTGCATGATCTTTAACGATACTCAGTCAGGTGATCCGTCGGTCGCGGTATTTGACTTTGGTGCCAATAAAACCAGTACAGCGGGTAGCTTTACCATTACGTTTCCGACAGCGAGTTCCGGCGCAGCCGTAATCCGCATCGCCTAACGAATGGCGAATGTCACTGGCTGGGGCCGTGGCACCTGGGGCTCTGGCGCGTGGGGTGAAGAAGACCCCGTTGAAATTACGGGAGTCGCCGCCGCTGGCGCGGTAGGAACTTTAGTAGCCACCGGGGTTGCCAATGTTGCAATCACGGGGCTGGCTGGAACAGGAGCCGTTGGTACCCTTACGGTAGCAGCGGCAGCGAAC
>Ga0208180_1001962_pt1 | contig 10621 bp, 13 predicted proteins | sample MalvireepMed_s16_FD_184241 | JGI IMG/M metagenome (GOLD analysis project Ga0208180, IMG submission 184241) | Marine viral communities from the Global Malaspina Expedition - Malaspina viral metaG DeepMed_s16 (SPAdes) (version 2) | ecosystem: Environmental > Aquatic > Marine > Oceanic | place...
CCATTAAAACAAAAAAATTGATTAAAAGTAAAACGGATGTTAATATCCTCCCCAAAGAAATTATAAAGCAATATGGAAAGATTAAATTTATATGAACTTTGATTTTGTATTCCTCGGACAATCGGTTTTAAAATACCAAGTGCCCCTTGAAGTTTTTGTGGGACTCAATGAGCTTTACGAAACTCAAAAGAAACATTTACCGAATGCCAACAAGCAACTTGCAGGAAAGATTCCTGATGAAGTTTCTTTGTTTTATGCGGGACCTACCAACAACAGAATGCATACCCATAGTTATGTCTCCGAGGACATTTTAAAATGGTTCTATTCTATTTTTGATCATTATTTAAAATGGAATAAAACTCAAGACTTCAATATGAATATTAATTCCATCTGGGTGAATGAAATGAAAGTAGGAGATTATAACCCTGTCCATATTCATCAAGGGAAAATCTTTACGGGTTTATCTTCGGTGATGATTCTTAAACTTCCTAAAGATATGGGACCTGAACTTGCACGTCCCGATCAACCTATGAATGGACAACTTCAAATTATGGGAAATGTTTCAGGACAATTTGCAACGACTGATTATTCTCCTAAAATGAAGATTGGAGATTTTTATGTTTTTCCTTATGATATAAGACATTGTGTTTATCCGATGACTAATAAAAAAGCAAAACGAAGAACACTGGTTTGTAATGTTGATGTTTCATACGATCCTATTCGATCAAGGACCGCTCAATGATCTTTGAACCTAAATGGAAATCCCTACTCGCTAATACGACAGCGCCTATTTTTAGCCCTGCACAGTGCCAAGACATTATTAACATGGGTCATCAACAAAAATCCCAACAAGCTTTGGTTGGACATAAAGATGGAAAAGGTGGAAAGCATGATACTAAAAAAAGAATCACCACGATCAGCTGGATTCCTTTTAAAGAAATGCCAGAGATGTATAAAAGGATTGAAGCGACCATGAAACAAGTCAACGGTAATCATTTTGGTTATGAGGGGATGACTATTACCGAGCCTGCTCAATTTACCGAATACCCTAAAGGAGGATTTTATGATTGGCATATGGATGCTGAAGTCAATTGTCAGTTTGAACCTCCTGTTAGAAAAATATCTATGACTATTTTACTTTCTCCACAGAATGAATTTGAAGGAGGGGATCTCGAGTTTATGACGGAGGGTAATAAACCCCCTCAACTGTTACAGGGACAAGCTATTTTCTTTTGTAGTATGATTCGCCACCGAGTTAACAAAGTCAAGAAAGGGGTAAGACGATCTTTAGTCATGTGGTTCGGAGGACCTCCATTTAAATGAACCGAGAAATTTTATTCCCCACTCCTGTCTATTTTAAAATGGTTAAGGATCCTAAAAAATTAAATAAATATTTATATCCGCTTATTAAAGCATGGAGTAAAAAAGATAAAAGTGAAACAAAAACGAATGCGGGCGGTGGCTGGCACAGTCCTACTAATATGAATTTTAAAGACGAATATAAACCTTTAACCAATGAACTTTTTGAGATGCAAGAAGAGATTTTTAAAGACTACGGCATGGAACCCAAGCCGGGACTTGGGAATATGTGGGCCAATATTAATTATCCAGGATCTTATAACAAACAACATATCCACCCTAATTCTGCATGGTCGGGTGTTTACTATATCAAAGCCCCTAAGAATTCTGGAAGATTATTTGTAGAAGATCCAAGACCTGGATCCAATATTATACTGCCTCGACGTTTACCGGGAATACCCAGAGCCCTCTGGCGCATAGTAGTTTATCCAGCGATTGAGGGACAAATGATTATGTTTCCGGCATGGTTGCCCCATGGAGTAGAAATCAATGAATCCAAAGAAAAAGGAGAAAAGGGCTGGCGCGTGTCGGTTTCTTTTAATTTTATTCAAGTGAATCCTGAATTGAACAAGGAAGGATGAGTTTTAAAACCAAAAAATACCAAGTGATTCGACAAGCTCTTTCCAAAGAGCTTGCAAACTTTATTTTTAATTACATGATGCTGCAGCGTGACGCTGTGGATTTTATGGTGAAAAATCAAAAAGTAAATCCTTATAATCCTTTTATAGGAACACGGGAAGATAAACAAATTCCAGGAGCTTATTCTAAATATGGAGATTGGGTCATGGAAACTTTGCTCATGTTTATGATTCCAATTATGAAAGCAAAAACAGGTATGGAGCTATTCCCAACGTATTCGTACACACGACTTTACGAAAAAGGAAATATTTTAAAACGACACAAAGACAGACCCAGTTGTGAGATCTCTACGACCTTACATCTAGGGGGTGATGAATGGCCTATCTTCTTGGACCCAACCGGCGGGGATTTTGTCATTGATGAATATGCACAAACTATTAAACCGGGAGCTCCCAAGGGAGTTCGTGTCGATTTAAAAGTAGGAGACATGCTGATTTATTCAGGCTGTGAACTGGAGCATTGGCGTGAGCCTTTTCAAGGTACTATATGCTCTCAGGTTTTTCTACATTACAACCATGCTAATGGTCCGTTTGCTAAAACCAATATGTTTGATAAACGACCGATGCTTGGTGTTACCAAGTAATGGCCCTTGTTCGTGTGACTCTAGGCGGTAAACGTCTGGGGTATGTCAGAAATAATAAAGCAGGATCCACTACCATCATTAATTATCTTGGTCAACTTCTCTGGAATGAGAAACCTACGACTTATAGTGGTACTAATGTACAAAATTTTTGTGGCAAAGATTCCTACATCGGACGTGAAAAAGGATTTGAAGCCTATCATAAAGAACTTAAAGCATGTGAGATTCGTATTGCCGTTTATCGGGACCCTATTGATAAGATTATAAGTGGCTTTTATTATTGTCAGGAACAGTATCCCCACCTTAATAACTTGGATCATTTTCTATGGGCCTATGAACATCACTTAAAAAACAATTACATTAGGATTCATTGTCGAACGAATACAGCCATGCTAGGTCCGGATCCACGGATCTATACTCATGTTTGGAATATGAACGATATTGATACCAAGCTGCTTCCGTTCCTGGAACAACTGGGTGGGAAAAAGATACAAAAAACAAGGCTCAGGGAACACGAACCACGGCCCATTACTAAAGACCAAGAAGCCAAAGCGAGAAAAATCATGGCCATTGACTATAAAAACGGCTGGTGTAAGGAGTTGATTCCTATTAAGATGTAGTATATTCATATCCTAAACGGATTTTTGTATGCTACAAAAGATAGGATTTCTACCAGGATTTAATAAACAAGTCACACCAACCACAGCTGAAGGGCAATGGATTGCTGGTGACAATGTTCGCTTTAGGTATTCAACACCTGAGAAAATAGGAGGTTGGGCTGAACTAGGAGAAAGTTATTTAACCGGAGCAGCTCGAGCACTCCACCATTTTGTGGACAACACAGGTATTAAATACGCAGCCATCGGAACCAATCGAATTCTTTATGTTTATTCAGGAGGAATTTTTTATGATATTCATCCTATTAAAACAACTTCTACTTTAACCAATGCATTTTCAACAGACGGCACTAGCCCTGGTCCTGCTACAGCAACGGTTACGATTACCTTTGCAACTTCTCATGGAATGAGTGCAGGAGATATTATTTATCTAGATAATTTTACAACCATCACAGGTTCTAATTATGTCGCGGCGGATTTTGATGATAAAAAATTTATGGTCACATCGGCCCCTACTGCAAAAACAATTACCATTACGATGCCTACAGTGGAAACAGGTGCAGGAGCCACAACGTCTGGAGGAATTAGAGTTCAATATTATTATCCCGTAGGACCCGCTCAACAATTAGGAGCTTATGGTTGGGGAATTGGTCAATGGAGTGGTACGGTTTCAGGAGAAGTGACAACGACTTTGGATGGAGCTTTACTCGATGATGCTTTTGGAACCGGAGGATCAGGCACCTCGATTACAGTAGCCGATGCTTCTACTTTTCCTTCTTCAGGAACATCTTATATTCAAGTGGGCACAGAAGAAATTTCTTATACTGGAGTTTCAGGAAATGACTTAACGGGTATTACTAGAGCGGTTCGAAATACAACTCGCGCGGCTCATTCAGATGGAGCAACCGTAACCAATACCTCAGACTATGTTGGTTGGGGTGAAGCTGCTTCAGGAGATAAAGTTTTTGATCCTGGAATGTGGTCTTTAGATAACTACGGAACTAAACTGATCGCTTTAATTTTTAATGGACCATGCTTTGAATGGGATGCAGCTTCGGTTACAGCAACATCAACTAGAGCTACCATTATAGCCAATGCACCAACCGCTTCAAGAGATGTACTAGTTTCTACTCCAGATCGACACTTAGTGTTCTTCGGAACTGAAACTACGATTGGTGACACGACGACTCAAGATGATATGTTTATTCGCTTTTCTTCTCAGGAAGATATTACCGACTACACCCCTACAGCAGTCAACACGGCAGGGACACAAAGATTTGCCGATGGCTCTAAAATCATGGGAGCCTTAAGAGGTCGTGATGCGATTTACGTCTGGACCGATACTGCTCTTTTCACCATGCGTTTTGTAGGTGCCCCTTTTACTTTTGCTTTTGAACAAGCGGGAACCAACTGCGGATTGATTGGGCAGAATGCTTGCGTGGAAGTGGATGGCGCTGGTTATTGGATGTCAGAGAATGGTTTTTTTAGATACACTGGTAAATTAGAATCAATGGACTGTTTGGTCGAAGACTATGTTTATGATGATATCAATACCACTTCTAATCAATTGATTAATGCAGGCTTAAATAATTTATTTGGAGAAGTGATCTGGTTCTATTGTAGTGAGGGCTCGAATGTTGTTGATCGAATGGTTGCTTATAATTATATTGATTCATCTTCTCAACGAGGGATATGGACCACAGGAAGTTTAAATAGAACAGCCTGGGAAGATTCAGCAGTGTTTGGTAGACCTCATGCAACACACTACAATGCGGATGATGATACGTCTTTTGATGTGGTGGGTAATACGGATGGAGTAACGACTTATTATGAACAAGAAAAAGGAAACAATCAGGTTAAACGTGGGGTGAGTACCGCGATCACCTCCAATATTGAATCAGGAGATTTTGATATTACCCAAGATCAAAAACAAGGGGTAACGTTTAGAGGAGACGGTGAATACTTTATGTCGATTAGAAGATTTATTCCTGACTTCTTGACGCAGACCGGAACGACCCGTATAACATTATACTTAAGAGACTATCCAAATGCATCTCAGGTTAGTTCAACCTTGGGACCTTTTGATATAACCTCGAGTACCACGAAACAAGATACACGGGCGCGAGCTCGGTCAGTGGCGTTGAAAGTAGAGAACACCGCTGTTAACCAAGATTGGAAATTAGGAACTTTTAGATTAGACTTACAAGCAGGAGGTAGAAGATAATGGCAGGATTAGGGATAGCATTAAGAGGATTTGGTAAAGCTTTAAAAAAAACTCGTGACAAGGGAGTTAAAAAACTTAATAAGTTTGCAACTAAAGCTCTTGAAGAGAGTCACACTCCAGGAAAAAAATTAAAGGGGTGGGCTAAAATAGCAGCACCTGCTATTGCTTCGGTTCCTTTTACAATCAGATCAGAATTAAAAAAACAAAAAGAGAAGAAAAAATAATGCCATTTCAATCAGAAAAACAAAGACGATATTTATGGGCCAACGAGCCAGAGATTGCTCGTGACTGGACCAATACCTATGGTAATCGAATTCAAAAAAATGATGGAGGAATTATGCATCACTTTCAGAACTACGCTCAAAATGATGGCAACAATGTTTCAGTTCCTAGATCTTTTCAAGCCCGACCTCACTCTGAGCAAGTTAATTTAGCTTATATTACACCACAAGAACAACAAATGTTACAGGCCTTAAAACCAGGCACCCCGCACCGTGGACCAATGGAAATTCCTAACTATGATTCCTTTGATGCTCAAGGAAATTATGGAACGAGTCAACAACATGATGCTCCTACGGCAGGAGATGTTAGAGCTGGAGTAGGATCTACAACCGGAGGTGGAGCAGGTGACACTAGAATAGCAACTATTAAACAAGATATTAGAGACGTCAATAGAGGTATACGTCCTGCAGGATATAATGTCGGTCAGTTTCAACCTTCTCATAGGTTAAACCGAAGTGGCATCGGTGGATTTTTTGGAGGCCTAGGTCGAGGTCTACTTAGTTTTTTTGGAGGAATTCCAGGAAAACTTATGAGTGGAATCATGACCGCTAAAGACTGGGCTACGAAAAAAGGACAAAATATTGGACAAGGAGTTCAAACATTTGCTGAGTACCCGACTCTCGATAGATGGTTAAATAGAAACACTGATAAATATTTAAACAAACCCTACAGAGGCCAGGGATACGGATATGATTTTAACGAGGATACTTCACGAAGAATTGTTAAAGATCCTGATTTATATGCAGATCAAATGAAAGAGTTTCGGATGAGATATCCATTAGATGTAAGCAAGTATAACCAAGGAATCGCAGGCACGCAGGCGTATGAGGACTTTTCACCTAATGTTGCCTTATCAAAAATGTTAGCAAACCCAGATCAATTGTATGAAGAATTTAGAGCTAATCAATTAGCAGAACGAGATTTTCCAAGTGATGAAGAAATTGCTGAAGAAAGATTTGTAGGTTTAGAACATATGAGTACATATGATAAGGTTGAATACAATGCATTAAAAAAGAATAAAGCATTGGGTATAAAACTAACTCCAGAAAAAGAAAAAAGATTAAAGGAATTACAGAAAAAAAGAGACACTAAAGGAATCACTGAAGAAGGAACAGCAACAGTATAATGGCAAAGATAGTACAGGTTCTAACAAGACAAGGTTTAGATTATGATGATACGGTGGCTAATTCTTTAGTGAGAGATTTAGATGGTGTGGTACAAAAACTTAACACCACGTTTCAACAAGAACTTAAAGAAGAAGTAGAAGCTAGAAACTTCTTTCTAATGTAATGGCAATAGTTAATCAGTATAAATTTTTAGGAACAAACGTAGCAACCACAGATGAAACTACTTTATTAACGCCTGCGGTAGCAAGTTCCGGAGCGGTAGAAACCGTCATTATTAAATCATTAAGAGTGACAAATAACACAGGAAATACTCCAACGATTACTATTAAGAATGGCACAACCAATATTGTGAATGCTCAGACGTTAGTAGCCAGTGCCAGTACAGAAATTTTAACGTTGCCTTTAATTGTAGAATCAGGGGTAGCTCTTAAAGTCACGATGAGTAGCGGAGATTCCGTAGATATTGGAATTAGTTATTTAAATATTAATCAGGAGGTAGTAATATAATGGATACGGTTAAAGTAGACGGCAAAGATGTTCCGCTTATAAAGGCAAAGGTAACAACAACAATTAAACATAAGGAAACCGGTGCCACTTATAAGAACGAGGAAGAGTGGAAAGGGCTCAAAATAGACCCTGCACATATACAAAGAGATGTCTTGGTTAAGCTACCAAGACTTGATTTGTTTGCAAAAACAAAGTAATACTAAAAGTTCAGGTGAAATTCCTGCCTTTATTATAATTACACAGAGACTATTATGGCATTTGAAGAACAAATTACAGAAACAATAGAAGCTGGAGCTCCTAGTATTAAATACCAAGGAGATATTCAACAGCAACAACAAATAGCTCAACAGCTATGGGAACAACTTCCCCCTGAAGCACGGGCTCAGTTTGGAAGCTTTGAACAATTCTTCTCAAGCGGAGCATGGAAAAAAGTTTTACAAGCACTACAACAGCAGATGGAACAACAAGTTCCTCAGCAAGGTCCTCAACAAATGGCCCAAGGCCCTCAACCAATGGCGCCACAACCTCAAGAAGGTATAGGTTCCATGATGCCAGCACAAATGGCTAATGGAGGAGATGTAAGATTAGCAAGTCACAGAGGTAATGATGCATTCCTAGAACAACGATATGAATTTTATTTAGAACAAGGCTTCTCACCAAGAGAGGCTGCTGAACAAGCACACAAAGATTTAATGGAAGGAAACTTTCAACAAGATATGGCTTACGGAGGAATCGCCGGAGCTGATGGCCGTAGACAATATGGCATTGGATCATGGTTCCAGAAAAAGATTATGGATCCGATTAAAAAGAATCCATTAATTACAGCAGCTGTCTTAGGAGCAGGAAGTACTTTTCTTCCTGGACCAACAAGTGGTTGGATAGGTAAAGCGCTCAAAGGTATAAGTGGGAGTAATATAACCAAAGGATTAGGAAATGTTTTAAGTGATCCAAAATGGATGATCCCCGCAGCTAGTTTAGTTGCAGGAGCATTTGCTAAACCCCAAGAGCAACTTGGAGGAGGAGCCATGAGCCGTGGAGCAGGGATCAATCTTCAAGACATAGCAAAACTCGGCAACATCACAGACGAACAACAAGGACAAGCAATAGGATTAAACTTTTTACCTGAAGCATCCGCTAGAAAATATTCACCCGAAGAAATGGCACTGACATATTCGCAAGCAGGCAAAGCTCATGGTGGAAGGATTGGAGCTATTGAAGGTGGATTATTAAAAAAATCAATCCCTAAACAACACAGAACTGGAAAAGATGGGGATTATGATTATGGAGATGAGAGCTTACTTAGTTTCCCGCCAACATGGATAGTGCCTGGATATATAGCTGCGATCCTGGGTGCAAATTACAAAGGCAAGAAAGCACCCCCAGGAGACCCTACATCTCCAAGAGGAATGAGAAGAACTAAAAAACAAGAAGGAGGCTTAATGAGTCTCGGTGGTAATGAAATGGATTTAAGAGGCGGAGGATTTGTACCGATTGGAGAGTATGAAAAAAAAGATGATGTCCCAGCAAGATTAAGTAAAAACGAATTTGTATTTACAGCAGATGCTGTAAGAGCAGCCGGCGGAGGAAACGTAGATGCAGGCGCAGATAAAATGTATAACACAATGAAACAATTAGAAGGCAGAGTAGGATAATGGCTATACAAGAAACACGAACATTACCGGCACAGTTTATCACAGACATTGGTAAAGACTATGCAACACAGCTTAAAGGCTTAACATCTATTCCTTTAGACACAGATAAATTTGCACCTAAAGTTGCGGCGCAAGATCCAATGCAAGCTCAAGCCTATCAATTAGGCCAAGCAGGCGTCGGCGCTTACGAACCGTATCTTACTCAGGCAGCAGCTTACTCAGGTCCCACAGGTTACCAACAATTTACATCGCCATATCAACAAGACGTTATTGATGCAACGATGGCTGACTTTGATGCTCAATCACAAAAAGGTTTAGCAGGCATAGGTCAACAAGCAGCATTAAGCGGACAATTTTTAGGAGGCGGCAGAGAAGGCGTTCAACGAGCAGAGTATCAAGCTCTTTCGGATAGAAACAGAGCTTCAATGCTAGCACAATTAAGACAACAAATGTTTGGTCAGGCTCAACAAGGAGCGCAGACAGCTTACGGTCAACAAATGCAAATGGGGCAACAGCTCCCGGCATGGCAAGCCGCAGATATTTCGCAACTGGGTCAATTGGGCGCGATCCAACAGGCGCAAGAACAGGCACAACTAGGTGCAACACAAGAAGCTAATCGAATGACAGCCATGGAACCGTATGAAAGATTAGGACAGTATGGGTCAGGCGTAACAGGATTAATTGCAGGAATGCCAGGACAATATGGAACGACAGTCATGCCGAATCCAACACCGTTGCAGACAGCGTTGGGTACAGCATCAGTTCTAGGTGGTATCTATGGGAACCTAGGGAATAGACCCAATGCCAATCCTCAGTCAACTATAAACCAAGGAATGAATATGGTCGGAGGAAATCCATTTTATAATTATGGGATGGCTACAAGACATCCAGGCACGGGTCCTTAAACATGAGCAGAACATTAAACAGACCCATGTTCAGAAGAGGTGGGCAAGCTAACGGCGGCATCACAACTGGACTTGGAAGACAAGGCTATCGCCAGGGAGATCTAGCTCAAGTTCAATCACAATTAGATTTAATTAATCAACTATCTCCTCAACGAAGTGGTAGTAATCTTAACGATTTTTTAATTAACTTTGGTTTAAACATGGTGGGGAATCCACCGAGTGGAAACATCTTTCAAACCGCAGCGAAGGAAGCACAACAACCTTTCGCACAATTTCAACAACAGGAAGCTAAAGAACTAGGGAGCCAAAGAGAACTCATCTCTGATCTGGTTCAAGGATTAAGTGATGAAGACTTAAGTGCTATTGAAGAAAAAGTTCAATTGTATTTACAAACTCATCCGAATGCATCTAGACAAGAAGCTCAACAAGCGGTCTGGGATATGCTGGAGTATAGTAAATCAGGACACGTGAGAGAAGGGGAAGCTATGGAAAATAGACTTGAGTTCTATGAAAATTATTTAATGAATCAATCAACATCTCCCCCTGCTTCAGGAGTAAGAGGTGTAGCTAATCACTTATATAAAATGGAAAAAGGAACCTACCCTGATGAAATTAAAAAAGATTTAGCTCAAGGTAAAGTTTGGTTTACAGATTCAACAGTTACTGAGCGAGCCGTCAAGGATGGACAGATTGTAAAATATAAAATTTCTGATGATTATGCAGACGTGT
>Ga0208180_1001967_pt1 | contig 10596 bp, 8 predicted proteins | sample MalvireepMed_s16_FD_184241 | JGI IMG/M metagenome (GOLD analysis project Ga0208180, IMG submission 184241) | Marine viral communities from the Global Malaspina Expedition - Malaspina viral metaG DeepMed_s16 (SPAdes) (version 2) | ecosystem: Environmental > Aquatic > Marine > Oceanic | place...
TAACGATGTTATTCATCTCTATACCCAGGGTCAGGGCAGTCGCATTCCTGATGACAAGCGTATTGAGGGGCTAGATAACCCAGAAGTTGACGCCGTGCTAGGTGAAGAGCAGGCGGAAGAGCTACGTATGGAAGTAGACTTAGTGCGGGGTGCTTCCCATGAGTTTGACTTGGAAGCCTACCGTCGTGGTGAGCTTACGCCGGTCTATTTCGGTACCGCGATGGGGAACTTTGGTGTGCGTGAAATGCTAGACGGCTTTGTAGAATATGCGCCGGCTCCGCAGCCTCGTGAAACCAATACCCGTGTAGTGACCGCCAATGATGAGCGTTTCACCGGGTTCGTCTTTAAAATCCAGGCCAATATGGACCCTAACCACCGGGATCGGATTGCCTTTTTGCGTGTCTGTTCCGGCAAGTACGAAAAGAACATGAAGATGCGCCACGTGCGTATCGGTAAAGATGTAAAAATCGCTGATGCGCTGACGTTTATGGCCTCTGACCGTTCCCAAGTGGAAGAGGCGTGGCCAGGCGATATTATTGGCCTGCATAACCACGGCACTATTCAAATTGGCGATACGTTCACCGTGGGTGAAGATATGCGCTTTACCGGCATTCCTCACTTTGCGCCTGAACTTTTCAAGCGCGTGCGCCTGAAAGATCCGCTTAAGATGAAAGCGCTACAGAAAGGTCTGCAGCAGCTGTCGGAGGAGGGCGCCACCCAGGTCTTTATGCCGATAGATAATAATGACCTAATCCTTGGTGCGGTTGGTACGCTGCAGTTTGACGTTGTCGCTCACCGCTTGAAGGAAGAGTATAAGGTCGACTGCATTTATGAAGGCGTTAACGTGCAAACCGCCCGCTGGGTGTATTGCAGCGATGCCAAAATGCTTGAAGAGTTTAAGCGCAAGGCCAGTACTAATCTCGCCATTGATGGCGGCGGTTACCTGACCTACATCGCGCCTACTCGGGTTAATCTGCAAATGACCCAGGAGCGCTGGCCGGATATTCGCTTCCAGCCTACCCGCGAGCATTAAACCCCTTAAAGAGGGCAATATGCTGATAGACGCCCACTGCCATTTGGATGTAGCGGAGTTCGACACGGATCGTGATGCCGTGATCGCCGTCGCCCAGGCAGTGGGCGTTTGCCGTTTTATTGTACCTGCCACGGTACGCGCGCGTTGGCAAAACGTGCTGGCGTTGGGTAAGCGTGACGATGTCAGCATCTGCTTAGGGCTTCACCCGTACTTCATTGAGCAACACCAGCCAGATGATTTGAAAGCGCTCGAAACCCTCATACTTCAGCAGCTTGCTGGCGCTTGCCCAGCCCGGCCAGTCGCCATTGGCGAATGTGGTATTGATGGTCGCTTTACGGATAGCCTGGACGAGCAATGGCACTACTTCGATGAGCAGTTAAACATCGCTAAACGCTGCAAGCTGCCTGTGGTGGTGCACTGCGTTAAGGCAAATGATACGGTCAGCAAGCGGCTTCGTCAGCAAGCGCTGCCAGCTGCCGGGCTCATTCACGCCTTTTCCGGTTCTTACGAGCAGGCCGTCAAGTTTTTGGACCTTGGTTATGTGCTGGGGCTTGGCGGTGCTGTGACCTATGAGCGCGCTCAAAAGTTACGCCGTGTGGTGGCAAAACTACCCGATGATGGGTTTGTGCTGGAAACCGACAGCCCCGATATGCCGTTAAGCGGTTATCAGGGCCAGCGGAATGAGCCTTCTCGGGTAATGCTGGTGGCTCAGGAGGTGGCGAGGCTGCGTCGGCAATCTTTTGATACCGTGGCAGCGCTGAGCAGTGACAACGCCGCACGAGTATTTAAGTTAACAGGCGATGAGACCAATTCCTGACCTCAAGCAAGCTGAGCCGCGATCAGCTCCGGGTCCAAGCGCTCAATGGGGTAGGGCATCTCATACAGCGTGATAGGCTGCTGTTGCCAATAAACTGCTAAATTATCTTCCATGACCTTGGTGTTCATCACCGCTAGCAACTCTACCTGCTGCTTGCCGCTAAATGCGCTGCTGACCACTTCTCCCAACGTCTTACCGTTGTCATCAAGCAGTGACTCGCCAATCTCAGGAAGGGTGGCCGCATTAATACTAGCGTGAACTAAGCGTTTTTTCACTTGGCCACGAAAGTGAGCGCGGGCGACGACTTCTTGACCTGTATAGCACCCTTTTTTAAAGCTAATGCCGCCTAATGCTTCCCAGTTCAGCATTTGGGGGAGAAAGTGATCCTGCTGTTTAGCGGTAAGCCAAGCAAGACCGCTGCGAATATCTGCAAGCTGCCACTCGTTGTGTAATGTATCATCACTGTTGACGAGGTCGCTGGCATCCTCTTCAAACATCAACAGCCAACGGGGTTTGCCGGGCATCCGCAACGCCGTTCCCTTTGAACTGGTAGTGTGGGTATAAGGTTGGTCGGGCAGCGTGATGTCTAGTTGATTGGCAAGCGTATCTGCAGGCTCGCTGGCGCCTGCAAACGTAACGCTGCCTACCACTGAAAGCTCTGCTTTATAGAAAGCGGCAAATTTTTTCAGATGGGTGAGCAGTCCGTCCGCAAGAGAGGCATCTAGTACCAAGCGGAAATGGTCGCTGCCGAGCCTCAATAACTGCCCATTGGCCAACATGCGCCCTTTAGGGGTGCAGAAGCAGGTGAGCGGTGCGAAAGTACCATTCGCTAATCCCACCTGTGCGCTAGCTTGGCCCTGTAAGAATTTCTCCGCATCGGCCCCTTTAATATCGAGCGCGGCATACTGGGTCAAACGTACGGCGCTGGGGGGCTGCGTGTTCGCGGTGGCCATAGTCACTCCTGGGCGTAGTTAGTGGGATGTGTCAGTAAAGCGTGCTTGTAAAAGTGTGGGCAGAATAGGCAGATTGCAAGGCCTTGGGAGCATGCTAGACTCTTTGTCCTGTATCAGGTTTGCATAGGTAATTTCCTGTATACAGTCCCATTGTATGTGAGTTGACAATTATTCAGCAAAGGACGCGGCATGGCAGTTCAATCATTAAGCTTTCAAGGCGTCACTACCGCCGAACAAGTTAACAAAATCACCACCGCACTGATGATGCTTGACGGCGTCGATAGCGCCGAAGTGGGGCGCTATGGGGCGGAAGTGGAGGGTCGTGCTAAGCGAGAAGCGCTAATTAAAGCGGTTGAAAAACTTAATCTTCGCATCAAGGTATCGTAATGCATCCGCCTATCGTGGTGATTAGCGAACGAAATAGTGTTTTTCGTCAGCGTATCGAGGTAAGTGGTATGGAAGATCTCTATGCCGACGTACCCACTGCGGTGGGGGGCGATGATAGTGCCCCGGACCCCCACGACTATTTCGATATCGCGTTGGGAACCTGTAAGGCAATTACGGTCCAAATGTACGCCAAGCGCAAACAGTGGCCACTGGAAGGCATCACCGTCAAGGTTCAACGTGACGATAGCGAGGAGCGCAAAGGCGTTTACAAGCTAGATGTGACGTTAGAATTGCATGGCATCAGCGATCCAGAACAGCGAGCAAAGCTGGAAGACATTAGCCACCGCTGTCCGATTCAGCGCCTGATGACCCAGGCAACGATAGAGATAGCGACCCATACCGCGTAGGCCTACTTCCTCAACAGGAGCAACGATGAGCAAGGAATTTCGTCTGCAGTCAAAATTTCAGCCTGCGGGCGACCAGCCTGCGGCCATACGCGGGTTGATCAGTGGTTTGGAATCCGGGCTTGCCCATCAAACGCTGCTCGGGGTCACCGGTTCAGGTAAAACCTTCACCATGGCCAATGTGGTGCAGCAACTTCAGCGGCCCACCATCGTGATGGCGCCGAACAAAACCCTGGCGGCACAGCTGTACGGCGAATTTAAATCGTTTTTCCCCGATAACGCTGTTGAGTACTTCGTCTCCTACTACGACTACTACCAGCCCGAAGCCTATGTGCCCTCGTCAGATACGTTTATTGAGAAGGATGCCTCAATCAATGACCATATTGAGCAGATGCGTCTTTCCGCTACGAAAGCGTTACTGGAGCGCCGTGATGCGCTAATCGTGGTATCTGTATCGGCGATCTACGGTTTGGGTGATCCAGACCAATACCTGAAGATGCGGCTGCATTTCACTCGTGGTGAGCTGATTGACCAACGCGCCTTCCTACGTCGCTTGGCAGAGCTTCAGTACACCCGCAACGATATGGATTTCCGTCGCGGTACTTACCGCGTGCGGGGCGACGTGATTGATATCTTCCCGGCGGATTCGGATGAGGAAGCGGTGCGCGTTGAGCTTTTCGACGACGAAATAGATTCTATCCGTTTATTTGACCCGCTCACTGGCGATGTGCGCGGGCAAGTCCCTAGGATGACGGTTTACCCAAAATCCCACTACGTGACGCCTCGTGAGACCATTCTAGAAGCCATCGAATCCATCAAAGCAGAACTCAAAGAGCGCTTGGAGTGGCTGCGTAAGCACGAGCGTTTAGTAGAGGCCCAGCGGCTTGAGCAGCGTACGCTTTACGATATTGAGATGATGCTGGAGCTGGGGTACTGCAACGGTATTGAAAACTACTCTCGCTACCTCTCTGGCCGTGCACCTGGCGAGCCACCGCCCACGTTTTTTGATTACCTGCCGGATGATGCGCTACTGTTTATCGATGAGTCACACGTGAGCGTGCCCCAAGTAGGCGGGATGTACAAAGGCGACCGTTCGCGTAAAGAGACACTGGTCGAGTATGGTTTCCGCCTGCCGTCAGCGTTGGATAACCGCCCCATGAAGTTTGAGGAGTGGGAGGCTATATCGCCACAAACGATCTTCGTATCCGCAACACCAGGCAACTATGAAGCTGAGCACGCAAGCCAGATCGTCGAACAAGTCGTTCGGCCAACAGGGCTACTGGATCCGCAAGTTGAAGTACGCCCGGCCAGCACGCAAGTCGATGATCTGCTGTCGGAGATCGGTTTGCGAACAGCGGTAGGCGAGCGGGTGCTCGTTACTACTTTAACCAAGCGCATGGCAGAAGACCTGACTGATTACCTTGATGAGCATGGTATTCGCGTGCGCTACTTACATTCCGATATTGATACGGTCGAGCGGGTGGAAATTATCCGTGACCTACGCCTGGGCAAGTTTGACGTGCTGGTGGGCATCAACTTGCTGCGGGAGGGGTTGGATATCCCTGAAGTCTCTTTGGTGGCGATTCTGGATGCCGATAAAGAGGGTTTCCTGCGCGCCGAACGCTCGTTAATTCAAACCATTGGTCGTGCAGCGCGTAACGCCAACGGTAAAGCGATTTTATATGGCGACCGCATTACGGACTCCATGCGGAAAGCAATTGATGAGACCGAGCGTCGGCGCCATAAACAGATGGCGCATAACGAGAAGCACGGCATTACCCCCACGACGGTTACCCGCTCGGTTGCAGATATCCTAGAAGCCGCGCAGACGCCAGGTAAGAAGAGCAGTCGGCGTAAGGGCAATGAGCGTAAGGTGGCCGAGCTTAAAGGTAGTTACGATGTGACTGCCATGAGTAAGCAAGACTTGCTCACGGCCATTAGTAAGCTTGAAGATGCCATGTTTGAAGCGGCTCAAAATCTCGAGTTTGAAGAAGCGGCGCGGTTGCGCGACCAGCTCCATCAAATGAAAGAGAAGCAGCTGGCGCTAGGATAAGCGATGTCTGAAGATCCAGAGATTCGCCGCGCAGCGATCGCATTGAAAAACAGATTGGCGGTTCAGCGTATTTGAGCGCGCCGGGCTCTCGTGCCATCGTTGCGGCAGTGTGATTGAGCGCATGATGGTCGGGTCTCGGCGGCTATACTCTTGCCCACAATGACAGCCTTCTCCTTAGGATAAATTTTATACCGTTATCTTAATAGCTATGTTCAAACAATCAGACCAAAGCGCTACGTAACAGCCAGCGGTTACTCGGTGCATTGGCTGCCGCGTGATTCTCAATACGGTATACTTCCCGCACACTTAGACGGCCGCGAAGGCTGCAGCCAAGACGATAACCGAGGAGCTGTTAATCCATGACCGTGATTCGCCAGGACGACGTGATCCAAAGCGTTGCCGATGCTCTGCAGTACATCTCTTACTACCACCCGAAAGATTTCATCGATGCAATGGCCGCCGCTTACGAGCGTGAAGAGAACCCCGCTGCAAAGGATGCCATCGCTCAGATTTTGATTAACTCGCGCATGTGCGCAACAGGGCACCGCCCAATTTGCCAGGATACCGGCATCGTGACAGTGTTCGTTCACGTAGGTATGAACGTCACATGGGACGCCGAGCTAAGCCTCGACGACATGATCAACGAAGGCGTGCGCCGCGCCTACCAACTGCCGGATAACGTACTGCGCGCCTCGGTTCTTGCCGACCCGGATGGCAAGCGCCAGAACACTAAAGACAACACGCCCGCCATCATTCACCACAAAATTGTGCCGGGCGATAAGGTCGATATTCATGTGGCAGCGAAGGGCGGCGGTAGCGAGGCGAAATCGAAGTTTGCCATGCTCAACCCCTCCGATAGCGTGGTCGACTGGGTGATGGAACAGCTTCCCAAAATGGGTGCTGGCTGGTGCCCGCCGGGTATGCTTGGCATTGGTATTGGCGGTACCGCTGAAAAAGCAATGGAAATTGCCAAAGAAGCGCTATTAGATCCTATCGATATTCAAGAGCTTCAGGCCCGTGGCGCAAGCAACCGTGCCGAAGAGCTGCGCCTTGAGCTGTTCGATAAGGTGAACAAAAGCGGTATTGGTGCCCAGGGCCTAGGTGGCCTGACCACGGTACTGGATATCAAAGTCAAAGATTATCCGACCCACGCTGCCAATAAGCCGGTGGCGATCATTCCCAACTGTGCAGCCACCCGGCATGCGCATTTCACGCTGGATGGCTCTGGCCCAGTAGCTTTACCGGCTCCGAAGCTGGAAGACTGGCCGGAGATTACCCGTGAAACGGGCGATAACGTCAAGCGTGTCAATTTAGACACTGTCACGCCCGAAGAAGTCAAAACCTGGCAGCCCGGTGATACACTGCTGTTAAACGGCAAACTGCTGACGGGCCGCGATGCTGCCCACAAGCGTATGGTGGATATGATCGCCAAAGGCGAGCCGCTGCCGGTCGACATGAAAGGGCGCTTTATCTATTACGTTGGCCCAGTCGACCCGGTCGGCAATGAAGTGGTTGGCCCTGCAGGCCCCACCACGGCCACACGCATGGACAAGTTCACTCGGACGATGCTGGAGGAGACTGGTTTGCTGGGTATGGTCGGCAAAGCAGAGCGCGGCCAAGCTGCCATTGAAGCGATCCGTGACAACCAAGCAGTGTATCTCATGGCGGTGGGTGGCTCTGCTTATCTGGTTGCCCAAGCGATCAAAAAGTCACGCGTGGTGGGCTTTGAAGACCTGGGAATGGAAGCCATCTACGAATTTGAGGTGGAAGACATGCCGGTCACGGTAGCGGTAGATAGCCAAGGCACCTCTGTTCACCAGACAGGCCCGGCTAAATGGAAAGAAATTATTGCCGAAAAAGCATGATACGCTGAGGTGATATAGGCGTTGCTTAACCACAGGAGCCCCGTTCTAACGGGGCTCCTGTTTATGGAGTAGTCAGAAATAACAGGTCCTAACGGATGGTGAGGAATAGCGAATGGCCTCTTGGTTGCTAGGGACAGGGATCATGCTGATTCACGTGCTGGGAATGATCTCGGCGGTGATGGCATTAATGTCGAGCCGTACGTCACAGGGTGCAGTGGCGTGGATTATCTCACTGCTAACCTTTCCCTATGCGGCGGTGCCAGCGTACTGGCTGTTTGGCAGGCCACGTTTTTATGGGTATGTGACGGCAAGAGGCGCCAGGGATTCGGTGTTGCGCCGAGTGCTCGCTCGCTATCGACATGACGTAAAGCCCCATGTCGCTATTTCCGAGAATACCGATATTCAAGCGGTTGAACAGTTGGCCATGATGCCACTGACGAAAGGCAATAGCACCGAGCTGTTAATTGATGGCGATGCCACTTTTGACAGCCTGTTTGCAGGCATTAATCAAGCGCAGGATTATCTACTGATCCAGTTCTTTATCGTTCGCGATGATGAGCTTGGGCGGCAGTTGCTGCAGCATTTAATAGCGGCGGTTAAACGCGGTGTGCGTGTCTACTTCCTATATGACGAAATTGGTAGCCGCAAGCTTAATGAGGGTTATTTAAAAGAGTTGAGTGAGAGTGGGGTAGAAGTAAGCCCTTTCCGTTCGTCTCGTGGGCTTAAACATCGCTTTCAACTTAATTTCCGCAACCATCGCAAAATCGCTGTTGTCGATGGTAAGCAAGGGTGGGTCGGTGGCTTCAATGTAGGCAACGAGTATCTGGGCAAGAGTGTGAAACATGGCCCTTGGCGCGATACTCACTTAAAAGTACAAGGCCCCTGTGTGCTAGGCCTGCAAGAAGCCTTCTGGGAAGATTGGCACTGGGCGACAGGCGCCGTGATTACGTTAAACTGGCACGCTGAAAGCCACCCACAGCAAGACCAGCAGGTAGTCATTGTGCCTTCCGGCCCAGCCGATAAACAGGATACGGCTGGATTACTTGTTCAGCAGCTGATTCATAGCGCTAACCAGCGGTTTTGGGTTACAAGCCCCTATTTCGTACCTGATCAGGGCGTCCAAGACTCTTTACGATTGGCAGCTATGCGAGGCGTCGACGTGCGCGTGATGATCCCGGAGCGCCCCGACCATTTGCTGGTATTCCTCTCTGCGTTCTCTTTTTTACCGGATATGTTAAAAGCGGGCGTAAAAATATACCGTTATCAACCTGGCTTTCTACATCAAAAAGTCATGCTTATCGACCATTCATCCGCCGCTGTAGGTACGGTGAATCTTGATAACCGATCGTTTCGGTTGAATTTTGAAATCACTGCGTTCATTCCCAGCGCCGATTTTGCCAACGATGTTGCCACCATGCTGGAAGCTGATTTTTCCAAGTGCCGCCGAGTGACTCTCGATGAAGTGAGTCAGCGCCCCATGTGGAAAAAAGTCGTGTCCCGTGCTGCTTATTTGATGGCACCCGTACAGTAATCGTTTGCCCCAACCAAATGACGCAAGCCATCAACGTTCAAATAACAGGAGTCATGGGTGAATCTAGAAACAAAATGGCTAGAAGACTTCGTCGCACTGGCGAATACCCGCAGTTTTTCTGCCTCTGCCCGACAGCGCCATGTCACCCAGCCTGCGTTTAGTCGGCGTATTCGGGCATTAGAGCAGGCAGTTGGCGTTACCTTAGTGGACCGATCAACGACGCCGATTGGCTTAACCTCAGAAGGGCAGCTATTTTTGGTGACCGCCCGCAACTTAGTTGAACAGTTAAACGAATCGCTCAGCCATTTGCGAGGGCTCTCCATTGCCAACGAAGCATTGGATATCGTCGCGGCGCACTCGTTAGCGCTCAGTTTTTATCCACCGTGGATCTCTAGGCTACAAAAAGGGCTAGGGGAGTTGCCAACGCGTTTGGTTGCCATGAACGTCGGTGAAGCCATTCATGTGCTGCGTGAGGGGAACTGTGACTTAATGCTGGCTTACTACGACCCTTTCGCCACAATGCAATTAGATGCGGAGGTATTTCCTTCGTTTTCGATCGGCAAGGTCAAGATGCTTCCTGTTTCGCTGCCTGACGAGCATGGGAAACCGTTGTTCTCTTTGCAGCGCGATAGCTCCATTCCTTATCTGGCCTATACTCAGGGGGCGTTTCTAGGTCGCAGCGTGCGGATGCTGCTGAAAAACGACCCACTGCGCATGAAGCTTAGAACGGTCTACGAAACCGCCATGGCTGAAGGTTTGAAGGGCATGGTATTACAGGGCGTAGGGGTTGCCTGGATTCCTGATTTCTGTATTCGTGAGGAGCTAAAAACCGGTAAGCTTGTGCGAGCAGGCGATGAGAGTTGGGACATTCCACTGGAAATTCGCCTCTATCGCTGCTCGCTGGTCCACAAGCCGGGAGTAGAGCGCTTATGGCGGCAGATGATGAAACTGCCGCGTGATTTCCTGCAGGCTTAAAGAGAGCCAAAATCGGCGGGTAAGCCAAGGAAATTCTGAATAATAAAGAAGTGATCCTCAAAGAGGCTCTCTGGCTCCAAGTCGGCGAGTGCCACCCAGCGGGCATGGTCGCCGCCCTTAACGGGTTTAAGGCGCGGCAGCTGCTGGTCAGGCCGCAAAGCAAAGTAGAAAGCTTCGGCTAGTGTGCGACCTCGCCAGCTACGGTGGGGCTCATCAAACAGCCGCTGGCCACGCAGAGAGCCTTTCAATACCGGTTCTGGCACTTTTAAGCGCAACCGTTCGCGCAGCTCACGCAAACAGGCATCTAGTAATCGCTCATGGGGATTGATAAACCCACCGGGCAGCGCGAATAGGCCTTTCCCAGGAGCCGCAGTACGCTTCACCAGTAATACGTGCCCTGATTGCACAACAACCGCGTTAACGGTGACAAAGATAGGGGTGTAGGGTGCCTGTGACCATGCTTGTCGATACTGATCGAGCAACTGCTGCTCTTCCAATAGTCGATGATAGTCCTCGCCTTTGCAGAATTTACTCACGCTTTCTACCACGCCAGGGGGCAAGTCATGGTAAGCCCCCGT
>Ga0208180_1001970_pt1 | contig 10579 bp, 15 predicted proteins | sample MalvireepMed_s16_FD_184241 | JGI IMG/M metagenome (GOLD analysis project Ga0208180, IMG submission 184241) | Marine viral communities from the Global Malaspina Expedition - Malaspina viral metaG DeepMed_s16 (SPAdes) (version 2) | ecosystem: Environmental > Aquatic > Marine > Oceanic | place...
TACCCCCTACCATACCCCCACCCCCGGCGCACCCGTCCGGCCATAGACCGCGAGGGCCAGAGCCATCACGCAGTCGTCGTGCATCCCCTCCGGGGCCGAGTACCGGACGCCTGTCCTGGTGTACTCGTAGGCGAAGACGTCAAGCTCGGAGACGATTACGCCCTGCGGATACCTCACCTCCCCGGTCTGGATCGCCATCGCCAAGCCCTCCATCAGCTTTTGTTTAGACGTCGAGGAGAAGTTGTAGCCCTCGACGTTCGATAGCTCCCGCTGGAGCCGTTCAACGATAGGATCGCCGACCCCGGTCGAGTCTACGATCGCGGGCGTCAGGCCGATCTCCTGGGCTAGCCGGCGGACGGTCTCCTCCCACGGCCACTGGTATCGGTCGAACCGGCAGACGGCCCCGGTCTCGTCGAGGCCGACCACGACCGTCCAGTCGACAGACTTCGCCAGGTCGACCCCGTAGACCACCGCAGGAGCCCCGGAGACGTCCCCGATACAGGCCCGGATAGCTTCCTGCCCAAACGGGTTCCCGCCGTCGTCTGACGGCTCCGCGAAATACAACTCGCGAAACACGTTCTCCGGTAGTTGCCGTTGGGCCTGGTCGATCTCCTCCGACGCTATGATCCCGGCGTCGACCGCGTCCGCTGCCGTGAGCTTCGCATACGTCCACCCTGGTTCCCCTCCCTCGGCCCGACGCGCCAGGGCATAGGCCCAGTTCCGCCGGCCCTTGACGTTGCCGATGATCCGGACGGGGCCGCGGGTAGCCGTCAGGGTCGACCGGATCGCGTGCCACGCCTCCTCCCGCATCCGCGTAGCCTCGTCCAGCACCGCAGCATAGACGTCCTCGCCGTAGAGGTTGTCGGGCTTCTCCGCAGACCGGAATGAGATGATCGCCCCGTTCACCAGCGTGATCGTTAGCTCAGACTCGTTGGCCGTGTAGAGGGTCTCCGGCAGGCCCCGCTTGAGCCGCCTATATGCGACCTTCGCCTGCGGATAGACCGGGCTGATCCACCAGAACGCTTGGCCCCGCAGACCGCCCATAGCCCGCTCCAGTATCCACGCGATACATGCCACGGTTTTCCCGCATTTCGTCGACCCCTCGATGATTCCGTACCGGTCAGCCGAGAAGATCGCCGCCTGCTGCTTCGGGTAGAGACTGGGTCTCCGGTACGTTACCGTCGGGGCCGTTGCCGTTGAGGTAGTTGCCACTTGCTGCCTCGATGCTGAAGGTTACTTCGCCCTGGGTCAGGTGGATCGCCCGCTGGTCGATGGTGATCAGCGGTTCCTTCGGGATCACGCCGTTGATCTCCGAGATGCGGTGCATGATCGACATCACCATCTTGGTCGCGGCCTCGTCGCCGGCCAGGGCCTGCGGCCACCACCGGGACAGGAGGGTCGTGTACCGCTCCATCTGGAGGGCGCGTATCTGGTTAGCCATGCCGCTGTACTTCTCGGCGAGGTCGTTCAGCACGCGCTTGATCGACCGGTGTACCTGCGACCTATCGACGCCCAGGGTCTCCCCGATCTGCTTCTCGGTCGCGCCCCCTTTGTAAAGCTCCAGCATCTGATACCGGCGAAGCTCAAACTCGGCCTTCTTCTGCGGCGTCGGGTATAGCCCCGGCTGCTTGCGCTTCGCCATCAGACCTGCACCGCCTTCTCCCCGGTGTAATCTTCCCACCGCTTGATCGCGACGTCGCAGTATCGTGGCTCGATCTCCATCGCATAGCACGACCTGTCCGCATACTCTGATGCCATCAGCGTGGTGCCTGTCCCTGAGAACGGGTCGACGATTAGACCCCCAGACTCACAAGACGACTTGACCGCCCTGATAATCATCAGCACGGGTTTCGGCGTGGCGTGGTCGTGCCTGTCGGCCCCCTTCACTCTTGGAAACTTCCATACGTCGCCAATAGGCGCATACAGCCAGACGTCGGTCATGGCCTCGTGGGAGTTGTCGAAATATGCGCGGGTCGCGTAGAACTCACGCTTGAGGTCATCGTGGTCACGCTTGAAGGCGTCGTCCTTGGCGGCGGCTTGGAGCGCATTGTAATGATGCTCCGGTATGAATTCCCACTGCGACTTCGTGAACCAATGCCCGAACATCCCAACGCCTGTAATTCGATGGATGTCGTCTGCCGTCCATCCCATCTTCGCCACGTCCGCAGCAAGTGCCGAGCGTATCCCTTCCCACCCCTCCCAATACTTGTCGGCGTTATTGTTGAAGCCCTGTTCGCCTAACATAAAGAACAGGCACCGCTCCGATGATTGGAACATCCTCCCCGCTTCTGTCTTCACCGACATCCCACCGCCGCCCTTGTCCCAGACAATCTCATTCCTGAGCGTCAGCCGCTCCGAATTCTTGAGGCCACCCGTATGCCACAACCTCGACAGGTCTGCACTATTGCCCCAGATATACGCGCTCGCATTGTCGTCAATATGGGGCCGGAACGCCTCCCACCAGGACATGTGGAACTGGTCAAGGTTCCCATCGTGGAGGTTGTCATTGTCGAAGCCCTTGTTCATGCCGTAGGGCGGGTCGGCGTGGATCAGGCTCGCAGTCCTCCCACCCATCAGCCTTACGGCATCCTCTGGGGCCGTACTGTCACCGCATAACAGACGATGGTTCCCTAGCTGGAATAAGTCCCCGCGCTGTATCTCAGAGGTATCAGGAATCTCGAAAGCATCTTCCTCTTTCGGCAGCACCTTGGGCTTCTCGTCGGGGACATCCTCCATCATGCTATTCAGCAAATCTGCCACGGCCTGATTATCGGACGAGACCGAGGCCAACAATTCGGTGAGCCGGTTTCCGTCCCGGCCCGCCATCGCCGCTAGCGGGTCGAGGGTCGCCAGCATCAGGTCGGCCTCCGCCTCGTTGATGTCCAGCACCAGCACCGGAACGTCGGAGTCGGGCGTGGTCTCAGCCCGCAGATGGCCGTCGACCAGCATCAGCCCCTCCGGCGTCTCGCGGGCGATCAGGGCGTCGGCGTACCCGACCTCGGCCAGGACGCCTCTCAGGGCGTCCTGCTGTGCTACAGGGTGGGTTCTCCAGTTCTTCGGGTTCGGGATAAGCTCCGACGCCGGCACGCGCCTGAGTTCTTTGATCCGGTCTCTAATCTGCATCAGCCCTCCTTCAGAACGATAACGGATAAAGCTCCCCAAGGTGCTGCCATAGCTGCGCCATTGGCCGGAGCGCGTCGACAGGGATAGCGTGATTCACGTAGTTGTTCAGCCCTGGTCGAGTCGGAGCCTCGCGCACAACGTCGTCGAACTCCCACCCGACGAGCGTCGACCGACCCAGGCTTCTGAAGTACGCCAGGACGCGGATGTCGCATCGGCGTTCCTTGGTGCCGACCAACATCCGCCAGACATGCGACACGCACTTCACGTCAATGGTCTGGCCGTGGACGACGAAATCATGCCCACCGTCGCCGGCCCGCCTGACGGTCATGTCTAACGCGAGGCCGGTCGAACGATGGAAGGCGTGTTCACCGGAGATGCCGAGGAACTCCCGATCCTGGCGGATAGGGTTGCTGGTGCTTTGGCCCCGGTGTATTTTCATCCGTCCGCGGGCGACCCGTTCCAGGTCGGGGATCGTCGGACATGAGGCATCGCAAACATGCCCCAGGTCGATGAATGCCACGGTTGCGCCTCCTATTCGCTGACAGGCGTTACGGTGACCGCGACCCGGCTTTCGGCGCGGGTCTTGACGCGCTCCGCTGTCATAGTGTACTCGACGACGTGGGCGGGGTCATCATCGACCGGCATTGCCCCTGCGTCGACCAGGCCATCAATGACCGGGCCGCAGAGGGTCGCGAGGCCGTCCCAGTCGAACGCCTTGCCGCAGTAATATTGCCGGACGGAGACCCGGCACCGATCAGGCGTCGTCCATCCGTCCTCCGCCTCGATGAGTCCCAGGATGTATGCGTCCTCGCGGGCTTGCCTGATCAGGGGCTGCGATTCTCTCCAGTGACTTTTCCGGAGACCGTTCTTGGATAACCGACGATCCGGTTGAAACTCCACCGTTAGCGTTTCCATTGATCCCTTTCTCCCTCCCGTTGTATAACTCCTACACTCCCCCTACGCCCCCCTTTAGGGGGGGCTAGGGGAGTAGTTAACTGGTTAACAGTTAACTGGTTAACACGTTCTGCGTCCTCATGTTAAGGCTTAACGCCTCCGATGTTAAGGATTAACACGTCTACCACAACACTCCCTGCACCGGTTCGATTACCGGCCACCATGTCACCTGCCTCCGGCCACTACCCTCCCAGACACGCGGGACGCCCTGCCGGATCAGGCCGAGGTTCTTCAGGTCGGCTAACCGTCGGGACGTGATGTGCATCCCGTAACCGGTCGCCTCCCCGATCTCCCCTGCGACCCGTCCCTCGGTCGCGATCACGGTGTCTAGGATGTACCGGCACTGGGTCTGCCGCGATCCCCCCGCGTTGATCGACGCCTCCGCCCCATAGCTCGTTACCGGATTGTCCCGGCGAGATACCGGGACATCCCACCTCTCCGACGTCTCCATACATGCCTCCTGACGGCCCTGGCAGCCCCGGGGCGGCGTTTAATAGCCGCCCCGGAGGCTTACCCTATGCGCTGTCTAAAAACGGCGCTAAGACAGGAACGGGAAGTCCTGATCAGAGTCCCACCGAATCTGCCGGCGGGTCTGTCCGGTCGACCATAGTTGCCAGGTTTTGAGTATCAGTGCCAGCCGTTCTCGTTTGTCGAGTTGCCTTCCGGTTCCGAGGTTATCGATTAGGCGTCGCCGGAGGCTGATGATCGGGCTGTTTTCGCTTAGGTTGTAGCCCGACAGGACACTGCCCAGATACTCCGAGGCTCGTTCCTTGGTTGCCCCGGACTGGGTGATCGCAAACCAGATCATAGCGGCCTCAGACGCCGGGATTAACGCCCTGCCGTGGCCTGTATCGCGGAGCGACAGGGATACTGTGCAAGCCTCGCGCAGCCCCGGCCATTCGTGAAGGTATTCTATGATCCTGGGGATACTCGTTCGCCGCTCAGGCGATTTCTGCGCCGGGTAGGTCATCGCCGCCGTATCGTGGGCAACGTAGCCCTTCCAGAGAGTTAGAACCGCGGAGAGCACGGTTGAGTTCTTCTCGCCGGCCATCTGGAGATTCGCGGCTCCCGACCGCTTCTTGCCGGTGTCAACCGTTGATCGGGCCTCGGCCTCGATCCCGGTTATGACAGCGCAACGGTACTGCCGGCCAGAACTCAGTACCGCCTGGAGCCGGTGCTGTCCGTCGATCAGAACTCCGGCCCGGTCGAACACTATCGACTCGCCGTTCTCCCGCCAGTAGCCCCGCGTCATCTCAGCCGCGAGTACGCGGGATGTATCCCGGCTGAACGTCCGGTTCCGGTCGTTGCGTTTCAGCCACGCTGCCGCGATCTCCGGCGTGATCAGAACGATTCTCGACGTCATCTCCTCGTCAATCGGCTCGGCGATCCAGTAACACTCCCCGCCGCATATGTGCTGCGGGACGGTATAGGTGCATCGGTGGTCAGGTGGCGTCATCTCCGTTATCGGTGTCATCCTCGTTGTAGCCATGTTGCTCCTTCCCGTTTTGGGTTTATAAAATGGTATCTTCATCAGTCCACCCCCAGCGGCTCGGTGGTCTCCCACCGACCGTTCTGACTGATGAACCGTTCGTCGCCCGATAGCGTCGCGGATAGGCTCCGAGGCGGAGCGTCCAGTAAGTCGGCGAGGTCGCCCGTACTCATCGCCCCGTGCTCCGAGATCGCGATCCCGACCCGCTCTCCCAGCGGTAGCCCCGCCACCAGTCGGGCGTTCTTGCGGATGTCGAGGTCGTCAATCGTACAGCCGTCCTCGCCCCACGTCAGCCGGAACCCGATCGGAGGCCGTAGCGACCCGGTATTGCTCTTCCGGTGGTGTAGGGCATAGTCCGAGTGATTCTGCCGCTGTCCGGCGCTGACAGCAAGCTCGAATACGTTGCGCGGTAGGTTGATCCAGTAGACCGAGCCGAACGGCGACGACTTGCCGCCCTTCCGCGCCTCATGCGTGACGTGCGCCAAAATGATCGTCTGCACCGGGTCAGCCGGGTCGGACATGTCCCGGAGCGAGTCGAAGAACTTGATCGACGGTGCCGCGCTCTCCGGCTCCCCGCCGCAGGCCGGGCCGGCGGAGTCGATGACGACCGTCTTGATGCCCAGCCGGGCGACTTCGCCCCGCAGGAATTCGACCGAGTCCCAGACAGGCCCGGACATGAAACGATAGAACACCATCCCCGTCCGGGACGCCTCCGGGTATGCCGTGTCGGGCCACGGCCCCGGTTCGATGCTCCGAGCCTTGAGCAGTCCCGCGTTGCGGTGCCAGGTCATTCTCTCGGAAGTCTCCCAATCGAGAAATAGTACGTTGCCCTGGACGGCCTGGAGACCTCCGACCTGGGTGCCGGTATGTAACGCCGACGCCCACGCCAGGGCCATCTGAGACTTGCCGATCCCGCCGGCGCCATAGACCAGGGTCGGGAGTTGCTCCCAGACGATCCCCGGCAGCACCTCCGCGATCGGTGCCGGTGGCTCCATCGCTCCGAGGGCCACGATAGGCACCCCGGCACGGTATCGCTCCAGCACCAGCACGGTCGCCTGGGTCAGCCTCTGCCGCCAGTCGCCCCGCTCACTGACCCGGTCGAGGTCGGCGATCACCGACCGCCAGGTCTTGGTAATCGACGTCCGCACCGGGCCGAGGAGATGCGGCGCAAGTTCCTGATCGTCAGTGATCGTCACCTCCGCGTCGACCTGGTAATCCCGGTGTTCGTATATCCGGTCTAGGCGTATTGTTACGCCCTCCGTCCACCTCACGATGTATGTCGTCCCCAGCGTCTCCAACGCCGGGACGGTTAGCCGGTCAAGGGTCATAGTGGTGTGCCTCCTTTTCTCTCCGGTCGCTTCTGCGGAGCGGACGGTGGCGGCGACCAGTTGGGCTGTCGCTCCTCCATCCGCTCCAGAATCTCCGTCAAACGCAAAAAAGCCCCGGCCAGACTCTCGTCATGAGAACCTGACCGAGGCACGATCTGCGTCCTGGCATATGCGGCATCCACTGCGCGGCACCAGCCGCCGCCCGGAGCCACCGGGTAGTCGTGGATGTCGCAGTAATCAGGCGTACAGGGCATTACCAGGAACCGAGTCCGGAGTCGAGCAACGCGGCAAGCCCCTGCACCGTGTTGCCCTCGGCTTCGAGGTATTCCGTCGAGGACGCATAGCCCGCGTCCTGGATGATCCGGGAGATGTCAGCCGACGCCCATCCCCGGTTGCGGACGTAGTCGTCGAGGTCGGGCCGGTTCCGAATAACCACCGGCGGCTCCTCGTCCTTCACGTTCGTGATCACCGCTCCCGACGCCTGAGCCGCCTGTACCAGCGGCGACTCGCACCGAGCCGCCAGCCGGGTGTTGTACCACGCTGCCAATCTCTCGGAGTCCTCGATCAGGCCGTCCAGGGTATACGTCCCCGGCTCGACCATCGCGAGGATGTCGCTCATCGCCTTCCGGTCGTTGACGCCCTCCTCCTTCCGGCGGAAGCCCGCTAACTCCTTCGCCAGCCTCTCATCTGCCGTCGGTGCCGGGAGATAGGTCGCGCCAGTCGCCATTGACGGCCCCTGTCCGCCCCTGACAGGGCCGCTAGCCGCCGGAGCAGTAGTAGCGGGCGACCCGGCACCGTTACCGGTCTGTAAGGGCCGCGCTCCGACCATGTTCCAGGTCAACATATATTGCGTCTCGGTGCCGTCGACCGGGCCGTCCTCAATATCGCCCCTCTGGACGTAGAACTTCGCCCGCTGATAGGGCTCAAACGTCCCCAGCACGGTCGAGTTGACCGCCGGAGGTGCGCCCTGCTTCTTGTTCCAGGCTATGTACCGATAGCTCCGGTCGCCGTCGAACGCGGGAATCTCCGCCTCGATGCTGAATTTCCAGGTGGCGTCGTCCGCGACCGCCAGGATCGTAGCCTCGGTCTCGATTCTCTCTGCCACTATCGGCCTCCTTTTTTCGCCTCATATTTGACCCGCGGGTCTCCGTAAATCTTCGCGTCGTCGATGATCGCTCGGTGCTGGTGGGAGAGGTTAGCCAGGGTCTTGGCCTGGGTCATGTTCCACCGCTCCGCCTCCCGCTTGACCACTTCCCTCTCCGGCGTATAGCCGACCAGGTCGTCCGGGCTGGTGATCTCCCGCAGACCCGCGAGAACGCTGTAGTCATAGCTCACCGGCGTCGTCAGCCGTGCCGTCCCGGCGTCCGTCTTGACGATCGATGCCCCGCGATCCTGCATCGCCTCCACCACCGCCCGTTCCACGTAGAAAACCACCTCCTCCTGTCGCTTGAGATTGGCCCGCGCCTCGACTAGCTCGTCGACCATGTCCTCCAGGGACATGTCGAGGGTATGCTGCACCTCTGATAGCCTCACTGCCTTGTCTCCTTCTCGGCCTTCGGTGGCCGTCCTGTTCGTAGCGTCCTCCGCTTAAATGGCCACGGCAGGAGCCAGACGGCTCCCCGTGGCATCTCGACCCGACGGGCGTCGGGAAAACCTCCTTTCCGGATTAGCTGGTTGACTCGCTGCCGCGTGATCCCGAAGTGGATCGCCGCCTCCGCGACCGTACCCCATCGGCCTAGTGGCATATATCACCTCCTACCGGCTGACGGTGGGAGTAATAGTTTACCACCGCCAGCCCGTTTAGCATACCCCTGACCGTACCCTAGACCGTGACAGCGACCTCCGGCGTCGTGTTCAGGATCGACCACGCCTTCGCCCGCATCTCATATCCGCCGTAACCGAGCCAGGAGTTCTGGAGCCGGCGGGAGACGACCGCGTCATCGGTCGAGTCCAGGCTGTCGATAGCCCTACTCCCCTTGGAGTAATCGAGGTATTCGGTGACCGCGTTCAGGGCGTCCCAGCGGGTCTCGCCCTTGTTGCCCTGGCCGAGATAGAAAAGGTCGAGCATCCGACTCGCCGCCGGGGCCTTGATCCCGTGCTGCATGTCGATCGCCACGTCGTCGTCTAGGTCGAGGAGCTTATAGGTCATGTCCTTCATCTGGTCATGGCTCCACGTCTGCTCGGCGATCCGGTTCGCATCCTCGATCAGCCGCGCCATGTATGCGGCGTTGAGGCCGAGGAGGTCGCGGGCCTCGTTGACGCGGCCCATGATCCCCGACGTATGGCGTGCCGCGAACGCTGCCCGATTCGCGGTCGCCGCTCCGAGCGTGTTGGAGCAGACGACCCTCACGCTTGTCAGGCGCATCCGGAGCGCAGCCGACCCGTCGTGCGAATTGTCGAGGAGGATGAAGGATTCCAGCTTCTCCCCGTTGTCCAGCCGATAGTCGCCCTGGAGCTTGCAGAGCATCCAGACCCGCCGCCCACCGAACAGGCTCCCGACCGTGTGGAATGTCGCGTCACCGGAACCGACGACCGCATTGATCGCGTCGAAGCACGTTTGATTCTGGGCTGGCGTGAAGCCGTCGGACATGACGCCGAACACCTCGTCGGTGTCCTGACGGACGATCGCCCGCTTATCCTTGATCTCCTTATACCAATCAGACAGCTTGCCCGTCGTCGGCACCTTGTCCATCCAAACTCTATTGGGCCGGTACACCGGCTCGGTCACGACCTGCCAGTCGAGACCCGCGGCCTCGATCGCCTGGGCCGCGGTCATCGCGTCGCCCTCGACATAAACTCCCAGGCCGTGCCAGGGCCTGCGTCCCACGTATGCCATCCCGTCTTGCTTCGTAATTCCTGCGGGCATGTTGCCCTCCTTCTTGCGCTTACCATATGCGGGCATCGGTTCGCTATAACATCACCAATGCCCACCCGATCGGGCCGGTTGTCTCCTTCACTCCTTCCGCTCTCGATTCGTCGCCGGTGGCCCGAACCACCGGCCCGGTTGAGACCCGCCCCGACTGGATGCCGGGGCGACGCTTCGGGCTTAACTCCCTCTGTCCTTTTCCAACTGTTCTATCACCTGTGTCCAGTCGACTGACTCGATAGCCGTGCGGAGTGCGACCGTCTGGAGGGCGTCGATGAATCCGTAGCCGTCAGCATAATAGCTCTCGATGTCGTCAAATCCGTATCGAGCCAACGTGTCAGTTTCAAGCTCTGCCGGACTGATCATCCTCGCTTCGCGCCGTTCCTTGCCGCTTGGCGTCCGTACTATCTTCCAACGCTCTCTCAACTCCTCCCAATCGCCTGTTAACTCATCGGTCACCAGCCATGTGGCTTCGTTTACTCTCGGCATTTCCTTAACTCCTAGCCTTCGCGGCCTCGATATGCTTGCAGTCCGACCGGAGGGGACTCTCCCAGCCGCACCGTTTGCAGACCCAGCCGAAGCGCTCGTAATGGTGGACGACCACCGAGACATCCGCCGCGGTCTTGCCGAACGGGATCGGCTCGGTCTCGTCCCGAACCAGGTATGATCCCGGCACTAGGCATCTGACTCCGTTCATCGTGCTTCCTCCAGTCTCGCGATAATCCGCTCGGCATCCCGCCGACTCAGCATCCCCGCCGCGATCAGCGCCTCGATCTCCGCCTTAGCCTCTGCCATGTCTCCTTCTCCTCGCCCTGATTT
>Ga0208180_1001971_pt1 | contig 10569 bp, 19 predicted proteins | sample MalvireepMed_s16_FD_184241 | JGI IMG/M metagenome (GOLD analysis project Ga0208180, IMG submission 184241) | Marine viral communities from the Global Malaspina Expedition - Malaspina viral metaG DeepMed_s16 (SPAdes) (version 2) | ecosystem: Environmental > Aquatic > Marine > Oceanic | place...
TATCAGACGGCAACCCCATTTCGTGGCACGACCGACAACCCATGTCCCGAATCACTACATCCTTGCGAACCAGCCGAACCCATGCTGCATCAGCACGACGCTTGCGCTGTTTTTCGGTGCGCTTCGGCAGCGGCTTCGGAAACCCAACCCCCTTAATGCTCTGAGTCATTATTGTCTGTCTTTGGCTTCTTCCCAGTCCCTCCACATTCTGGGCAATGGTCAACATACGGAAACATTCCGGCACCATCACACAACTCGCACTCCTCATCTTCCGGCGGCGGCGATGGTTTCTCTACCGTAAAATCATCACTAGAAAGGTATATCGTCATTATTTAGCCCTGGAGGTTTTGCCCCGTTTGCCTGAGCCTCTCCAAATCCACCACCACCGAGCAGCCGTACCTGACTTGCTTTGATCTCCGTCATCTTTCGCTCGTTCCCTGACTTGTCCTCCCACTTTCTCGTCTGGAGCGATCCTTCTACATACACCTTCTTTCCCTTGACGAGATACTGGGCCAAAGCCTCTGCCCCTTTTCCCCACAGGACGATCTTGTGCCATTCTGTGCGTTCCTGCTTCTCGCCAGCCTTATCTGTCCAACCCTCAGAAGTCGCAATGTTAAAATTAGCGACCGACTGGTTGTTCTCCGTATGACGTAACTCGGCATCATGTCCGAGGTTCCCAATCAAGATCACCTTGTTAACCATAGCACCACTCCCATCTAGCGCATCAACGCAATAATATTTAGCAGAAGTAAAGACACAAAAAACACCATTGCCCTCCTCCCATTTCGGTCTATCCTGACCTCGGACCAACACAGCGCCATACAGATAACCGTAAAGAAATCAGCAACAACCGTAACTGTTTCCATAATACAAACAAGGCCATCTGTCGTCATCCTTGACGAAAAACCGGCCTATCCTCCACTGAAAAGCTGTCCGATTTCAGGTTGTACACCACGACGGGGAGAGGCTAGATGCTGGACAGCCCACCCGCATTCGCTATGCAGACGATCCGCAATCTCTAACCGGTGACAGGTTTCTAGTTTTTTACAATCACACAACAGAACGACAGCAGTCCCATCAGCAGAAATCGCACCAAGGCGGCGAGCACCCCTCTCGGTATTAACCAACCCTGCGTCTTTTCCACCCATCCTCCCAAGCTCGCGAATCCACACATACCTCGGGCCGAATGTTCGCTGGAGATTCTGCCGCCCCCATTGCTGATCGGCTCCAGGGACTAGTCGTATGTCGACAATTGTCGCCCGTAGCCGCTTTACCTCCCCCGCCAATTCATCAAGATGTCGACCAGCGCACCCGAATGTATAAATCACGTAGGGTCGGATTTCATCTTCAAAATCCTTAACCCTAACACGACCTCCAAGGCTTCTCTCGGATTCCGAACCACGACCACTTGCCCTTGCCACTTATCGTGCCATCTCCTCTGTTGTTCATTTAATCTCTGCTTGCTTGGAGGTTTGCTGCCATCTTTATATTCAATCAAATAATTCTTGCCATTAAACCCCACAACACGATCTGGGAATCCACCCCCAACACCATCTGTCTTCGCTACAGACGCCCCAAGTGCAAGTAACGCCTTGTCTATTTCCTTGGCGTTAGCATCAGTCTTTGCCGCAAGCCTTGTCATGGAGTGCCTAAAACAACCGACCGGGTTTCTGGTTCGCCCAAACCAGTAGAGGTGATTGACGCCAACGCCAAACTATTTGGCCGCTTCGTCGCTGCTCGGTTTGTACCAATTCTCCGTCCCTACTTAAATCAGACCGACGCTTTCGGAAACTCTCCAAGCGAGGTAGGCTCGATTCAGCGCACAGCCCCTGAACCTCTCGGTCAGTTAATCCTCGGTCTCCAGCATCCTTAAACATCTGTAAAACATTCTCCCTATCTGACGGACGTATTTTTGTCGCCCCAACATGCGATGTGGCTGGGTCAACAGTCCTGGCATTAAACGCCTCAGACGGGTCGAACTTTGAATGCCTAGGCCACAGCACTGCGTCACTGCCCATTCATCACCTCGGCCACACCAGCAAAGACATCAACTGATGGCTTTGCATTTTCATCAGCACCACTGTTTCCTGAGGGCGATGGTTCCACAGGGATATCAGTATCGAAATTCTTAATCGCCTTCCGAATTCTGTATTCAGTTAGCTCACTCGCCTCAACCTTCCCGTGGGCGACTTTCCACAATCCAGCCTCGCTAACACCACAAAGACCAGCGAACTTCCTCCAGGTCATCCCCTTTTCCAACCTGAACGCTCGCACTTCTTCCAATAATTTTTTAGGCTCTATTCTTTCCACATTTTCCATTATCTACTACCTTCCTTGTCTCGTCAACTTATCCAACACGCACGTCATCGCCTTCCATTACTACCACATCAGCATTCCCGGCAATGCGGGAACACAAACGCTCATCGCCAAAAAACTCCTCCAGTTGCGATAAACTCAAATTGCTTGTCCAGATGGTTCGCTTTCGGTGGTCTAATCTAGACTCATACAACATCTGCAACGTTCGACGTCCATAATCACTCCCCTTATCTGCCCCGACATCATCCAACCCCAACACAGCAACATCTCGATAAGTCCGTAAGTATTCCTCCTCAGTGCTTGCCGACGGCGAGCTTCCCATCGACAACCTCATGCGGTCTAATAATTCCGGCACCCTGACAAATGCCGCAGAGGACCCAGATTTAATTTCATTCAGCAGCGAAGCGAGAAGCCGTGTTTTCCCAACACCCACATCGCCACGAATATACAGGTCGGCAACCTCTCCACCCAGCCACCGCCGTGCCGAATCAATAGCAGACCTCCGCTCTGGCGAATCCGTGAAGTTCACCATCAGGGCTTCTGTATATTCAACAGGCAACCCCATAACCACGCGATCCTTTTTCGCACAATCACACCGCCGGACGCGCTCTTCTACCTCTACCCCTTTCCGGCCTCTCACCTTGACCGTCTCCCATCCTGTATCAAGACACACCTCGCATCTCTTTGCCTCATCACACCTCTCGCAAAGGACAGAACCCCCGAACACCTCACCCCTATACCGCCCAATGTCGCGAAAGACCGACAACAATGGGTTCTGCCACGGCGTCGTGGACGTAGACCCGCAAGACGGACACACCTTAAACGGAGGATCTGGTCCAAGTAATTTGGATATTTCCATTCCTCCTACTGCTTCTTTCATGGCTTCCTTTCGACCTTTTCATATTTCCCAGGCTTGCTCGACCGAGCTTTCCCAACCTTGGTCGCACCCTCATACTTGCCCTCAATTGCCCGTACACACACATCAGGTTTCACAGCCCAATCAAACGTCGCCCTCCACCCTCTCTCGTTCTCTCCCCTGCAAAACCTTGAACCATTGATGGCGGCAAATCCATCAATCATCAAATCTAACCCATGCTCCTCCAATCTCAGCGATGCTGCACGGCGTCGCTTATCGCTTAACGCCTGACACCTCGGAATCGGTGGCGTTGTTATCTGGTTCCATTTCTCACGCAGCACATCAACATCAAAAGCAGATCCCTTCTGTATTCTCTTGTGTTCTTCTGTACTGTGTTGTCTTGTAGGGAAAGTTTGTTGAACTTTCTTCGAAGTTTCTACGAAGTTTCTTCTCAGTAACTGCTTGCTGTATGAGTCCGACCGACTCCGCATGCCTGGAAACGCCAATTCCCCACGGTTCTCCCAAGCAGCCCTCTCAGCACATTTTGTTTCAAGGCACACTTCTATCAACGCATCGAATGCTTCATCACTCAGCCCAGACGCATCAATCAAAGCCTCTCGATTAAACGGATCACAATCTGAATCCACACAGCGCCCCGGTTCATCTTTTCCAAATGCCGCAGCAAAACACCAGAGGCGAACCAGCCCACCGAACCCCTCATTCCCAAGGCTCTTGATGACCCGCCGCGACGTTGGGTGATTCGGCGTGTCGCTGTCCATCCTGAACCATTTCATTCCTTCTCCTTGGCATCATTCACCAACCGATCTCCGCTCAGTCGCTCATGGCGGCGTTCGGCGAGCGGGTCACCGCCCGTGCGAGCGATCCGACGCAGCCGTCGAGCTTCCTCGCGGGCCTCGGCCAGTGACACAAAGGTGACGCCGCCTAGCCCAAGGTCACACCGCTTCCCCTTGACGACGGTTCGCAGCACCCAGCTCTTGGCACCGCCGGGGGCCACGAACAGGTAGAGGCCACCGCCATCGGCGATCCGTCTGGCGCAGTCTCCCGCCTTCGCGGTCTGCACGGCTCGGTCGGTCAGTGCTTCCTGCGGGTGGCGGCGGCGTTCCTGTCCAATTTCCTTCGCAACTCGCATCAGGGTATCCTTTTCTCCAGTCATGTTTTCCACTTCCGAAACGATTGCTTTGTTGTTTCCTCTCCCAACCTCATAATGTGTTCAGACAATCCGGGGTGCTTTTTCTTGAACGCCGCACTAGATTTCACATATAACCGGATATTTGATTGCGTTACCTTGAATGATGGACTGTCAACCCCATGCTCTCGCAACGCATCAATCACCTTGTCAGCCGGATACCTTACAGATGCTTGCGGCTTAAAACCCCACTCGATACCATTCAGACTCACCAACCCATTCGCCTCACACCAGCCCTTCAGAGCTTCCTTTTTATTTGCTGCCGTCTTTTCTAGCACCAGCAACTCACCAGCAATCGCTTGCGCCTGTTCATGCGTGAGAATGCGAGACGTCTCCAATGACGCATGATCCTTGATCGGGCATTCCAATCGGCAATACCCACATTGCGATCCCGGTATCGCCTCCCAACGGTTCTCCTCTTTACACTGCTCAATAATGGCAATCCGAGATGTCACGACTGTCCCTAGGTCTGGCACCTCATCAGCCATCCAGACATGCGTAGCAGATGTGCCAAGCCTCGGGAACGAGAACGTAAACCGGTAGGAATTAAACCCAGGCCACCGTTGAGCAGCTTGCCAGACATATACCTGCGCCTGAAACTCATTCTTAACGTCCTTGTCATCCATTCCAACCCAGTATGTCTTCCAGTCCACCTGTTCCAATTCATGCGGTCGGGCATACACCAAATCAGGCGTCCACTCCACATGCTGATCCTCTAGACGCTGCGTCTCTTCAGCCAATAGATAAGAATCCACATCGAGTTCAAATGTTAGCCCCCACCGCTCGACAAGAGACGTAACCTCATCAACTAGATGTGCAGGGGTTTTCATGGCAACGATTGTCGCCTCCAACGCTCTCATCAACTCTTCGTGGTCAGACACAAGACCCAAGGAAGCCAGCCTCTTAATATAGACCTCTGCCACGGCATGAAAGACCGAGCCACGCATCGCCGCATCCCCACTATCCACCACTGGGTCGGGACGCTCATACAATTCGTAATATCGCTTCGGACAACTCACCGCCTCCAAAGCCGACCGCCTATAAAAGGTCGCAGATTTACTCATCGCTACCTCCAATCGATCTCGTCCATGTTTGGCGCAGATTCTGCTTCAGCCCCACCCTTGTCATCCTTCGCAACTTCCTCCTCCATATTAGGCTTGATCCCATTTTTGTCCCGCCATTCCTGCTTCAACACCTCCACCAACTCAGCCTCTCGCCCTCTAAACTCAGCCAACTTAATGTTCCGCTGCGCCTCAGTCCACCCAACATGGACGAACCCCTTCTCAAGCTGTTCTCTGGTTTCAGGTTCAACCCCGTCCCACACCGATTGCGCCTGCACCTCTTTTCGTGTCGGCTCACCCACATCAACAATGTCCGACAACTCAAACTCCTCCTCGCCACGCATCTCCTCTGCGCCCATCAACCCCTTCAGCACATCGGCAAACTCATCACGCAGCGCAAACGACATCGCCCGAGCCTTATACATCCGCTCTGGATATTCCAGATACATCTTGCGACCGGCCAATCCAGCCAACTTCGCATCAGCCTCACCCCAACTATAGACAGCCACATTGCGACCAACACGCTTAACCGTCACTGTCGCCGTCAGCGTGTCCCTGTCAAACACTGCATCGCACTGCTCCATCAATCCGCTAGCGTCAACCAACGCCCTCATCGTCGAGGCATACATCCCCACTCGGCCCTTAATGACCGTTAGACTATTCAGCGATTGCAGCGGCCCTAATCCTAATTCGGCCCCATATTGCATCGCCGCTAGGATTTCCTCGGGCCGGTTTCTGTAACTCTCCGGTACAAAGGTTGTCGGGGCAATACGCTCCGCAAATGCAATGGCCTCAGTAAAGGTCTGTGGCCCCAAGGACACCGCCCTCGACTGTCTCGTTAATGCCTTTCCCATGCTCCCCCTCTTTCTGTCATCACTGACTGTAAAAGTGCTTCTTTCTACATTTCGCAAGATCAATCCTTGCACTTTCGAGATACCGCTGCGCTGGTGACAACCTACGCCAGTGTTTCCATCGCAGGACAAGCGTCCAGAACCCTGTCGGCTCAATCCTGCGGAATATCTCGCTTCTCAATTCAGATATGGCTCTCACTTTTGATCCAACTTTAATTGTTTATCCATCCACCAGCGAGGTGTCTCTGGCCTGTCGTATCCGAGGTAATACATCGCTTTCACCAAAGCGTCGATGGCTTGCTGTCTCCGCATCACAATTTTATCTACGTTCGTTCCTGTGGACTGTAAGACTCCGAGAGAGTTCAGGGTTAATCCCAATTCCAGATCGTCTTGCGCTCGCTCGATGTCTCCCTTCGCTCGCTCCAATTCTCTCCCTAGCTCCTGTTCGGCGTAACGAACTTGGTATAACAACTCGCCAATCAGTTTGTCGCTTCGATCTGTGTGTCTAACACTGTCAGCCATTTCCACTCCTCTAGTCCTTAATAGTGATGCCGACTGCCCCTGTAATTGAAATCGTCCATTGCGTCTTCTGCCGCTTCAGTGTAGTGGCAATATCCTCTCAGCGTAAGCGCCTTATCCGGTGATATCTCCAAACAGCCTCGGCGTCAATCAGTCCAGACTTTGCCACGCTCCGAACGGCTGGCGCGGTAGAATACGTCGCGAAACGGTAGTCCTTCGGAGTGGTGTTGTCTGCGTATTGGCTAGTCGCAACGTCCGCAGTGTCGCCAACTTCCATGTGGTTTTTAACGAACCACGTTAGGTTTTCAACATTTTCACTCATGCGCTGTTGTCCTTTCTTGATTCCTTCATACAATAACTATAGTAATTCTCTTTAGGGCAGAAGGTCAAGAAAATAAATACCGCTAATGAATATTGCTACTCGCTGGCGTTATCCATCCCTGATCTAACGCCACCTGAAGCACTTGCCGAGGAATAATCAGCATGGCATCGCCCTTATGCTCAACAACCTCCTCTGGAGACAGTTGCCGAAACAACGCTGCCACTGGCTCTCCATCCCTGAAACCAAACACCATTTGCATGTCCCGGCCATTCTGGTCATTGAACCGCAGAGTCCTGAACTCATTCACCTCATCCATGTCAGCATCCGATCTCTCAAGCCGAGCTAATGACACGTTATCGTCCTTATCCACCCGCACCTCCTTTCAGGTTCGAATCCCGTTTGGCTACCCTTACTTGATTGGAACCCATCGAATCTTTCGACTCACGAACAGCAGTGATCTGGTACTGACTCGCCACCGCCGTCAGCAATCCAGATACATACGTCAGCACGAGCGCATAAAACGCACCGTATCGATAATCAGCGCCAGCCAACCAGACGGCAACCCCCATCCCCAGGGTTGCCGCCAAGTTAATAGCAAGGGTCACGTTCATTCCTCAGTCCCCGTGGCGAATGCTCTCGCTGGTCTATCAATCACCATCGCGTCGAGCTTTGCCTTAAGTCCTCCAACCTGCTCCTTAAACGCATCACGGATGGACTCTTCTTTCCTGAGTGTCTTGGCGTCCACACCACTCATTACTAGCTTTGCTTCTTTCACCAATCCAGTGAGTTCTGCATCGTCAGCAATATTCCTCGCTGCAAACGTCGTCATAAACGTGTCGAGCTTGTCCAGCATCGAAGCATGAAACGACTTCTGTTTGCCGTTCTCGTCCGGCGTCAGTCGCTCCTGAATATGCCCCACCAACTCGGCCATCGTCGCCCTGAGCAGCTTGCGGCATTCCTCAAGCGCATCCTTCCACTTTGCGTCAGCCTTCTCCCGCTCTCGCGCAAAGATGTCGGCCTTGATCGCCTTCAGTGAAGCTGGTGTGTCAAACGTGACGTAGCTACTCTCCAGACCAAACGACGCCCGAACATTGTCAGCACTTGGATAATCATCAGCACTAAACAACGATCCCAAACGCTGCTCGGCCTCGTCGCGTTGCTGCTCATACACCGCAAGGAAACCATCAACCGCCTCCTCCCGCACTTCTTTCATCCGTGTAAACTCCGCATCGACCTCCTCAACCAGAGCGATGGGCAACAGATACACGCCTGACTTGAAATTGCTCGGCAAGCACCGGTCTGCCAGATACCGCCTTAACTCACCATCCAACTGCTCAACCCTTTTTAGCTCCTTGCTGTCTAGAATGCTCTTGCTCACATGAATCATGGTGCGGTCGGCATCAGTACCAATCTGCGCTGTGTTGACTTTGCGCCGGTTGCCTAATCTTCGTGTCTCGACCACAAACCCCACCGCCTTCTGGAAGATGGGCGTTGGCCCGTCCGCTATCACTTCTTGGTTGTTCTCAATCATGATCTTCTCCTTGTTGTTATACGCCCTTGTTTGCTCGCAGCCATTCCCGCTCAGCCGCTAGCGCCTCACTTCTCAAATTGAACGGCCCCAAACGAGGGCCATTCACCGGCCCCATATCAGCCAGCCAACCAACCTGCACCCCTTCCACCGACATCGGCTCAACATGGCTCACTCGCTCTGTCTTCAACACTCCCATCTCAAGCAATTTCCGAACGTCCATCTCCAAGACCCGTTCAGCATCTTCGTAAACGAAGGACACGGAACCATCATCTCCGAACGTCAACGCCACACCCTTCTCGCCATCACCAAGTTTGCGTCTTGACATGCGTTCGTCCCCTCATTTGCGCCTCTGGTTTCTCAACCGTTGTGGTCTTACTCAGTCCTAACGCCTCCTCAACTGGCTTTGTTAATTCCTGGCACCTCCCTCCGCTAACGCCGTCCACTTCAATCTCGGCATTACCCCCATCGTCAAACGTCACCGTAATCACTTCCATACCATCACCTGACGCTTCCCCTGCTCGTTCCGTCGCTCCTCCACCATGTAACCAAGCTCAGAATATGTCCGCTTCGTGGCCCGAACTCCGAACTCTGTTTTGAGCTTACACAAGCCCTCTCCGAACTTCGCCTCTAGTCTCGCCCCAGGCCCATACAAATCGTAAATCGCGTCCCATCCCTTTCCGTCTGGCCTCCACACAAGTCCAATCTCATAATCTTGCTCTGTCGCATCTTCCATCACGATGGCGTGTTCGCATGTTCCAAACGTCTCAGCACTAATACCCCGCCGAATCGCCGCCCTGTCATTGTGCCAATCATTCAAGAAGCGTCCATACCACTTGTGCGTCGTCTGCCCCTTCACCAGCTTCCCGCCCAGAACCTTCGCCGCCTCCTCCGCATCCTCTAGATTCGTAATGCACATTTCACCCGTCGTTACGTGGCTCATGCTTTCTCCCCTCCAATCTCTCGTCGCACTCTCGACAAATCCATGAGTCCGCTGGCTTCAACTCAGCCGAACACAACGGACACCGCCGGACAACACTCACTCCAGTCACGATTCATTCACCTTGGCGAATGACCGGCCCTGCTTTGAGCCAGCCGCGCTTTTCTTCATCCGATACACACCCTCTATCGAAGCATCCTTAAACGTGCCATCGGCCCTCTTTCTCCTCCGCATAACCGCTTCAGGGTCTGCGGTTGCTACCGGAATCACCTCACGCACTGCTTCAATCAATGGAATACCGAGCCGGTGTGCTATCCAACACGCATTCCGAATCTCAGCACCAGTCCAATCCTTATCATTAAGCGCTGAAAAGTTTGCCGAAGACCTTAAGCCGAACTCCTCCATATACATCGCCCACAATTGCGACCGCTCTTCCTGTGTGGGTAAATCAAAAAACCAGACCCCATCCGTAAACCGCCGCTTCAGTTCCGGCTTTAACGAATCCAACTCGTTGCAGGTCGCCATCACATACACCCGAGAACCGCCAATCGCCTTGACCGTGTTCATCGCCTCCCTGATATGCTGCTCGCTCTCTCCCACGTATTTGCTTCTTGTTCCAGCAATGTCCAACACCAGCGTTTGCACTCCAAACGTCGGCCCCGTCGCCCTTGTCAGTAAGGTCTTCGCCGCGCCAGGATGTCCGAAGGCAATCTGGCCTGACCAACCGTTGTCCTCCATTTCCGTCAGTAATACTTGCAACTCATCGCCCTGCGTAGACCCTCCCATCCCCTCTCGCTCACCACTACCGCCGCCAATCTTCTTTTCCAGTTCATCAATCCTCAAAATGACAGCCGGTGGCTCAGGCCCAGCAAACAGCCGATCCATGAACCATCGCGCCCGATTCACGCCCCTGATGTCCGAATAGGTTTTCTTAAAGCGATCAACAGATAAGCCCTTGACGTTTTCCAC
>Ga0208180_1001978_pt1 | contig 10546 bp, 7 predicted proteins | sample MalvireepMed_s16_FD_184241 | JGI IMG/M metagenome (GOLD analysis project Ga0208180, IMG submission 184241) | Marine viral communities from the Global Malaspina Expedition - Malaspina viral metaG DeepMed_s16 (SPAdes) (version 2) | ecosystem: Environmental > Aquatic > Marine > Oceanic | place...
CAAATAACATCTTCTCTCGAAGTGCCGTATCACCAGCAGCAAAGGTAGCACCCGCTGTTATAGAGGCCAGCTTACCAGCTTTGGCTATCTTCATCCAAGGTAGCGCCCAAGATACAGGATCTACAAAAGCTGTACCTACTCTTCCTGAAATAATTGCAGCGTCTTCATCATATATGTCCAAGCCCTGAAACTCAGGAAACCTTGCAAATATATCACGCTGCCTCTCATCTTCTATTTCAGATAAAGCCTCACCAAAGTTTAATTTTTTATTCTGAGAACTATCTACAAGAGCTTCGCCATAGCGTATCATGTTCCCAAGTATCATTGTTTCTTGGGCAGCACCATAGGCCATCTTTCTAGAAGCATCTATAGATTCTAGATTAATGTCTTGTTCAATTGGGGATGGTTGTTGTGTGTCAGGAAGGGTAAATCTACCCCTCTCTTGAGTAGCAGGTATAGGAGCTTCTTCCATCTCTGGAGGCTCTTCAATAGGGACTTCTTCCTCTTGTCTTAGGGAAAATTGTCCAGGTTTGTAAAGAGTTTCCTCTTCATCCTCCTCTTCTTCCAGATCAAGAGGAATATCATCAGAGAACAAATTAGAAAAATAACCACTTGAGTATGTTTCAGCCATAAATTATTCTCGTGATGTTGTTAAATACCAAATGTAGATATCAAGCGTGATTCTGGGTCAGGTCTCCTAAGAAGGGAAGGACTTTGAGCATCCATAAGTTTTCTTATTGCCCTTTGAAATGCTACAGCCCTATCACGGGTCTGATTATACCACAGAGAGTTGGATATTTGCCTTATTGCCTCTTCGTAGTCACCAGCCTTTAAAGCTGCCCATGTTTTATCATGAGCTCTATCGCCAATTGCTTCTTCATTCCACCAATCTACACCCAGTTGAAAATTAACGGACCCTAAAGTAACTAGAAAATCATTATCGTCTATACCAAGTTCTTGCATTTGTACCTTTGCAGCATTCCACTTGTCCCTAGTATCTTTTCTTGTAACAGTCAGTAAATCCTCATCAGTCCACTGATCACCTTGCTTATATCTTTCCAATTCTTCCGGGGTTAAAAGGTGTCCTAAGCCAACTGTAAGCCTGTCTTTTTTGATCGGGTCTTCATAAACATGTCTTTTGAAATCCTCTTCCTTATATAAAAGATCTACGAAATCATTAAACGACCTCTCTTCATCAGTCTCAGGATCTTCAAATTTTATCTCGTTTCTGATCATTGAACCTACTTGTTTATCTTTCATAGTTTCTGCTATTCTTCCTCCAACAGTAGTCATTGGTGCCTGACCCATTTCAGTTCCACCAAGCTCTAAAGTAGTTTTCATTATGTCAGCTTCTACCCCTCTTTTCCTATAAACATCGGGATTAACTATATCATGAAGTTTAAATCTCTCACCTGGATTATCTCGTTCAAGTGCTTGTATAAGTTCTTCTCTAGCACGATCACCCTCATCAAACTCACCATTCTCGTACATACTTCTAATCTTTGAATATTCTTCCTGTACTTCTGGTGGTATCTCATATGCACCCCTAGCATTATTCCATAGTCGAGGTAGTCTTGGTTCCGCCGTTATTTGAGTTTTAGCACCTGTAGTCCTATTACCTTTAGGACCACGATACATATTGTTAAGTAGACTTGGGTTTTCTTGTGGATCATCTGAATGTCGACGAAGATTTTCATCTACTCTTCTATTCAAAGTTTCTCTCATTTCAATTCTTTTTGCTGCTCTTTCCCTAGCCTCATCTTCAGATAATCCAGAAACTATATCTGTCATTTCTTCAGTGAACAAAAGTTGATAGTCCCTTGTCATTGTTCCTCTAGATATAGGATGATCATATTCCATATCATCTATAGGCAACCAATCAACAATAGAGGCAGTCAAATCAGTTTGCCACCATCTTGACCGCATATCTTGATTCTCTGTCGCTATATAATCTTCAGCAATTCGTTCTACTCCATATTTGATAGTTTCTTCTATAATAGCAGCGGCAGAAGGTCCAACATATCTATCGTCTAATGTATCATTTTCTATAGCTTGTAATCTCGCAGCATTATAAGTAGCCCCAGCAGTTAAAATCCAACCATCTAAAGTTGAATTTATTAAATCCTCCACAGCCTTACTTTGTGCCCCCTTCAATAAATCTGGATTAGCTGTCCTACCACCAGCATTCTCATGCGTATAAATAGTTAGATCCCTTTTAAGAATTGATAATGTATCTCTCATGTCGTCACTTATTAAAAGAGACTTTCGTAATGCAGATAGAACATTCGGAGAAGTCAAATCCAAACTCTTACTTCTTTTTGCTGTATCGTCATCTACCGCTTGAGGAGTTGGATATCTTCCAGAAGGATCTGCATTCTGTAAGTCACGAATTACCCTTCGTCGCGCAGTACCTGTTGAAACAGCAGGAACATTATTTGCTGGGTGTCCGTTTAATTTTATAAGACGTTCAACATTATCACTTTCTATTTCAATCAGTGTCTTTTGTTGATCATCTAAAAGCGCCCAATGATTTGCAAGTTCTGGATGTAGTTCAGGATCTCTAGCCTGTTCCAAAACTCTTCTAATAAACCCCGGCTCAATCAAAGCACCAGCTTTAGCCGACTCGCTTCTAAAAAGATCACTTGCCTCAGTATACCAAAGACCTTCCCTACCATCAGGATTATTACCAGTAACAATAAAATCTACACCATCATCCATTCTCTGTGCTCTAGTTTTTCCGCCTAGTCGCTCAACTAAATATCTCCATCCTGCTGTTGTTGCATTAGGATTCATTACCTTTGATTGAGTTATTAATGAAGCTAACTGTTTATCAGTAGGAGTCCCGCTTAAAGCTGTAATGCGATCATCTAATTCTGTACTTTGCCTAACTGCTTCCTCACGAATACCAGGAAGTTGCGATTCACTAAATGCGACAGCAAGAGGATTCTTCTTCCAATCTGGACCAAACATATTAGGAGAAGCCATTGACTCATAAAAATTCTCAAGCATACCTTCTTCAATACCATAAACTTGACCACCTTCTCCACCCGCTGTTATTGTTGCATTTCTAACTTTTTTTAACCTATCTCCCTCTGCTAATGCTCGCTTCTGTCTAAATTTTATTAAACGTCCCTCTTCTGTATTTAAAAACCTTTGGACAGGCTCGTGAAATGGAGCCTGGATAATATTTGTAATACCTTTAGAGACAGCAGGTCCGAATAGAGCCAAGAGAAGCTGTTGCCTTCTAGCCTTTCGTCTTTCCGACTCTTCTTTTTCACGAGAACGCTGATAGCCCTCGCTCATTTGACCACCTAATAATGAGAACGTTTTAAAAAGTTCTCTTGCTTCGTCATTATTTGCCATTTAGTTTAAACTCCAAATAGTTTAAGGTTTTTCCAAAAGACTCTGAGGAAGTTCTACATTTTTAATATTGTCTGATATTTCAGAAGGAAGCGCAGAACCCGCTGTTGCCATATCTATATTTTTACCAGAAAACATTGTCTCTACCTCACTATCTTCTTCCTCTTCACCCATCTCAGGTTTCATTACTGTGAAATTAATACCCGCTCTTTCTGCCAATGCCATAAGCATATAAGCCACCGGCTCTATTAAAATTAACATAAGGTCAAAGTTCCAAAGGCCATCTTGAAAACCTGACATCAAGAGAACCTTAGTCAAATCCATGAGTGGCATACCTTTATCGAGTATAGTCATCAAAGCTTCATATTTTTTCTCTTCTACAAAACTCGAAAATAAATATTCTAAAGCATCTGTCTTATCTACAAATTTTGGAGGCTGCTCAAATGGAAGAGGGTTTTCAGGATCACGAGTCAATGACTGTCCCGGCATTGGCCTCTGCATCTTTTGCAAATTAGCAGTATGGGCAACCTGTAATGGATGAGGCTCTACTGTAATATCATTTTCTGCCATAATATAGACTCTCTTTTATCTATGCGTATTTTAATTGAGTTGGTGCGAACCTGTTAAGATAATTACGGTAATTACTCTCACCTCCCCAAAGACCAAATGGATCTGGAGGAGCCGGGAGTTCAAGAGCCATAAAATCTGTTAAATCCTGGTCTGCTGCTAATGGAGCGGGATCACCTTGAAATGATCCTCTTGTACGAGAGCTACTATAAGTCTTGGCAGGATCATCGAAGTATGTCAGCGATCCTGTTTTCTCACCAGATAATAGGCTCATACCTACATCTTTTCCAAGTTGGGCTGTAGTTGATTCATAAGCCGCTTGTGGAAAATCTATTGCTGTTTGCACAGCTTTTTCTTTCCAAGTGAGCGGAGCCGCTGCTGTAGGAGAAGGCGGTGTATAAGTTCTAATACCTGTTTTTGGATCAGTTACACCCATTTTGAAGGCGTCTTCTAGATATTCTTTACCGGCTAAATTTTCACCACCAATATCTTTTAAATAATTACTTTCAACTCTACCACTTGGGAAGGTTGTTTCCACTCTCAAAGTATCCTGATCTACAAGCCGACCCTCACCAAATAATTTCTCTTCGCGGGGTGTCATTGATATTTTATCAGCCGTTAGTTCTTCAGTAGGGGATAATGTTACTGGACCTGTCTCAGGTAGCACACTCTCAATACTTGTTGAGAAGAAATTACTTGATTCCCCCTTGAATGTATTCCAATTCTTTACTACGCCCTCTTGCCACCAATCAGACTTAGCTTGTTTCAATGTATAATTCTCTGGAACATTCCAACCTGCCGGTAGTTTAACATTCGGCATAAGCTTCTGAAGTTTACTACCAACATACCTTCCAGCAGTTGAGAAGAACTCAGTAACAGGTTTAGTAATTGTGTTAAAAGCACCTTTAGCCAATTGAGAAAATTGTTGAGCCTTGCCAAGTGTCCATGCGGCACCCTTAGCAATACCCCCTATTAAACCACCTGCTTGTGCCCCCCACGAGGCTAAGTTCATAACACTACCAAGTAAAGCATTACCAATACCTGGAAGTATAAACATCATTGCAACTTGTCCAAGGATGCCAATCTTACCCATAAACTTACCAAATTTATTAAAAGTTTTTTTAATACCTTTACCGATCTTTTTGAAAGTTCCTTTTATACCCTTCCAAACTTTACTGAAAAATCCCATTATGTATCACCCCCTGTATCGTCTTCATCGCCAAATAAAGACTTTAAAGCTTCCCATAACTCATTATTATTTGAAATAGCATCATCATTAATTTGATCATTCAAACCCATTTCTAAGAAATATTCACTTCCTAAAGCAGTTTCAAACATTCTTGAAATTCTATCTAAGCGATTTTGAGAAGTCTGAAAATCAAAGGCAAAACCATCTCTCACTCCTTGTGCCGCTATTGCCATCTCTTGCATAGTACCCTGGAAATTCTGCTGTGCTGTCTGCTGGTTCACTGCGTTCTGTGCTGCTGTATCAATTGTATTAGCTCTACGTCGCCACTCTACATTAGATTGCTCTACTGCTTGAGCATTGGCAGCATTCCATTGATCACGCTGATACTCCTGCTGTGAATCAAATTGCCTAATCTGAGTAGCTAATTGATTATTAAATTTCTGTACATCTATTAGATTACCTTCCTCAATAGCTGTCATTCTATTTGCTTCAGTTGTATTAAACTGTTGCATTGCATTATACTGACTTGTATTAAATTGTTCTATTTGAGCCGCAAGACTCGAATTAAACTGATCAATCTGATTCTGTGAACTAGCATTAAATTGATTACCTGCATTAGTAGCAGCCTGATCAGAGAGCATTCTTTGTTGTTCCAATTGAGTATCAAGCATATAAGCCTGTTGTTCATTATTAAGATTAGCCATATCCATTGATAAGAAGTTATTAGCATTAGTTATAGCTAACTTTGTACGCTGATCAACTGCTGCCATATCAAGTGATGCCATTGCGGTTGCATTCTGCATAGCTTCCTGTTGACGAGCATTGAAATCAGTCATGGTCATACTTTGCATGAATTGACTATTTGCCATAACTCTTTGTTGTTCAAATGTAAACAAAGACATATCCATATTGGCATCAATCTGAGCATTAAACATTGCCGATTGTTGATCATTACTAAGTTCTGTAAGTCCCATCTGTTGTGCTAGATTAGCATTCAACTGACCTGCCTGTATCTTAGCATCAAAGGCTGCAAGATCTGCCGTATTCTGAGCTGTCATGCTTTCAGAGTCGGCAGCATTTTTATGTGTCAAATTAGCAAGACGTACCTTCTCTTCCATGCTAAGATTAGCAAGATCAGCTTGCTGTAGTAATTGTTGATTCTCTGATAAGACTGCTACAGTTGTATTGAGCTCTTGTAAACGGAAGCGATTAGCCTCTGTAAAGTTCGCTGCATCAGTAGCAGACCTGTCTGAAAGTTCTGCCATTTCCATTTGTTGTTCATTAGCTAAATTAGCAAGATCCATTTGTTGTGCTAATTCAGCATCTGCTTTCTTAAATTCTACAAGAGTCTGAAGATTAGCAAGTCTCATTTGCTGATCATTCGTCATGTTGGCTCTTGCCATTGTATTTCTTTCGGAGAGTTCAGTAAGTTCTACTCTCAAGCCAGCATCAAGATTTGCTTTCTCCATATCCTGATTCAATTCAGCCTGACGCATCTTTCTATTTATTTGAGCATTATACTCTGCAAGTTTGCTTTGTTGCTCTGCTGACATTGCTTCAGAATCTGCTCTATTCATCTGCTCTAGATTAGCCAACTCCATCTGTTGGCGCATAGTCATATCTTGAGTAATAATCTGTTGACGCATTTGAGCATTCAATGTACCAACTTGTAACTTGGCCTCAAGATTAGATAATTCAGTTTGTTGTGCGGTTGTTAAATTCTCAGATGATGCTTGATTCGCTGCTGCTAAGTTTGCAAGGTTAATCTTTTCTTCTGCACTAAAGTTAGCCAGTTCTGTCTGTTGTCTGATTTGAGAGTTTTCACCCATAAACCGAGCATACGTTTGTAAGCGTTCTAATTCAAACCTGTTATCTTCTGTAAAGTTTGCCGTATCTGTAGCGGCTCTATCAGCCAACATAGCCATTTCCATCTGCTGCTCATTGGACATATTTGCCATATCCATAGCTTGAGCCATTGCCGCATCAGTTTTCTTAAAGTCAACTAGAACATTAAGATTAGCCAAACGCATTCTGTTTTCTTCAGTCATGCTGGCTCTATCAGTAGCATTTGCTTCAGTTAGCCAACTAAGTTCTACTTTTAATTTACTATCAAGATTGGCAAGTTCCATACTCTGATCAAGATCTCCTTGACGCATAGTACGAGCAACTCTAGCATTATACTCTGTTAATCGTCCTCTTTCTTCAGCAGTAAATGTTTCTTGTGCGGCAATATTTTTATATTGAAGTTCTGCCAAGTCCCTTCGAGAATTAGCATCAAATGTTGCAATTACTGCTTGTTGTGCCTGTGCTGATTCCTGCTGTGCTCTTTGTTGTTCTCTTTGAGCATCAGCCATACGAACTTGTTGTTGTTGACCAGCCGTTTCCATAACAGCTTCTTGTGTAAACTGACCTTGCTGTACTTTAATTTGCTGTGCCATCTGAGCCGTTTGAGAAGCTGATAATTGCCTATTTGCAAGATTCTCTAGACGAATTGATTGAACTTGTTGAGCTTGTAATAAACCAGCCTGTTGTTCATTTGACAGGTTCTGCTGTGCTCTTTGCTGTAGTGCCTGTGCATTACTTTGAGCCATAGGTAGAGCACTTTGAATAATCGCATTAAATAAAGCATCTCTACCAACTGTAGAAACAGAGAGTCCTCTTTGAGCCATCATTTGATTAACAGCATCTACAGCAGGTCTAGCCCATAAAGGAGTAGTTCCTGTCTCCATACCCTCAAGAAGTTTATTCATTTGAACAGAAACTAAAGCTTCTTCTGGAAGTGCTGCTATCTTTCCAGCAACTGTTGGATCTGGATCTGTATCTAACTGCTCTTCAACTTCTGCTGGATTTTCTGCTGTTGCTGCTGTTATCTCAGGAGGAACATCACCAACGACTTCCATCATATCTTCACCCGATACAGATCTATCTGTACCAGTAACAGCATTCAATTGTGCAGCTTGCCATGTTGGAACACCACCTATTTGTTGAGCATTCCCTTGTGGAGCAGTACCTGTTATTCCTGTGCGTTGATCAGCATCTTCACTTGGAGCATCACCTAGCTGTTGTGCAGTCCTTGAAGCAGCATCACCAGTTTGTGCTGTTCTTTCAGCAGCTTTACCCCAAGCTGGCATTTTTTCAATATCAGTTTCTTGCGGTACTGCATCTGGTCCCGCTGTACCAGTAACTGCTTCCCTTGTGACCTCTCCTGCTGCTGCTGTCGTTGCTTGCGCTGGACCCGCTGTTGGAGCCGCTGTACCTGTAACTGCTGTACGAGCAGCCGCTTCAAATGGGCTTTCTGTTTGAATAACACCAGCCGTACCCGTAACTGCTGCACCTGTTACAGCTACACCTGTAGCCTCTGCACCCGTAGGAGCAGGAGCTATTGTACCTGCAACACCTGTAGCTGCGTCACCTGTCTGTGCTACACGAGTAGCTGCCATTGCATATTCAGGTAGGTCTGTTAAAGCAACACCTCTACCTTGTGCAATCGCTCTTAGACGATCAATCTCTTCTTGGGTTATTTGTTGTGCGGTTCTTGTCGTAACTCCAGCAGTACCTGTTGGGGCAACTGTCGCTGCTGCAGTCCTTGGCAACGTTGTAATATATGCCTCTTCTGGAGGTCTTGTCATTCCCGGAGCTACTGTAGCCTCTGCTTCAGCCGCTGCATCTCGTGTAGCTGCTGCTGCTTCTGCTGTAAGAGTTCTTATTTCATCAGCACCTGCTGTACCTGCAACTCCTGTAGCTACACCTGCTGGATCTACCGTACCAGCCGTAGCAACTGCTTGTGTTGCAGCGGCAACTGTCGTTTGAGTGGCTGCCATAGTTGCAGTACCCTGTACTGGTGTTAAAGTATTACCTGCGACATCTGTAGGAGTCGCTATTGTTGTGTAAGGTGCTAAAGTTTGAATATCTTCATCACCAGTTTCAGTATCTTCCCTTTCATAAGGTAAACCAGTAAGCGGATCTATTAAAGTCTCTACTGGAGCTGTTGTAAACGTTGCCATATTGTCTTCTTCTCCTTCTTCGGGCACCCCTTGAGCAACCCACACACCACCAGTATATATGTACTTAATACCATTTGCTTCTCTGATATCGCCTTCTTTTGGTCCCGTCTCATTTTTACCACTATCGTCTTCTTCTTCCTCTTCCTCTTCTTCTTCTTCTTCTTCCTCAAAACCTTCACCAGTATCTACACCCTGATCATTACTACTAGGCACCCAACCTTCAGAAGTAAAAATTTCTGCAACACCATTATCATTTACTCTAGTATCACCTATCTGAGGCCCATATTCTCTGCCTTGACCACCACTCAACCGACGTACACGATCATCAATACCAAGCAAGCTACCTTTATTTCGGCGCTCCCTTCGAGCTCTTAAAGCCTGACGCGCACTTTTAGTATTGCGATTTTTCTTACTTGCCAATTTAATGATCCCTATTTATCTATAAAGCTTTATTATCCGGCATATAAATATCATTTACTCCACCAGACACTCTAGGATTCTGTTTTAAATAGATTCCTGTGTTAGCCACCCTTGGTACTTCAGGCAGATAAATATCATTTGCTCCACCTGGAATATTGGCTGGCCCATTGCTAGGCTGATTAAGTTTATTAGTGTTCTTAACTTGCGCTCCACTCTTTGGATATGCAAATTTCTCTCCGTACATTTTAGGCATTTTATACCCTCCCTATTTTCTTCGCTTCTGTACAAACTTCTGTACTGTTTCAGTTTCATAAATCCTAATTACTGTCCATACTAACGTAAGGATAGCTACTATCGGTGGAAGCCAACCAACTAAGGCAGATGCCGTTGTTGTTACTGCTACTGCATCTACTAAAGGTTTTATTGATTCGGTTTCCACTGACATACTTATTACTCCAAGCTGTTAGATTATTATACGGCCCAAGGAATACCTGAGCCAGACGTAGGATTAGATTGCTCTTCAATTTGAGCAGCTATCTTAGCTTCTACAACATCTTGAAAGCCTTCTTCCTCAGAATCCATTAGCCAACCAAGGGCTACTTCCTCTGTAACGTCCTCATAGGCTACAAAGTCTTCTAAGTCTGAAGTATCCAAAGGTTGAGTGCCGGAGACTCGACCTGAATAGGTGTCTTCCCCTACAGTCGTTGAATCATTGCAATTCCAATGAATCTTAGTTACTACATTTGATTCTTCATTAAGCTCGAAAGTTCTTTCAAGCGATTCAATTGTCCATGTTGCTGCCATTAGATTTCTCCTGTTTGTTCTATGGTGAATATGCTTCAGCAACAGCAATAGCTTCAGTAATTGGTGTCATGTCTTCATCACCCCAATCGTCGAGAGCTACAGCATGAGACATATATCCTGCGCTACGCATAACACGTTCTTTCTTTCCGGCGGCGTCTAGGTCACTACAAAAATCATTGTTGTCGTCTAGTGTGTTTGTAAT
>Ga0208180_1001980_pt1 | contig 10532 bp, 13 predicted proteins | sample MalvireepMed_s16_FD_184241 | JGI IMG/M metagenome (GOLD analysis project Ga0208180, IMG submission 184241) | Marine viral communities from the Global Malaspina Expedition - Malaspina viral metaG DeepMed_s16 (SPAdes) (version 2) | ecosystem: Environmental > Aquatic > Marine > Oceanic | place...
GATTTATCAACGAATAAGCCTTACTTTTCCAATTATTGTATTTAACTACTATACAGAAAAAGCTAACTTACTATATTGGGACTATAGGGGATCCTATATATTTGCTAATAATTTTTCATTAATTAAGTTGTAAAATAAACCACTATGGATTTGAAATCCATAGTGGTTTATTTTATAGATTAGTGTAAATGTTATTTATGAATTATAAACTCAAAGAAGTATTCTCATGAATCATTTAGAAGTAAAGAACCTAAACGATTACAAAAAAATAAATGTAGGAATTTTTATATTCAATGAAGTCGAAGTTTTAGATTTTACTGGCCCATTTGAAGTTTTCTCTTTAGTAGAATATAACAATGAAAAGGTTTTTAATGTGATCACAATTGGGGAAGATGACAAATTATTGCATGCAAGAAATGGATTAAAAGTGCATTCGGATTATCAATTTGAAAACCATCCAGAACTCGATATACTAATAATTCCAGGTGGTTACGGTGCAGAACACATTGAAATAAAAAATAAGTGTTTACTTAATTGGATAAAAGAACAAAGTAAAAAAGTTCAAATTTTAGCCTCCGTTTGCACAGGAGCTCTTTTACTCGCTGAATGTGGTTTACTAAATAATAAGAGAGCAACCACTCACTGGATGGATTTAGACAGATTGGAAAAGGATTACCCCAAAATTAAAGTAGTAAGAGGTGTTAAATTTATAGATGAAGGGAACTTAATAACATCTGGAGGAATTTCAGCAGGAATTAACATGTCTTTTCATATTATAAAACAATTGATAGGAATGGAAATAGCAGTGTGCACTGCAAAAAGAATGGAATACGATATTGTTATAAAATAAAGTCCTTATAAAAAGATATATGTTATCATACTCAAAATGTAGCTGTTTTATAAAGCACAATACAACATGATTGAAATTATAGATTTAAGCCACAAAATATGGAGAATTTGAAATAAGCACCGATACATCTGATAAATATCGGTTTAATCTATAAGCTACGAATGGACAAGTGATTTTAAGTAGTCAAGGGTACACCACTAAATCAGCTTGTGAGAATGGTATCGACTCTGTAAAGAAAAATATTCAAGATGATGAAATGTTTGAACGGAATACCGCCAAAGATGGAAGTCCGTTTTTTAATTTAAAATCGAGTAATGGTCAAGTAATTGGTACTAGTGAGATGTATTCGAGTACTTCGGCTATGGAAACTGGAATCACTTCTGTTAAATCAAATGCACCTGATACAGTAATAGTAGATAATTCTCAACTATAAACACATAAACGCTCTCTTTTGCTATTACTATAATAGCGATCATGATAAGGCAGACTAACACCAATTAGTCTGCCTTTTTGTTTACCTATTTTTTCCTTCTTCAACGGACACTTTTCTAAACTCTTTAAAAAGCTTTGTAAGCTCTAGTTCCAGCTGCTTTATTTCCACTTTCTAGTTGCGAGTTTGCATCTTTTTGAAATGATTCGAATTCGGCTTCGATCTTTGAAATTAAATCTTTCATGTTACTTTTTTTTAAATTGATGATGTAATATAAATAGAAAAATTATTTTTCATTTGAGGGCAAACTTTTTTCTATAGTATCACTATTACACCTTAAGTCCTAATGATATAGATTTGAACTTGTAATTATCTCATAGAAGAATTACGCCCAAGAATAAATGATGGTTTTATCACAATACTAGTGCTACTGCCGTACTGACTTGGAACTCCAATAATCCGCAATACTTCCAATAATTAATGAGATGGATCCAATTGTAAAAAGCATTGTATAAGACCCATACCTGGAGAAAAGGTAGGTTAATACATATGCAGTTAGGGCATGAGCTACAGAATAGGTTACTGTCATATAACTCCATACTTTTTTCTGGTGACTTTGTGAGACCAATTCTCCAGTTCTACCTGCGGCTAGAGAGCTTATTCCTAAAGCTAAACTACCCACAAAAACACTGGATGCAGCAAGGCTCCATATGGAGGTAGACATTAATGGTAAAATAACGCCAATAGCCTTGATCAGCAAACTTATCCTTATACTTTTTGCAAAACCAATTTTATCTGCGATGTACCCTGTTAATAAGGGTCCGAGCGCGGCAGCGATCCCTAAAAGCACCCACAATTGTGTCCCCTTCCCTATTCCTAATTTTAACCCTCTACTGATAAAATCTACCCAAAAGACCGTATGTGGAACAAACCCTACTGCATTAGAAGCATAAGAAACTATCAGTAAGATGATGGTTTTATTCCAAACCCTACTACCTGAACCATAAGTTAAGGATGTGATCTTATGCTTTTCATTACTTCCATTAGGCCACCCGTTCCAAGTAACCGATATCAAAACTATAGCTGTTATTACATAAGCAAACCATGTTATTGACAAGCCTTTATCTACAAGTAGCGGGATGATTGTTCCTGACAAGGCAATACCTATTCCAACTCCAGAGAAAACTAATCCTCCTACCAGTCCCTTTTTATCGTTTGATGTATATTTAAAAAGAGTGGGAGCTGTGAGAACCATTAAAACACCGCCAGTAATACCTGCAATAACTCTTAGTGTAAAGTACAAGAGAAATGAGAGTTGAAAAGAACATCCAAGAAATGTTATTGCTGTAAATAATAGCATTACCCGTATTAATGTAACCGAAGGAATATACCTATTCAATAGTGTTGCAATCATGGAACCTATAATATAGCCTGTTAAGTTAGCAGCTCCTAGGTAATCTGCCTGTGCAATGGTGAACCATTTTTGATTAATTATTTCGGGGATGAGCGGTGGATAGCCAAACCTACCAATACCTATCCCAACTAATAGCGCGGCTAGACCGGTAAAAGAATAACCAATAGGGTATTTCTTTTTCAATTCTTTATTCATAACAATTCATTTTAAACAATGCAAAACTATTTGTATTTTTACATATGTAAAAACGATATATAATGATATATATTTATCATTAAAAACGAATAATAATATTGATAAAATGAATATTAATGACTTAAAAATATTTATAGCAGTGGCAGAGTATGAAAGTATAACTAAATCCGCAGCCATAAATAATACTGTTCAATCTAACGTATCAGCGAGAATAAAATATTTAGAAGAACAATTGGGAGTGACACTCTTAACCAGAACAACTAGGGTAATAAAGTTGACAGAAGAAGGAATACAGTTCTTAAAAGCAGCTAAGGAAATTATAAATATTTTAAGTGATTATAAGAATTCAGTCAACAAAAATGGGGTGGTTACAGGGCAATTAAAAATTGGAGCCCTACAGTCTGTTGCAGCATTTAGAGCACCAGACATTCTTCAAAGATTTGTGTCTAAATATCCAGAGATGGATTTTATTCTGAAAACAGGAACAACGGATGAATTAATAAAGAAAGTGATTTCGTTCAAACTTGATGGTGCCTTTGTTGCAGGAAGGGTGAAGCATTCAGACCTAATAGTGAAACCTATTATTATGGAGAAGATGTGTATTGTCTCTACGCCATTATATGGCAGTATTGATCTTTTAAAAAAAAGTAATAAACCTATTAAATTAATTGTTTTCAGTAAAGGATGTTCCTACCGTAACCTTTTAGAAGAGTTACTTACTGAAATGGGTCTGATAAATTTAAAGATTATGGAGATGGATTCACTTGATAGCATTATTCGGTCAGTGGAAAATGGTTTAGGAATTACACTGCTTCCTGAGGAATTAATTAAGAAAAACTATGCTTATAGAAGTTTGGTTAAAATAAAGATACCGATAAAATATGCCCTATACCCTACTGTTTTTATAAGAATGAAGAACTCGCTTTCCAACAGAGGTTTGCAACTATTTGAGAATTCAATTGAAGACCAATAATTACAGTAGATTCTCAGTTTAAAGTTCAAGTGCTAGCTATACGCTGACCTGAATAAACTACCCTGCACTTAAAATGGAGGATGAGCTAAAAAAACAACATAGATAATTATAGTCTAGAGGAAAAAACTTAGCTACCAATTATTTTCCTTCTGTGCCTTTTTCCCCATTCTGTCAAATTATCTATAATTGTTCGTAATGTTTTTCCGTGCTCGGTAAGTTGGTAATGAATAGTTACAGGATGTGTATCTATAACTGTACGCGTGATTAACTGATTGATTTCAAGCTCCTTTAACTCTTTACTTAACATTTTATTGGATATGCCATGTACATCGTTTAGAATATCTGAGAATCTTCTTTTATTGTAAAAACAAATAGATGATAGGATCGTTATTTTCCACTTTCCCCGTAGCACATCCATAGTGTCTTGAACGGCCATCATTTCTTTTTTATGTTGATCTGGTTTGAATTCTTCGCACTCCATCATAAGTTACTTTGTTACTTTAAGGTTACTGTTACTTTTTGTTACTTAATAACAAAAATAAATAAAACTGTTCTAAGTTTGTATCCAAACTATAAATAATTATAAAATGAATTTCGAAAATAAAAATGTAGTAATTACTGGTGGAAGTACAGGTATAGGGTTTGCAACGGCAAAAGCCTTTATAGAAAAAGGTGCAAATGTATGGATCACAGGAAGAAGTGCAGAAAATCTTCAAAAAGCAGCTGCAAAAATAAACAGCCAACGATTGAATACAGTAGTTTCAGATACTTCAAATTTAACCGGGATTACAGTATTAGAAAAAGCAGTTTCAGAAAGTGGAATTAAAATAGACGTTCTTTTCATAAACGCGGGAACAGCTGTATTCGACTCCATTGAACAAGTAACAGAAGAAGATTTTGATGCCCAATTCAACACCAATGTAAAAGGAAGTTTCTTTACATTGCAAAAATTACTTCCTCACATTAAAGACGGAGGAGCTATATTATTTACATCATCAACCGTAGCAACAGCAGCCAATTTGGGATCAAGTGTCTATGCTGCCACTAAAGGGGCACTTAATAAGATTGCCCAAATTGCAGCAAACGAGTTGGCTGACAGAAAGATTAGGGTAAATATTGTGAGTCCTGGCCCTGTTCAAACAGAAGGTCTTGACAGTGTAGTTCCTACTAAAGAAGCAAAAGGCCATTTGGCTTCGGCAACAGCTCTACAAAGACTAGGGAATCCTCATGAAATTGCAAAGGCGGTATTGTTCTTAGCTTCAGATGAGGCAAGTTTTATCTTGGGAACAGAATTATTGGTTGATGGTGGCTACACCACCTTCGCAAAAAAATAAAGTAATGAATTTGCACAGGCATTAATTGTACTAATTTTTGCCTGTGTATTTTAATTAATAGTGGAATGGTCGGAACAAACTGTCATAAATCAAACTAATAAATTACCATTGGAATATAAATCGTTTTTAATTAAACTGATAATATAAAATCATAGTAGTAGACAGAAAATGGTCTTCTCTATTGCATATGATAAAACTAAGTAACGTAAGCACCTCATTCTCCTAAATTCCGAGAAAAGTTACATTTTCAGACGGTAGCGCTTCCGTAAATAAGTCTTGGACACCATCCCAAATTTCTCCTTTCCATTGCGTAAACTTTTCCTACTAAACTGGAGAAGAACACTTTGTCATTGCTCCAGAATTGTTTATTCAGTCTGCCCTACGAGTCTACTAAGAATGAAAAATGTTATGTCATCCCTAATAAATGACAGGGATAATATTATTTTTATATTTTATACAACAAATTACCTGAAAGCTAAAATATAAATGAAATACATAGATAAAATTTACGGAGAATTTGAAATCACAGGAGTAATTGAAGAATTGATTAATACAAGAGTATTTCAAAGATTAAAGGGAATCCATCAAGGAGGAGCAATTTTTTTAGTCAATCCGGAAATAAACCATACGAGATTTGAACATTCAATCGGAGTGATGTTACTCATAAAAAAATTAAGGGGCAGTAGTGAAGAGCAAATAGCTGGATTAATTCACGATATTTCGCATACAGCATTCTCTCATTTAATAGATTACGTATTGGAAATCGAAGAAGAAGATTATCACGAAAAAAGGTTTGAAGAAGTCTTAAGAGATAACGAACTAAACGCTGTTCTCAAAAAATATCAACTAGATATTAATAAATTCATTGAAATTGAAAACTATCAGATTTTAGAATATCCCCTACCCAATTTATCAGCCGATAGAATAGATTATACTTTAAGAGACTTATTTCAAATTGGAAAGATTACGAGGAAAGAAATTTTATGGTTTCTAAGTGGGCTGAAAATAGTTGATAATAGAATTGTCTTGATTTCTGAAGAGCACGCAAAGTGGTTTCAATCAAAATATGAATTTTTAGTAGCTGAATATTTTGGGGGGAAACAAAACAAAGGGGTGAATATCTTAATGAAGAAGATTGTAAAAGATTGTCTAACAAAAGGAATTATTCAAGAGGAGGATTTTTACCAAGACGATTTCTATTTAATAGACAAAATAAACCGCTCCGTTAATCTAAAAAAAATGATAAGCGAAATCAATAGTTTGAAGATAGAAAACGAAAAAATAACACAAAAGAAAAGAAAGATTGACCCTGAAATACTTGTTGATAATCGAGTCTTAAAATTATCCGAAATAAGTTAAAAAGCCAGCAGGTAACATTGCTTATAGCAAATGCTGGAAAAGTGCTCGAAATTTATGAAATTATCACTAAACAAATTTACGTCAGACAAACAAGAAAGCGACTTCAAAATTCCGAACTTGCCATAACCAGCGCCCTTAACGGTAATATTGACCCAAATAATAGCTGAAATCATTGGTTTCAGTTTTATTTTTTCTATTTTTGTATCGAATATTACAAAAATAAATGAAAGGAAGGCCAATAGTCTTTAAAGACAAGGAAATGGTGCTCAAAGCACAAGAACTATTTTGGGAAAAAGGATATAACGCCACGTCCTTGTCGGATCTAAGTACTGCGACAGGTGCAGGTGCAGGTAGTTTATACAACACCTTTAAAGGAGGAAAAAAAGAGCTTTTCAAAAAATCGCTTCAACAACGCAAAGAAGATTTAGAAGGTTTCAAAATCAAACTAGCCAATAGCGACACTCCTATTGAATTAATTAAATCGTTTTTCATAAGTGTGGCCACTGCATCAAAAAAATCTCACTTGAAAGGATGTATTGTTGCAAATACAATAGTTGAGATGACTTTTATAGATGAAGAACTAGAAAATGAAGCAATAGAAATTTTAAAAGAAACTGAAAAACTTTACACCACAACTATTCTTGCAGCACAGAAAAAGGGAAACATCAAATCAAAAATACCAGCACCTACTTTAGGAAAGCATTTAATTACCCTTTGGTGTGGAATTAATACATTACGAAGAATTTATCCGGATAAAGAAATTTTAAAACAACAAATTGAATTACAACTACAGCTAATCAATTAAAAAAATTTAATTATTTATTTAATAATCATTACAAAAATAAAATGGATTTAAAATTAAAAGGAAAAAGAGCATTTATTAGTGGCTCAACACAAGGCATTGGTTTTGCTATTGCACAACAATTATTAGAAGAGGGAGCTTCTGTGACAATTAATGGACGACAAAAATCAAAGACAGAACAGGCGAAAGAAAAACTACAAAAACAATTTCCTAATACTCAGGTTTCGGCAATTTCAGCAGATTTTTCAAAGAAAGAAGAAGTTGAAAACTTACTTAATCAATTAACTGATATAGCTATTTTGATAAACAATGTCGGAATCTTTGAAATTGAAGAATTTAAAAACATAAACGATCAAGATTGGTACAGATATTTTGAGATAAACGTAATGAGTGCTGTTCGTTTATCTCGAAAATTATTCCCGCAAATGCAAAACAATAATTGGGGACGAATCATTTTTATCAGTAGCGAATCAGGTGTAAATGTTCCTGAAAATATGATCCATTATGGAATGTCAAAAGCGGCTATGGCTGCCATTGCAAATGGCCTTTCTAAATTAACAAAAGGAACGGAGATTACGGTCAATACTATTTTGGGAGGACCAACCTATTCCGATGGTGTTGCAGCAACAGTAGCGCAAATTGCAGAAACACAAAACCTAGAATTAGAACAAATGAAAAATGTAATTGTACAACAGACCAATCCACACATTTTATTGCAGCGATTCATTGATCCAAGCGAAATAGCAAGTTTAGTAGCTTATTTAGCAAGCCCTCTATCCATTGCCACAAATGGAGCTTCTTTAAGAGCAGATTCAGGAGTATTGAAAACCATTTAAAAAGCAATAACAAACATTCAAAACGAAGTTCAGGTAAAAACTAATAGAATTTCCAAAACGTAGGTATCCTTAAAACAGTTCCAATTGATTGCTTTGTTTTGCTATCAGTTTTTGAGCCGCTATGTATTTTTTCCATTGCCTAGTTTGGCTCTCAAGGTTAAGGAATTCAAGGAGGTAGGCTACTGGGGTTGTACTGCTTAATTCTTCCTCATGCAACCACATAGACCGAAATCCAGTTTCGGTTATGGGCAACGGTTCAGGAGCTTTTACTGTTATATGCGAAATACCAGCAACTTTGTAATAATTTTTAGTATAGGTAATAAGTAGTGGAATTCCGTTCCATTGTGCATTAAACGTTATTGTTTTATCTACTGCTTTTCTAGTTGATTTTTTATGAGATTTCATAGGTTACAAATGAAATAAAACTCCAGTTTTACAAGGCACTGGAGCGGCCTAACCGTGTATTTATACCATTGCATAAATTGCTTCAAACAGCGCCTTATCTAGTTTCTCTTGTTGGGAAAAACCCTTTTTAAGCTGTGTATGTAACACCCTATTAAAAGCATTGTAGCCAAGTCATAAATTTGGTGATTCACCAAGGCGTATGGATTCTTTATACAGGGTATCTAGTACCATTCTTGCTTTTTTTGAAGGATTATTGTTTTTAGCACTACACGCATATTGAAATAATTTTATACAATTCAGCACTTCGAAAACAAAGGCCTCTTCATCATTAATGGGAGCTTCGTTCATTTGCAGAAATTGATTTGAAATACTATAAAACTCATTATCCATAAACTTCTCAAAAAGCCATTCCAATTCAGGCATAATCAAATCCGTACTGTTTTTAGTGTGTCTGATGGAAAAGGCAATTTTAGCTTGTGACACATGTAGCCCGTTGGAGCATACTTTCCTATAAAAACCAAAGTGACCAGAAGTTTTTTCACTCCCATCATAAGAGTTCTTAAAACGGAGCATAGGTACTATTTGGTCTTGTTTATTTTTAAGTTCAAATAGATTGTCATTGTCGATGATAAAATCCACTACAAACGACCTGTCATTTCGATTAATGGTTCGTTTACGATACTTTAGATTGGCATCTACCAGAAGTTGTTCTGCTTTATGAAAAAATAGTTCATTGGGAATATGCCCATAACTTTTGGATACCACATTAACAATTTTGCCATTTGATACAATGACATTTTCAAGCCCTCTACGGGACTTAATTCCTGTAATACTTTCAAAAGATTTTATTGCTGATGGAATAAAAATCTCGTCCTGTTGTAAATGATTTAAATACATAATGTTAAAATTTTAGATTAAAAAAAGAAAAGCCCACTCTTGCGAGTAGGCTTTTTAATAAATAGAAAATTAAGTTTTACAACTCAAATTGAACAATCTGCTGTTCAATTTCCGCTTTACGCTGTTCTAAAGTGGATTGTAAATGCGAGGTCACCAATTTGATAAGATTTGAATTGGTGGTTTTAAATTCTAGATGACGGGAATCCCGAATAAAGAAACTACTTGAACCATCCTGATTGTAATTGAATTTGGTGAGTTCGGTTAACGTCTCTGCCAAGCGTTCCCGTTGCGTTGCTAAGCCTCGTAACTTTTCAAACTTCTGGATACGCTCATCCAAACTAATTTCTGCCTTTTGAGGAACAACCTTCGTTTCAGCTTTTACAGTTTTCTCAACTGCCTCTTGGGTCAATTTCTTTTGTACGTCCTTTTTAACAGTAGCACTTTGTTTTTTTGCTACACCGCTTGCTTTTGTTTTTGTTTCCATAATAATGAAATTTTTAGACCTGTCTACCGACAGGCAGGTTAAACAATATTTGAGCATAACCCAAACGGAAGGCAAAATTTTGGAGTGGAAAGGAAACGGAATAAAAAGAGACAACGGAACGGCTTTATGCCGTCCCTTTTCCGAGAAATATTTTGCGAGTTTAACTTTCGGAAATATTGGATAGATATATTTAATATGTTGTCATGTATAATTTGATGCTAAAAAGGAATAAGTGACCCACATCATAAGATTGGATGAATTTATATTAAACTAATATGTTAAATATATAGTATTGGTTTTAAATATTCTACCTTATTTATATGGCTAAATTGGTGTTAAAACTTATAATTAAATCCCAGTAATATGTTATCTCGATTGGAAGTAAATGTAACTTCCATATGTTTCTTTTGATATTCAGTCGTAAATAAATAACTACTTCCAACACCTATGACTGCTCCCGCTAAAACATCCAGTATATCATGCTGATCGGCGTAAATCCTACTAAATCCAGTGAACCCAGCTAATGCATAAGCAGGTATTCCATATTTCCAGC
>Ga0208180_1001983_pt1 | contig 10520 bp, 4 predicted proteins | sample MalvireepMed_s16_FD_184241 | JGI IMG/M metagenome (GOLD analysis project Ga0208180, IMG submission 184241) | Marine viral communities from the Global Malaspina Expedition - Malaspina viral metaG DeepMed_s16 (SPAdes) (version 2) | ecosystem: Environmental > Aquatic > Marine > Oceanic | place...
TCATATAGGATATCAATATCTTTTCCCTTACCCTTTTCTGCAACACTTCCAATTACATAGATATCTTTAATATTCTCTGTATTTTGTTTCAGATCTTTTGCATAGTCTATTAGTTCGGTTCTCAAGTCAGGTTCTATTTTAGATAGTTTTTTAGATATTTTAGGTTCAACCTCTGGTGCCTTTCCAAAATCATAACTGCGGTTAAAAATCTCTGACATCTTCTTGAGAACTAGAGCTTTAGAGTTCTGGGATATTGCTTCTGATCCCCAGACAACACTATCCTGTCTATAAAATCCTGACTTTCCTAACTCTTTAGGTGTTAGTAATGATAGTTCATAAAAATCCATTAACGGTCTTACGTTGATACTATTTTCTTTAGCCTTGGCCATGATAAGCTTTTGGTAGTCTTTTACCATTAAATCAAAAGCATCTGACCTAAGCATTAACTTGTCTTTAAATTCTGGCATACTAGTAAGCATTTCTTTAGTTACTTTAATTGGTTCATATCTTTGTTCTTTTGTTGCATTTGCAATAATTGTTAAATGCTCTTGGGATTTATTATAAGCATTTTTCAAAATAGTATTTATAATTTTAGAATTTGCGTTAGGTGAATCCTGTTTTGCTTTTGAAAAACTTCTTAAGACTTGTAAGCCTTTCTCGGTTAAAAGCTCATAAGACGCACCCTTATTTAAATTAACACTTAGATCTTCATTTCTAATACTGTTTTCCAAATCTTTCCAGACCAATCTTTTTTTGGTTCTAGTTTTTGGTTTTGAGGACGAAGAACATTCTCCCACTCAGGTAAAAATTTAGAAACAAAGTCTCGTTCTTTATCCCTTCGTTCTTTTATTGCTTTCGTATCTTTGACATCTGGTATGATAAATTTCTTTGCACTGTCTTTTATATTAATTGAGAAATCTTTAAGCATCGCCTCATCTTGGAAGACACGCATAGTATCAATTATTTTCTCATCAAGTAATCTTGAGAATTGTCTTCCTGATGCACCAGAATATAGATCAGCACTGTGTCCATATCTATCTCCAAGAGTTAAAAAAGAGTTTAAAGTTTTTAACTTGTCATCATAAACACTTGTTTTGAACTCTTTAAAGAATGATGCATCCATTTTAAAACGATTCAAATTTTTCTTTTGAAATTTTGTATGTTCATAAAATTCTGCTGCATTCATTTTACTTGATTTACCATCGGGATGGGCTACCTTAACTTCAAAGATAGAATCAAATAATTTATTACGAAACATTTCCATCGTTGGTATATAAGAATATTTTGTACTATCGTTAGCAATATTTATACTTCCATATACGTTATTTAAAAACTTTGTGTGATTTCCTTTTCCTGGTCGTAATGCTACTTCATAAGAAGTAACTTCTTTACTTTTAGGATCAGTATAATTAAACTTATATTCTTCTCCAGACTTTAGCCTTCCAGCTAAGTCAAGAAAGTAATCACGGATAGCAATAACAGGGCCTCTAGTACCAGCACCCTGCAATCCTGTTTCATGTGCTTGCTTTCTATAGACAGGACTAAACTTTGTAGCCGTCCTCCTATCGGGATCTTTAGCTCCAAGATCTTTTATTAATTGATTTTCATTTAGTGCTTCGCGATCAAACTTATGTTTCTCTAATATCTTTCTATGTTCTCTTGATCCGTTCTGAATAATAAATGCGGAGTCTATATCTTTATCAGCACCTCCAAGATATTTATCCTGTAGTTCTGTAGTAACAATTCCAGTTCCCTTGTCTTTTGTAAAGCCACCAAGTTTAACAGGAATAGTACCGCTAATAGAGTCAGCAGGGACACGTATGATAAGCAAGTCAAGTGCTCTTTCAAGTTCTTTATAGATTTCTGGAGAGACTTGTTTTTTTACATCTTTGTGAAGACCCCATATTGTACCTAATGTTGTATCTCCATTGTCTTCTATTTTTTCCTTACTACCCTTTACTAATAGTTTTCTTAGCTCTTTTATCTGCGCTTCTTCTAGGTTGAGCTTAGCATTCATTTTTTTGTGGGCTGTACCTAGTAAGATATACTCATTTGCTCCCTCTGCTCGGGGATCAGAGGCTACAAAGACTTCTTTAGTTATATTTGATCTCATATCCGCATCTAAAAACATGTCCTTTGTAACAGGATCTAATGCTCCCTTTCCAGAATATTCCCAGAAAGGAGTGGTAACTCGTTTCATTACATGTTTTCTAAGTGAGTTCTGATAAGGCCTAGAAAGCTTTTCAAAAAAGTTTAATGGTGCAAAGCTGCCATCCGTAAGTCTTCCTAATGACGTTATTGTCGAATGATAATGATTCCACATACTATCAGCATCAATTTGAAAAGATTCAATTTGATGGTCAAGACTAGATGCGTCTTTTTGCAATGCTCTTCTAAATACATTGCTTTCTGGATTTGGATCAAGCAATCTCTCTGCTACAAATTCCAAAGGAAGTCTGTCTAAATTCTTGTAGCTATCTACCAACCAATCTTCTATTGGTTTCATATTACCAGTCTTATTGTAATCATTAACAAGACTTATACCTTTCAGTGTACCAGAAAAAGCGTGTTCAGTATAATAGTCTGCAATAGGTTTTAAAAATTCTCCTACCTGTCCAAAGTTTAATGTACTAAGGAACTGCCTGGGTAGGTTTATTCCTTTAAAGTTCTTGGTAGCATCATCTAGCGTACCAAGATTAATTCTTACAGCTTCTAATGGTAATGTATGTACTTCTAGATTTCCATCTATTTCATACTTGCCGTGCTTGCCTTCCTTTTCGTTAAAATTAAATTTAGTAGATTCTGTGTTACCTTTAATTTTATTTGATGACTGAAATACAACAAAATGAATATCAGAGCCATCAAGAGCTTTGTATCTATTCATAATATCTTGCATCGCAGGACGACTATTCGCTATTACTCCATCACTTTTAAGAGCTACTATTCCTCCAACATCTACTCCATTCCTTTCTAACAGTCTACCTACTGTCACGGGTTTGATTGTTGTGATGGCTGTGTCAATACCCATTGCATTTCGGATACCTCTAAAGAATTTCTCACCAAATAGCAAGCCTCCATCTGATCCAGATCCTTTTGGATTACCAGAAAGATTAAAGTCTTCATCTCTCAAGATTAGAAAATTCACTCGGTTGTTCTTGATGTTACCATACTTAGGGTCTTTAAAAGAGTTCTGGTTTAGGGGAACACCCGAAGACTCAGCAAACAACTGCTGTCGCTTATTAAAGTCAACCGCATCTGTGAAGAACTTGGGATCTGTTATTTCACTTAATCTGTGAAGACTTTCTGAGCCATACTGATTCATTAATTCGTGAACCATATTAGAAACAAATTGTCGTTCATGCAGTTTCTTAGCATCAGATGCATTCATTACTTTAGGATCAATATTTTTAATATAAGCTACTTCCGAGTCTTTAAATACATCCAGCAGTTCCTTTCCGTTCTTTCCGCTTTCCCTAGCCATATCTTGTACAGTATAGTTTTCACGACCAAGTTGATCTCTAAGTCTTGCACTAGGTATCCGATCTTTAAAAGGAGCAACAATAATACTTTTGTTATCCTTTTTCCCAGCATACCAATAATAACCATCGTTATAATTTTGAAGAGCTTGCTCCATCTGTGTTCTTTGATTTATATCTAAATCAAACTCATTCTTACCAGGAAAATAATTATTAATCTCTGAATATTTATCAAAACCTTGTTTTACATACTTAATAAACTCAAATCCCCTACCTGCTGCAAAGGTATCTAAGATTGGCTGGTTATATAATTTCTCTCCACCTATACCTTGTGTCGGTTGGCTTGTAAAATTACCTTCAGCATCGGGCCTTAAGATTGCTATAGGTTCCCCACCTCTTACTCTCTTAATACCCATAATATCTCCAGTAGGATCTAATGCTAACCTAGATCTATAAGGTTTATCCTGATGGAAGTATTGTCTTAAATTTGCTATACCCTCTCTGGGGTTTTCTTCTAGATATCTTTTGCCAAATTCAGTTTCACTTAGCTCTGTTATAAATCCTTCAACATCAGCCGAGGTTCGCATTGTTACCTGATCTTCCTCTCTTGAATATTTCTTTGATAATGCATCAAGCTCTTCCGCTATTTTTTCTGGATTTTTACCCGCATAAGGCTTTCTTTTTAGGTTACCTTCGGCATCAACTTCTTCCTTGGTATATTTCTTATGTCTATCCACTAGAGTATCATAAATCTTTTGAGCCATTACACTTTTGCTAAATTTTGGTACATCAAAGGGATCAAAAGGATCAACTCTCTCGTCAGAAACTGGCTCACCCTGAGGTTTAATAACTGCTTCTTGAAAAGCAGTTCTTATATATAGATCCTCAGCTAGGCTTCTTGTCTCAGCTTCTACGACATCTAGGTTCTTACCTTTAGGATTATTTTTTAATCTAGCACTTAACATATCTTGCCAGTTCTCTATATTATGACCTAACCACTTTTCAGAATTTTCCGTAGCTCTATCCATTACATATTTCTGTGCCTTCTTAGATAAGCCTCCTCGACCTGCTGGGTCTGTAGGTACAGCTTCTGGATGAAAACCTGGTACTTGTTCTGGTCTAAAGGAAAGGGTCGGTCTATCAGTAGGAAGTGATTGATAGAATTGCCCGCCAGCAACCTCATGTGCTGGTCTTGACTGATACCCAAAGAACCCACCTAATAGATATTCATACATTTGCATTTCTATTGGCTCTCTTCTAAGTGTAGAAGGGACACCCATAAAAGCAGAACCTACTGCTGCCTTCAATGCACTTTCTACTCCCTTGCGTTGAGTTTCAGTTTTAGCAGCTCCTAATCTATTGCCAAGTGCTCGCCAGTTACCAATACCTCCAAAGACACCGCCAGCTAATGCACCTCCAAGAAATACATTCATGTAGTCATCTGGGCCAGACCATATATCAGATATAACAGATGCGGTTCCCAATCCAACTGCTTCCTCGGCTATAGCCCTACTTACCCCACCAGCTTTCATATAATCTAGAGTGTCAAGTTCTAGCTTGGTAATAGCATGACCCATCTTACCCTTGATATATCTAGATCCAATCATAGGTAAAGATAGCTTATCTAGAACTCCAACAGCTTTATCGCCATAAAATGATCCTCTTTTTAGTTTAGTTTCTAAAGCTTCTTTAGTAGCCTTACGTCCTAATGCACCAGCAACCCCTTTAGCTGCTATAGTAGCACCACGTAATGGGAGACTTAATATAGATGGAGCAAAGCCTGCAAGGTGGCCTAAGCTTCTTGCTATTGCTTCGTATGTTGTTCTGGGTTGGTCATCAGGTGGAACCAGTGGTACTAAGCCACGTATAAACCCACCTGAGAAATTCTTTGCTAGAGAGCCAAGGGTTGTAGTATCCTTTATAGGCTTAAAGTTCACCCCCTGCTGGGATGCCATTTGCTCTAAAGTCTCTAGATGTTCTTCGTCAAATAAATTTGGATTAGCTCTATATAGATTTATTAAAGAACGGACTTGATCTGATCCGTAGCCGTTGGCCATATTTTAAAACATAGATAGTTGCTGAGGAACTCTTGTTGCGGCTAAACCTGGTGGTCTATTTATAGTATTAAATAGATTTAATTGAGATCCCCATCCAGGCATTTGCCTTCCACTAGTAGGAGCGTACTCTAAAAATATCTTTCGTACTTGACCAGGCTGTTCAATTATACTACCAACTCTAAATTCAGCACCAATAGCCTCTGGTCGCATTGTAGTCATGCTTCTACCATCTGGATAAATATACTGAGTAGCTGCTCTACCTCCTCCTCTGCCTGCTCCAAATGCAACATCACTTGTTGTAGCTGCTCGTTGAGGAATTCTTGTTGCACCTTGACCTAATAGTTTAGGGCCTGGTGATAAGGGTTCATTAAAAGTCATTGCTGTTCCTTTACCTAAAGCTCCAGCTGCACCTAATGCACCACCAAAGGCTGCACCCGTTAAGGCTCTGGATGGAGCTCCGAAAGGATCTTCTACTATATCAGATAGGGCAAGTGCTCCAGCTCCTGCTGCACCACCTGTTACCATTCTGTTTAATATTCCTGGGCTAATTGGTCTTCCTGCGGCAGTAAGCCCACCTGCCATAGCAGATCTATCCATACCTCGTCTCATAGCAGCTCCAGCTCTTCCTGGGATTCTTTGCATACCTGCGGAGAGAGCTCTCGTACCTAGTCTAGCACCAATAGCACCTGGAACTGCGTATCCCAATAAGCTTGCAACACCAGCTACCTTCTCAGCTCCAGTCTCACCATAGACACTTTCACCACGTGATACTGGACGCATACCTTCTGGTAATGCTCCAAATGCTATGTTGTCTACAAGATCAAAAAAGAATTTCTGTAGTGCCTTACTTTCACCCTTAAACGGCAATCCTAATCTTGCAGCTACAAATGCAATTCGTTCTGCTTGCTGGTCTGTATATTTTTTAGGATCTCGATTGTATTTGAAAACCATATCTTTAGCACTCTGTACTGGATCTCTAGTAGGTCTAGACAAGGAAGTCTGACCCCGTTGATACATCTGTGCGGGGTTACCGTAAGATGGTTGATATCCATTAGCCATTATTATATTCTCCTGCCATTTAAACTAATTCCCAAAAAGCCTATCCCATACGCCAAAACCATAATAGTCTTTATCTCTTTTTTCTTGCTCATAACCTGGTTTCGGTTTCTTTACCCTACCTTGAAGTGCAAGCCTTGGATCTGATTGTATGTGATCTACACCACCAAATATATTATATATTTCATTAATGTATTCATCTCTTGTGGGTTTCCAAGATTGTATAGCATACTCATACAGCGAAGGATCAATATCTATTCCTGGCGGCAATTCAACCTCAGGATAGTCTATATCAAAGTCTGGTAGTTCTTTATACTCCTTTAAAAGCTTTTCGTATTTTTCAGAACCTGGCATAGTACGTGGTTGCATTGTTATGGGATCTCTTCCAGTGTATGATTCGACTTTCTCTGTTAAGAAATCTTCAAAATCATAATCAGTAAGTCCACCAGTCCATTTTTTGAACTGCCCCCTAAGATTCCTTGCATTTAAAGTTTCTTGATATTGATCGAACAGTTCTGCATTGCTTTCTTGAAAATCAGCATATTCATCTCGTTGATTTCTTAGATCAGATTGAACTGCCAAGTTTCTTTTTAAAAATTTAGTTTGCGTCTGCTTTCTTAGTTGTTCTTGTTTATAATATTCTCTTGACCAACCAAATTGTTCCTCACCCATTTTCAAGCTACGTTCAGCTCTATTACTTTCTTCACGCTGTGTCTTTTCTGCTAACTGAACTCTTCTTCTTTCTTGCCTTCTTTGTATGTCCTGACTACGCATTTCTAATGCATACCCAGGTAGCATATCAAGAAGAGAGTTTAACGGGTCATTTCTTACTGTAAAATATTGCATCTATTATTCTCCTAGCCTATGCTCTACTATTTATTATGGACTAAGTAACCCTCTGCAAAATAATTGTGATTCTTATCAACCTCTATATTGTATACGGTTACTGGTTCATCTATTTGTTCTATACTTTCAATCTTATGCTCTACACCATCAACATGAAGTATCTTATCTCCGATAGAAAGTTCACCAATCTCTTTCCACTCTCCGTTAGAATAGAATGGATGATTTGGTGTTGCTTTAATCTTATCATTTATTACTAGATATTTATCCGCGTCATCATGGACGAAAGTTTCAGTAACCTCAGACTGAACCTTATTTTTACTCTTAAGATCTGTGGACAATACAGTGTCTCCAACCTTGATTGATTCTATAGGTTGTTTACCTTTAGATGTTTCTACATTTGTTCCAGCTAAGAAACATGCACCTGCAGAAGCACCTCTTGTTACATTACCCTGTGGTACATCCTCATATCTGCCATAACCTGGAAGAGGTTCTGAAAACTGAGGGCCACCAGTTAGATAACTGCTATCAAGACCTTCATCACGGATTAAATCCATAATACGATTTCTTACTTCATCACCATATTGATCCCTAAGTCCATAGACTTCTTCAGCAAAACGTCCACCCATTTGACCTAATGTATTTTGAAGACCTCTTTGTAGAAATCCTTCCTCTCCTAACTGAGCCTCTATTCCCTCTAATTGCGATTGATAAGCTCCTGTTCTTTCATCATATTGTGCCTGTGAAGCTCTGGCTTGTATAGCATTTTGTGCTATTTGAGTTTCTAATCTTCCAGATTGTTCATCAAATCTAAGTTTATTTGAAGCATCTTGTAGGTCATAACCACTTAACTGCCCACCTAGCTGACTTACTCTTCTATCATAACCAGTCTGTTGTGTCTGTCTAGTAAGATCAACTCCTGCCATTTGTCTGGCTTCTCTTTGTGCAACCTCACCTGTTTGCCTATTTATGGTTCTTTGCTGTTGAGCAAATCTTTGCTGTTGAGTTGCAAGTCCACCTTGTATATCTGCTGTTCTTCCTGCGAGATCTCTAGCTGTTACATCATACTGGTCTAGCTGCCTTTCAAGGTCGGCTTTCTCTTTTGCTTCTTGTGCCTGTAAGTCTTGTTCTCCAATAGCACGTCTACTTGCTTCAACATCAAGCCCGCCTCTTTTAAGATCAAGCCTTTCTTCAGCTATATCATATCTACCTGCGCCTATGTCTAGTCTACGTTCCGCTATATCAAATCTGCCTTCACCTATATCAAGCCTTTCTTCGGCAAGACCAAATCTACCTGCTCCTACATCAAATGCTTGTTCTTCTAAGCCAACTTCTCGTCCAGCAATATCAAATCTCCCCATCCCACGTCTAAGGGACTCACCTCTAGCTCTAAGTCCTTGTATACCTGCTGCGGCATCACCAGCATATCCTTGAATTGCTCTTTGTTGAGCTATGTCTCTGGCCCCCGCACCAGCAAACCCAGAAGTATCTGCTTCAGCAGCCTGGTATGCTTGCATCATTCCACGTCTTGCACCCGCAACTTGTTGCCCCATTTGCGCCTGCAATTGAGCTATACCAGCTTCAGCTTCTTGCTGTTCTAATGCTGATGTCTCACGTTGTAGTCCAAATCGTCCACGCTGTATATCACTTATATCACGTTGCATGCCGATTTCATCACGCTCTACACCACTTAATTGACGTTGTATATCAATTTCAGCACGTTCTTCTTCACTTAGATCTCGTTGTATACCAATCTCGCGTCCTTCTAAATCTATTCCTTGGCCTGCTAATGCAGCTTGTTGTGCCTGTAGCCCCAGTTCTTCTCGCTCTCTTCCAAGGCGACCTAATGCAAATTGAGATTCTGTTTCTGCGCCAGCTTCAGCTAAGGCAAGTCTTTCTTCCTCTCTTCCTACTCCAGCCTCTTGAGATGCTGCTCTTCTCATGGCTTCAGCCTGTTCTGTACCAACAGATGACATTCTATCTCGTAACGCAGCTTGTTGCTGAGCAGCAGCTGCTCCTATTTCTTGTTCTTCAAGGCCTAATCTTCTTTGAGCTGCGGAAAAATCACGTCTAGAAAATCCTTGCTCGGCTTGAGTAAGACCTCTTTGAAGTTCAACTTCTTGACCAGCTATACCTCTTGCCTCTGCGACCCTACCCTGTTGCGCATATAAACTCTTATCTCGTAAAAAAGAACTCTCCTGTTCTCTTTGAAGTGCTTGTGCTAAGAAACCTTCTGATCCTAACTGAGCTTGAGTTAAGGATAGATCTCTTTCGGCTTGTGCTACATTTTGGTCATAGTTTAATGTAACTGCTTGTTCTTGTGACTGTAGCCTATCCTGAGCAAATTGTTCTCTGGTGGGATCATAGTCTTCAAACATCTCACCAAATTCAGCCGTAACCTTATCAGGGTCATAGCCTGCATCATATATAATATCTCTTGTTGCGGGAGGACTACTTGTAGGAGTATCCCCGTAATCTGTATACCAAGTTGGGTAATTATTTAATGATTCTAAATGTGATGGCATTACCCGCCTCCTGCTATTACCCTACCATATTGATCTCTACTTGCTCTAAATTCAGCCAATGCATCTAGATAACCAGACTGATCCCAACTATTAAGAGCAACATCTTGTATTGAGGGATCATACATCCCAGTACCAGGAGTCCCTAATATAGACGGCCCTTGATATTGCATAGCATCTGATAGGGGACTTAGCTCTTGGGGCATTGTTATACCTGCTGTATTAATCTGTGCTGTTGCATCACTTGCAGTTGAGGCCAAATTCATTCCTCTAATATCTTGATTAAATAGGTCAAGACTTGAGGAAGGTCGTCCCTCTGTCATAGGGATAGTCAGCTTAGTTGAAATATCACTACCAGCAATATCTGATGCAGAAGACCATCGAGCAGTTTCAGCAGCCACGGATGGATGTAAACCCGATGCCATAGCTTGTTCAGTTGCTTGAATTTGTTCGGGAGATAATAATGGTGTACCAGGAGAACCAAATTTGGTTGAAACTCTTCCTGGTAGGCCTTCTTGTAAATAATCTCCACCAAAGCCACCTTCTAATTCTGTTAATTCTGGTAT
>Ga0208180_1001984_pt1 | contig 10508 bp, 18 predicted proteins | sample MalvireepMed_s16_FD_184241 | JGI IMG/M metagenome (GOLD analysis project Ga0208180, IMG submission 184241) | Marine viral communities from the Global Malaspina Expedition - Malaspina viral metaG DeepMed_s16 (SPAdes) (version 2) | ecosystem: Environmental > Aquatic > Marine > Oceanic | place...
AAACGTTTTGTAAGCCAATTCTTTCGTAAGCCTCTTCTACGATCTCATCAATCGGAAGAGTTTTATCAAATGTATAAGAGTGAGAAGTAGTGTTAGCCACAAGTCCTCCTAACCGTAGAAGATCGTAACTTTATCCACGCCACCTGTTAGCTCAGCATAAGCACCGTTAGGACAATAAAGTCCATTACCTGGGACATCAATTTGATAAACTGAATCTTCCCCTGCTGTTCCTGATCCTGCAGGTACATCGAATGTAGCAACAACAGTTCCAGTTAGAGAAGTATCTCTAATTACTATAGTTCCTAAAGCTGCCTCGCTTACATAATAAATTCCAAGGACTCTAGCTGGTCCAGCGAATACCGCTCCATCTGCTATGAGATGTGTCGATTTTACATCTACATTATATCCTGACATAATTTTATCTCCTTAGTCGTGAGCTCCCGAAGGAGCTCACATTAATTATTTATTACGCGTCAGCAAAAGGTGTTGCTATTGCACCAGATCCTTTTAGAACTGCTTGCACAAAATATTCAGCACTAGCTGTTGCCGTAACTTGAATAAAACTTCCAACGATTCCACCAGTAGTGGTACCATCCAAAGTCATTACGTCGTTAGTTGCAGCAGGAAACCAATCTTTACCAGTTGTTGCAGCATCCATTAGAGTTGTTGCATAACCGATAAACTTATCAGTTCCATCAGTCTTGATGTCCATATCAGTTGCTAGAGTTTGAACCATAAATGTATAAGTACATCCTAAATTACTTAATACATTATAATCGTTTGCTCCAGCTACCGCTGATGCGCTTCCTGTTAAAATGGAAGGTAATGTGAACTTACCATCCGCGTCGTTACAAACTAAAAGTCTTCCTGCATGATCAGCAACTGTTAAAGTTGTATCAGCAGTTAAACTCACGACTGCTTTCGGACCAAAACTAATAAAACCATTTAATGATCTTACTGGGCCCGCGAACGTTGTATTTGCCATAATTATAATCCTCCTAGTTTATGTAGATCTAGTCTCTAGGCCGTCGACTATACGCGTCTAGATCTAATTAATAATTGTATAGTACTTAATCTATAACGCAGATTTGCGTTCAGCGCAAGGTATCCCTGTCAAAATGTATGATTTTTGATAGCGCTTAAGTGGCTATCGAAACTTCGGCTCTTGCCTCTGAGATTTTATCTCTAAGAGTAGCTTCTTCAAATTCTCGAGCAATAATTTGTTTAACAATTTCCTGAATTTTTTTGTCGATATGCCCCATATGTAAAGTATATCTACCTTCCTTCAGATGCTCCTGCTGCCACTCTAGTTCCAAGGACCGTTTCGTAGTGTATAGGTCTTCGGTCATTGCTAACCTCCTCATAGGTTATCCATTTACGATCTTTCCTCGTAAATCCATTAGATTCGAACTTTACCTCATTTTTTCCCAGCTTGTCAAGGATTGATTTTTCAATACCCGCAGGTGTGTCTTCAGCTGAAACGTTAAAATCAGCAGAATAGCCGTAAGCAAGAATCTGTACTCGGAAGTTTTTCATAGGTAATTTCTGTCTTTATAGTCAAAATGGGGCGATTTTGAGGCCGCCCCATTAATTTTCTTTATGTATTACGCACCTTCAACACCGAAGATACCTCTAGGGTCTGATACGCCAAAAACGTATCTTGCTCTAGCTTTGTATCTAACGTTGCCAGTATCGAAATCGCCTTCCATCTTAGTTGTAAGAGGGGCTCTATCGAAGTGTTTCATACCATTAGGGACATCTGTGATTATGTACCAAGCATCCGTATCTGTTAGGTAGTTGTTCACTCTATAACCTTGAGGAATCATACCCATAGATTTGATAGCATTGATGTCATTATCAGCAGTTCCAACTCTACCTTGAGATTTCATCAATCTCTCAGCAGTGAACTGACCAGCAGATGGCACAATCATCTTTGTACCTCTAGCAGCAATTTTTAAACCACGTTCGTCAGTTAGTGCAGCGATATCAATTAACGCTTGCTCTAACGATGTTTCGTTTAAGTCTGCTTGAGTAGTGAGAGTATTTGAGAAACTCCCTGCTAGTGTAGTGTGAGATGTGTTAAACAAAGAAACACCGTCACCCGAATCAAAGTTATCCGTAGAAGGTAAACCTTGAATTAAAGGGTAAACAGCTTTCACTTGTTTAGTGTTTGCCATGGATCGTGCTAGTGCTTTTGTATAACGAGAAGCAAGTTTGTCATACAGGTTATCTTCAATAGCTTCCTCAGTGATTGCGAAAGCGAGAGCAATTGTCTCGTTCGTATATCTTGCTGTGAAAGTTTCTTGCGCATTGTCATAAGTTACCCCTTGTCCTTCTGGTTTAACTGATGCATTTGCGAAACCTGACAACATAACTTCTTCTTCAAAAGCTCTGTCAGATGACTCAGTGACGTATATTTCCGCCGACTGATTTTCGTATTGTTTATACTCAAGTCCAAATAGTGCATTTAGACCTGGTTCTAGTTCTTTGACTAGCTGATTACGTGATATTGCCATTGTCTATGCTCCTATTATGTTAGAACCGCACCGTTGTAGTAAACTGATTCATTCAATCTAACTACCCAGTTGCTGTTCGCTGAACCTGTGTCGCTGTTATCTGGATCTTCTGATAAACGGATAATTCTCCATTGACCAGTTGCTCCAGTACTTACTACTGTCCCCGAAATTTCTTCCTTCGAATGACCATTAATAGTAGACCCTGCAACATAAGTATTAGTATCAACTAAATTACCTACAGATGCTTGAGTCAGAGTACCAGCGGTTTGAACCTCAAATAATTGTTGAGGGTTATCATAACAATACGCGTTTATTTTCCCAGTCGTGATATTAACAGCGCCTGGGTAATAGTTTTTCCATGTTGGTTTAGAAGTGGTTGGATCTGTATAGAAACAGCCATTAAAAACACCAAAGTTCAATGTATCTTCATCAATAGCGGCTACTGAAATGTAACCTACTTGTACTGCGTTACTGTTTGCATCGGTTGCTGTGGAATTGTAATTCCCCAGCATGCAAAGGTCACCTTGATAAATCGCTGACGTTGAATTGTCATAGATTTGATACTTTGACGTACCTTGTGTTTCATAGCTTGATCCCATTCCGCCAACTGCTCTAAAGCCAAATGGAGCGTCTTTATTTGCCATGTTTGGTTCTCCTTGTAAAACTACTATCCGTAGTTTTACGGTTTATAAAATTTCGTTGGTTTGAGAATTGTTAAAAAATTAACGTTTCCTGTTACCACCGAAGGTTGTACGAGACTGTCGATCGATGTCGATCGGCATACTCCTATGCTGTTCCTTCATTAAATCGTTATCTACTGCGTCCATCTGCTCTTGGCCTAATTTGCCAAAATATTTTGCTCGTTGACGCGCGATTTCTTCAGGTACCCTTGTCAGCACAAGGCCTCCGTGCCCGATCACCCCGGCATACTTGCCATCTGATATTACTGGGAAGTCATCCTCTGGATATTGGTCGCCTCTTACTAATTCATAACCAGATCTTAATCTGCCTTGAATATTCTTAGTGTCGACGTATCCTAGAATTTCTACCCTGACCCATCTGTGTCTGAATCCAGTTGGCGCGTTGGGTGTATCTAAGTACGATGGTGGAGCCCAAACTTGTTTACGTTTTTCTTTTGCTCTTGTCTGGCTCGCACGGGAAGTTTTCTTATCTTCGTTTTTCATATGCTATTCTCCCTCCGTGAGTCTTAGTTGTCTTGCATACTCTTCTAGTGGCACACGCAATTTTTTAGCGATTGCTACTTGTGAAGGTGTGAGTTTCACACTTTTGCGACCAGTCTTTGAACTACGCGTTGCAGAGGCAACGTTTTGTGTAGGTTTACTAATCGTTCTTTCTACAGTATTACCAAATTTTTGGGGGAATTCAAGTCTTATTCTCTTATCAATTTCTTCATAATAAGAATCCGACTTTGGATCAAACCCTTCTTCTTCAGTAAGCTTTCTATGTAGATCAAAAGCTGTGTAGGTCATGGCGTTATCTTTGCCAAACCATTCGTTCTTTTCCGCCCAATCCTCTGCTTTTGGATCTGGTGGCGGGGTTTGTTGAGTTGGATATTGAGCTGCAGGTCCCTGCTTTCTTCTAGTCTCATTAGCAGTTTCTTCCATTTTTTGTCTGCTTTTGATTTCGGCAAGCTTCCCTTGTTCATATCCTAATTGTGAGATAGCCGTTAAAGCTTCAACTTCAGCTTTTTTATCGTCTGCTTCTCTTGAAGCACCGAGTTTAGCTTGGGCTGCTGCTAAAGATGATTGAATTCTATTCTCCATTTCTTTGGCATAATCCCTGTCCAAAGTTGTGGCTGTATGAGTCAATTCATCTCGTTCTCTCATTACACGTTTAGCATAAGTGACCGCTTCTTCTTTTTGTCTCTCAGCCTCACGCATTTTTCTGGTAAGTTTAGCGATACGTTTTTTAACGCCTTCACTATACTCTTCCATTTCTTTCTTCTGTTCTGGTTCTTTTACTTCTTCCTTTTTGTCTGGTTCGCTAGCCTGAACATCAGGCTGCTTATCAGATTCCGCAGGTGTGTCAGCGGGCTTATCACTGTCTTGAGTAGTTTTTTCATCTTTTACTTCTCCTCCTTCAGCTTTTTTATCTAAATCAATTTCGGTTGCTTTTTCGTCAGCTTCACCAACATCAATTAGGTCTTCTGTCTTTTTGTTCTCTTCTGGCATAGTTCCTCCCTATGATTAAAAATCGTGGAATATATCTTCGGGGTTTTCCACGGTCGCTAGAACTTCATCATCATTGAGAAGTCTAACTTCACCCCCATCTATTTTAATTCTAGATCCGGCGTATCTAGCAAAAATAACCCAACTTCCTTTTTTACACCAAGGTCCATCGGGATATCTTTCTTTGTCTTTGTAACAATCCGGTCCTAATGCGAGAACTAATCCACAAGTCGATGCCACTTGAGCTCGTTCTACTACATCATCCGTTATAAGAATTCCTCCTTTAGTTTTATCTTTCATTTTAAAAGGTAAAACTAAAATTCTCCAACCAGTTGGTAAAGGCAATTTAGCGTGTTCGGATGTTAAATCTTTTTCTTCTTTTTTAGGTTCTTGATCGTATTTTTCTTGAAGGGCGTCCCTATGTTTTGGGACTTCCTTTGGGTTTGATACTGATAACTGTTCCGTCATTTTTTTGCTCCTTTTTATTTAGCAGGCTGGATATTTCCTGACTCATGTACTGATAGGTACGGAGTTGCCCTAACATATACTGATATTTCTCCATATTGTCAACACCGCCTGAAACCATGGCAGCAACCACATCATCGTGTCTCATTTTAATGATTCTTCTAATTTTATCTACATAAGTAAAATCGTCCATTATTTTTTTCTCCTTTTTGTTTTCTTCTTCTTTCCTCTAGGCTTACTACCGTAAGTATCTGTCCAATCCCTAGCAATTTTAGGATGTTTCTTCCATAAATATCTTCTTTGTTTTTCTGATTTAAAAGGCATTATTTCAATAACCAATCAAAAAATTTACTTAAATAGTTCTTTCCTTTTTTGGGAGAACGTCCCTTGACCCAGGCTTCATTCCAAAAAGGTGTACTCTTATCATCCCCTCGATAATGACCTTTTTTAGTTCTGGCTCTTTTATGTTTTTTCTTTTTCCGGGATTTCATAATCTTTTAATACCTGTAATTTTTCTTCGGCACTTGCCACTTTATGTAACTGACAATCTAATTCTTTTTGATGGTTTAAATGTTCACTAACCCCAACAGAATTCTCTAAAAGTAATTTAATCACAGCATCTGCTGCTGCAATGTCTGCCTCATATTGTTTCTCTAATGCGTCTATTAAGACTGCTCTCATTAAGCTGATTTTCTTTCTCTCGCCATTTTCTTGAATGTTTTTGCTAATGCTTTAGCTCTTCCTGTACATCCTGGTTTCGTAATAGGAGTACATTTTCCTTTCGTTCCCCTTTTCTTGATTGAAGCTGTAGCTTTCTGAATCCACTTGCCGTCTTTAGCTCCAACACGTCCGCCTGTAGCATAGCCCCGATTCAATTCTGAATGGACTCTAGAGATTTCAGCTCTGCGATTTGGATTTGAAGGTTTAGCTTCGACACGACCTAGTTCTTCTAAAAGATCAGTTCGTCCGCCACCATAATATTTAGCTCTTCCACCAGAAGCATACTTTTTTACTTTACTCTTCATTGGAAATGCTGCTGTTGAATCAAAATATTGTGGCATTATCTGTTGATTTTTCCTCTTTTACGCTTGCCCCATTTTCCGTAGGACTCATCTCTTCTAGCTTTAAAAGATTGTTTTTTAGTTGATTCTTTTCCACGTCTTGCACTGATAGATTCGTCTTCTCTATCTTTGTAACCTTGTTTCTTAGCTTTGCCACCTTTCTTCATACCACTTCCGTATGGAAATCGGACATTGCTTCTTACTCCGTTTTGTCTCATTATTTTTTCCCCTTCATTAAGGCTCTACCAAAACCACGTTTAGCGATTCCAGTAACTTTGCCACCTTTTTTAAAACCAGCTCCACCACTGAATACTCTATCCGGTCTAACTGTAGTGTGATCTGCAAATGGAATATCATCCATACGATGACCAAACCACTTTACTCCTCGGCCTGCTTCATCGTGAGTGTCGCCTACAGCTTTTGCTTTTGCTCTTTTAGCTAATGCCGCAGCGCCTAAACCTGCTGCTATAAGAGGAGCAGCTTTCTTTAAAAATTTTTTTATTTTTTTACGTGCCATAATATTATCCTTGTTAATTGTTAATATAACTTACTTCTAAATGCAAGTCTATTTCTTCTTGCCTCCATTTCTCCATATTTGAGTTCCCTTTATACCAAAAACACTCGCTACAACCAAGATCCACAAATTGGTGAACCATGTCGGAAGTGTCGAGAAATACTCAAAAAAGAGTTTGACCTTGTCCATGGCCTGCGGATCCTCACTTATAACTGCCCAGGCGAGCACCCCTATGGGCGCTGAAAGTATGAGCAAAATAAATTCGTCTTTCCAGTCTGATTGACGGGCTTCTAAAAGTTTGCCCTGGTAAGATTCCTCACCTCGGGCCATCTTCTCTGCATGCATCAATTGTGCATCAGACATAGCCATCTTAGTTCTTTGTCTGTTGGAATATATTTTACTACCTGCTTGTAAGGCTAATTTTGCTAGACCAAACCAGGCCATATTAGTACCAGGTTGCTGTTTGTTTTCTTGCTTTACCTGTGCCTTGAACTGTAACTTTTGTTCCTTTGTCTATTTTATTAGGGGCACTATCAGCATTAGTAACAATTTCAGCTCTAGGGTCTTTCCCAACTTTACCCGGCTCAATTTTATATTTTTTGCCGCCTTCTGGAACTCCTACTTCTGTTTTTGTCATATTTTTCTCCTTATTAATGTGTATCTTATCTTCTCGGGCCTTTCAAGGTCTTAACGTCTTTACGTTTCATCCTATCAGAATAAACTTTAACCTCATTAGCCATTTGTTGTTTAGCGAGTGAAGTGTCAGCTCTTAGTTCAGCCAACTCTTCATTCTGTTCTAATTTTTCATCGAACTGTTGTTGGCCCATGAGTTGTTTAGATTTATCTAAATTAAGTTTTTCTTGACCTTCTTCTCGTTTTCTTTGGTCATCCATTGCTCTTAAATCCAATTCTCTTGCTTTAAGTTTAGCAATAGGGTCATTTCCGAATTGACCCATGATTTTACTCTCTTCATCTTTGAATTCTTGCATCATTTCAGCAATTAAACCTGCTTTTCTAGCTTCCACTTGCATAGAAATCTGCATAATTTGTTGTTGGAACTGCGGATTCTGCTGCATGGCTGGATTTTGTTGCGCCATCTGTTGCATTTGCTGTAATTTCATCATTTCTTCCCTAAATTCCACTTCAACTTGCTCTTGAGCCATCATTGAGATGTGTTCAAAGCAGTTTTTTTCTAAAGCGCCCATAATCATCGGGTTATTTCGGGCTAAATTCGAAGCAATAAAATTTAAATGCGAAGTTATATGCGCTTGATGATTCTGACCCTTAAAAGCCTGGAAAGGTTTTGAAGATAAAGCCATAATATTCTCTACCGCTGGATCCAAAGGTGTCGGTTGCGGTGGAGGAGGTAAAATTTTATCAATTTCTTTCACTCCAATCGCACTGTACATCGCATAAAACGCTTCATACAAATTATGAAGTTGAGGATTCGCCATTGCGAGTTGTAATTCTGTTTGTGCCATAGAAATTCTTTGCGATTGAGAAAAAATATTAGGGTCCGCAATCGGGAGAATATCTACTTTGTCATCAAAATCTGCAACTTTTACATTTCGTTGCGCTCCCACAACATCGTAAGGATATTCTGGAGGTAAATAAGTTTTAAAAACACCCGCTAACAAATTAAATTCTTGTTTAAGCGCCACAAACAATCGTTTGTGAATCGCTGACATGACTCTTGAACCACGTTCTAAGAGAGCAATGGTCGTTCCAACAGCGGCCTGCTGGTTGCCGTCCCCGACCTGCATATCAGCGATGGCGGCAAATCTTTGTCCTGCTTGGACAACAATCCCCATCAACTGCAATAAAGTCTGTGATGGTTCTTTGAAAGGTAGAGTCATAAAAGCATCCTTGATGTTTCCACCAGGTGCATCGACATCTCTAAATTCGCCGGGCTGAATCGCCTGTGCTTCGTCTCTTACACGTATTCCTCTTTGTTTAAATCCTGCAGGGAGGTTACTTAATGTTCCTGCATCTAATAATTGACGCAAAGCCGTAGTTGCAGTACGACTCAATCCGCCAATCATATGAATTAATCCAAAACCATAAAAGCCCATTCCAGGTAAAAATCTGAAATGAACAAAATATTGTATTTTGTTTTTTAATGGGTCTTCTTGCTTGTAATTTCGTCTGATCGATAGAACTTGTCTTGATCCTTCTTCGATCGTTACGATATAAGGAAGTTTGATCCCCGTAGGTTCTCCATCTTGTCCCATATCTTCAAAGCCTTCAATGTCTAAATTTACATGACATTCAAGAATGGTAAACACGTCTTCATCTCTTGTTTTCTTAACTCCTTCGAGTTGTCGTTCTTTTTTCTCAACTTCAGTTTCTTGATCGTAGCCCGGTTTCAATTCGATATCTTGATAAAAACCAGCTACTTGTTTTTTTCTTAAATCATTTTCTGACATCTTAATCACATGAATAACCGCCTCCGCATCGGCTAATGAGGTAGCCGTATACGGGACAATTAAATCGTCAGCTTGTATAAACTTAGAAACCGCTCGTCCTAAAAGTTCATCGTAATAAACTTTTTTGAAAGCGGATCCTGCTAACGGTAGATAAAAAAGCATTTGATCGAACTCGGGTTCGTACTCTTTCATCACATCCATGAGCTGATAGTTCATGAAATTTTTAACTCGATTAGACTGTTCTTCTTTTTGTCTGCTCGGTCTTCCTAGAATCTGAGTCCGTACGGGACCCATCGCTGGAAGGAGTTCTTTATAAGCTTGCGCTTGAAATTGGGTAACCGCTTCAGCGAGTACCGGGTGCGTAGCACCACTCGCTCCCTGAAACGGTTGGGTGGGATTGATGTATTTAAATCCTAATAAATCTAAACCTTTTATATAAGTATCTTCCCATTCCTTACGGGAAGTTTTGTATTGCATGTAATTTTCATTTAAATCGGAGCCAATTCGACCTAGAATATCGTCCGGCAATAATTCAGCTAAATTAGCGTTATGATCCTGAGTCATTTGTTGTTGAGTCATCGGATCGAAATTGATTTCCGCTCCGCCTTCCTCATCCATAATAACTTCAGCACCATCAGGAGTTACTTCCGTTTCCTTCTGTTCTTCCGTTACAACGATGTCTTCTTTAGGTAATACGACTTCTGGATCTACGTTCGGTAGAGCCTTGTCGATATTGTCTTTGTCTGCCATTGATATTCTCCGATTTTAACACAGTTTTAACTTGTTTGAAAGGAACATTCAACCCTTGTGGATTAGGTCCTCTTAAAGGAGGTACCGTTAAAGTCAACCGTTTAATCTTCGTCATTGACCGATCTGTTCTTCCATTTGTCATAGCCCCACATTCCTCCCGTGATCATTAAGCCGGGTAAACCAAACCTGCTCGATATCATTCTTAAGGTAGAGGGCTTCATCCCTAATCTTAATGCTTTTAATAACATTGGATTCTTAATTCCTTTAGATGCCATTTCTGCTCCCGTAGAAGCGAAGGCTGGTCCCATCCAATTCATAGGATCGGTCGCAATGTCGCCTAAATCAGTTCCACCTTCTCTTTGCGCTGCTACACTGATCGGTAAAGTGGCTGCTACGGCTAAAGGAGAAAAACTTGCTCCTAAAGCTTTTCCTAAAACCCCTTTAATTCCTAAAGCAGCTCTAACGGGACCGACTCCTTTTTGCATGGGTCCTACAAATTTAGGGGGTGGGATTCCTTGTCTCGTTCGGTACACTTCTCCGGCACCAGGGATCGCGCCTGCCGCAGTAGCTCCTGCCAATGCTGGCGT
>Ga0208180_1001991_pt1 | contig 10471 bp, 19 predicted proteins | sample MalvireepMed_s16_FD_184241 | JGI IMG/M metagenome (GOLD analysis project Ga0208180, IMG submission 184241) | Marine viral communities from the Global Malaspina Expedition - Malaspina viral metaG DeepMed_s16 (SPAdes) (version 2) | ecosystem: Environmental > Aquatic > Marine > Oceanic | place...
TATCATTACCGAGCTATAGATCAGGTGAGAGTGTGCACTCAGACGAGCCTGTACTATTCCTTGGTAGTGTTTTTTACGAAATCACCCTTAAATATGGTAATGTTAATTAACTAAACGAGGTACTACATGCATAGATTAAGTAAAATAGTAAACGTAAGTAAAGCGTTAGGATTAACTGTATTAGCATTAGGCACTGGTGTCTATGACGTTAGTGTACGTACAGCTACTAAAGCTAAGAGAACGATCAACCTGTCTAAGGAAGTGTATCGTGAGGCTAAGTCTAGACTCGACTATGTTGAGGATATAGATCAACAAGCCTTTGCACAAGGTAGGGAATCGTCATACAGCTAAGTTATAGGGTAGGCTCACTCAGGTGGGTCTACCCTTTTTTATGAGTACACGAAGTGCTCGATTAAACATAAGAGGTACTAATATGAGTTTAATGGATCAGATCAAACGTGCTTGGGATTTAGCTGTGCAGAACGTGAATAAACCTAAGCAAACTTACAAAGAACTGAAAGATCGTAACTTAAGCGAAGAGTTCATGGAAAGGCTGAAACTAATACCTGTTGGTATGGAAGTTATAGTCACTAGTCTATATTCAAGCTATGCTGGATCAAAGTCTAGTCTCGATATGATATCGAAAGACTATGAGAAGCTGGAAGAAGAGCATCATAAGCTTAAAGATGAGCACGATCAATACAAGAAGCATTTCGAACTCATTCAAAGAGTTAAGAAACATCTCAAGAAAGATGTGAAAGAGCTAGAAGAGCTTAATGCAACGCAAGTCGAACTATCTAATGATCTACTTGATCAAAGAGACGACCTAGAGTCTGCACTTAACACTTCAAGATACTTCATATACTTAAGTGGAATGTGCGGCTTTGTCCTTGGCTTGGCATGTCTTTACTTTGTAGTCTAACCATATAGGGTAGCTTGGCGTTTGCTGAGTTACCCTTTTTTGTAGTTAATCATAGAAAGGGGGCACATATGTGTCAAGATTGTGGTCATACAGACAGTTATACTGTTAGTGGGCATGATAAGTGTTCAAACTGTCATATAGAGTCCTATGATCATCTCCAGAGGGTACGCCAATATCACAACGAGGAAAGATTGTCAGACTTGTACGATCGTTCCAAGATGGACGAAGAATTTAAGTACCTTGAGATGAAGTATCATCTGGACTGATAACTGGGGGGATTAACTTCCCCCCTTTTATAGTTTTATATAGAGTAAATAGGTAAATGCCACTTAAGTTATTTGATACGTCGGATAACCGCTAACAGGGCGAGGCTATTTATTCCGTAAAGAGGGCAGAATGTACCTTAGTCGACTATAAATGTTGGTCTAATATGGCAGGGACACCAACCTGCCCTCTTATATTTTCTGTATTACCTAAAAATACTGGGATTGTCAAAAAAGGCGTTTATTTAAATACCCTTTTATTTGATTACTTAACCTTAAACAATAAACAAAGGAGTACATCATGATGAAGTTGAGTGAAATACTAAGTGTAATTGCACCAGTTATCACATTCCAGCGTTCTACAAAGGTAGGCGAGGATTGGGAAAACGAACGTGTTAGCTTAAGCAACGTGAAAGCGTCAGAGTTACCACCAGAAGGTGATGAGACACCGCCTGTGATCTACAATATGTGGGTGAATTCACACGCTACAAGTGAAAACGTGGCTGAGGCTAGGGATAGACTAGCTGATAAAGGTCTACGTATTCTAACGACTGATGAAAGTATATTTGTAAGTGAATCCAACGGTTCCTGCAGATTCATGATCATCGGTAATCAAGCGTAATACTAGGGGAAGTGGGTAAAACCACTTCCCTTTTTTTTGCTTAATATAAGGATAACAAATGTCAACAATAGAACTAAACAATCCCGAATTAACGCAAAATTTAAAAGAACTATCTGAATTATATAATGTTGATAGTGATGAACTATTAACAGAAATAATTAGAAGTGGTTTGATTGCGTGGAGACTAAAGTATATGGATTTAGAAATGAAAGGTCTAAGAGAAAAAGGAAGTAAAATAAACCAACAAATCTTTAGAAATACACCATACTATAAACGCTAAAAGAGGAGGCACATAATATGTATAATGAAAGATTATATGTAGACGAATGGAAATTGCCAGATAAATTCAGAGAAGATTGGATAAAAGCACTAAAAAGCGATAAATACGAACAAACGCAAGGTGCTTTGTGCGATATTTTAGACGCAAAAAGCAGTTATTGTGCTTTAGGTGTAGCCTGTAAAGTGCTTGGTTATGCAGACGAAGACCTAGATGGAGTACTAGGTTTTTCAAGTAAAGATATGTGGAACAAAATACCAAATAACCTGAAAGATAAAGATGAATTAACTAGTATGATAGTTCAAATGAATGATGACGAATGTCTTGACTTTAATAAGATCGCAGATTGGATAAAACAAGCTACTTATTCTGACGAATAAATAGTAAATTCTATCTCTAAAAGAGGAGGTAAAATGAGTGATATGGCAGAGGTGATGCTGAGTAAAAAACAGATCACTAAAATCGCATCAGGGACTCACATTCCTATACTATTTTCAAAAAAGGAATTAGAGTCACTTGGTAACGAATTAACAGATGTGCTTGGTGACAAGAAGATAGACAGTCTCGGCTCACTAGCAACACTACTAAAACAAATCGACAAGATATACAAAGAACATTTCTAGTATACCCTTTTGTTTAGATTAATAGGAGTACGCATGGAATGCTATATACATAACTGTGAATTAACATCACAGGAAGTACAATCTAGTAAATACACAACAACAATGATCGAACCTGAGTATACAGAAGTATATTTCTGTGAAGAATGCTTCGAGGAATATACTGAAGGTAAAAGAAAGTCATATAAGACTTGGGAATCCAACGAAATATATAGTGCTTTTCAGGTCGATCTAGATATTAAAGCATGGAAGGAGGACAACAATGGGTAAATTTCAAGCTGCAGGTACAATAGGTAGAACTATTGGCTATATAACTTGGGCAATAAGTAATACGCTCAGAATAGCCAAAAGTGCTACAACCAAGAGCTTCGACTTCATATCTAATAGAAATAGGTATAATCTTGAGGTTACTGTTCAAAATAAGACAATCAGAACCGAAACAGGTGTAAATACATCACAAGTTATAGCATTACTTGAAACAATGCACAACTTTGGTGATGTAGAAATACACATAAGCAATGGAGAGCTACGCCATGACGAGGAAGCAGAGATGGGCACAAACCCTGATACAAATAACACGGGACATTCCACCAGCGAAGAGACCGTACATTCCTACGACACGTTCTAAATTTGATGACCTGAGAGGCATGTCCACCGTGGAGTTGAGAGATTGGTTCCAAAGGAACAGAAAGTTCTATGACTACGTTGATAACGGAAGAAGAGAACCGCTGTTCCTTACAATGGTATCAAAGTTGCAGTATGCAAACTTGCTGCTTAAAGGCATCATAACGCATTGAGTGTAGCGTGCTCTCAAATGGGGCTGGGTATGTATGTGGGAACGGTACTGTACCGATCCATAAGACTCCAGCCCCTTAACTTAATAATATAAGGAAACTATGGTTGATATACTTAAAGAGTTAGAAGAAAACAATGTATTTCTTAAAGAATATAAAGATATACGCATTGCACTTGATATATGTACAGAGTACATGGATGATACAAGAAATACAGTGAATAATGCGTTGTCTAGAATAAAAGCAAAAGAAGTGCTTTTAAATCTTGAACTTAAAAACTATGAAGAGGATATGTTGCAAATGGCAGAAGACCCATTGCCTAATCCTATAAAAGGAGGGAACAATGGCCCATCAACTACTGGATGACACTATGTTCTATGTAGGTGAAACGCCTTGGCATAAACTAGGTGTACCATTAGATAATCCACCCACAATAGAAGAGGCAGTTATACTAGCCAACTTAGATTGGGAAGTGTATAAAAAGCCCACTTATTATTTCAAGGGCGTTGATAATACATATACGTTATCTAATTTTGCCAATATGCTATATGGAAAAACAATGGTAGAAACTGATCACTATGTAACAATTAAAGAGGATAATGAAGGCGAATGTATGGTGCTAGGCAATGTATCTGAAAGATATGAAGTGCTGCAGAATACAGACGCTTTCACGCCCTTTAATGTGTTACTTGACCATGGCTATGAACTTGAGACAGCTGGTGCTGTAAGAGAGGGTAGAATGGTCTGGATATTGGCTAGGAAAGTGGACAACGAACTCAACAAGGTCGGTGACGACAATGTAGAACGGTACGTTGTACTAATGAATAGTCATGATGGTTCAACACCAGTGTTCATGCAGCCTACTACCATAAGAGTAGTATGTGCTAATACACTGGACTATGCATTATCTAAGGAATCTCCGCTGAGATTTTCCATTAAGCATACAACTAATGTAAAAGAGAGACTTGAAGAAGTCACTAGTGCATTAAGCTTTGCAGAAGGTAACTGGCGTAAAGCACATGAGATAATGAATCGCATGGTTGAGCATGAACTAAACTATCAACAGGTTAAAATGTATTTTGAAGCAGTTATACCATTTCTAAAGCACAGAGGTGTATCTGGTAAGGATAAGCTTGGTGTATCTAGAAGAGATATAGCCACCCCTGTTTTTAGCCAGCTTATGAATAACTTTGCTGGTGGTCATGGCAATAAAGGTGAGACAGTATGGGACGCATATAATGCAATAACCCAGTACTATGATCACCAAAAGAACTACAAAGATTGGGTCTGGTCTACACAATTTGGTAAACCAGCTCAATACAAACGCAGAGCGTTTCTGTATGCTACTAAGATAGTAGAGAATACATCTGAAACATTTGCGGCTGCTTGAGCTGTGCCTCATCTCAGATCAAACTGAGCGACCTGATGTAACATACTGTTGAAGGGTCAAATAATTGAAGCAGCCCATTTATCCCCAGTGTTGAGTATCCGTGAGGACTCAAGGACTGCCATGCGTTCTAGCAAGGCGGGATTTCATGCACTGGGGTATAATTTAGGGCTTGGTAGCTACTGAAACTGTGAAAAGGGCAGTAGTTAGCGAATTAACGCCACTAGGTATACATCCGATTGTATTGTGGATTTTCCAGTCAGATATACGCCTACGCCAAGTCCAAAAGAAATATGAAAGACACTATTTAGGTGGTGTCTTTCTAAAGCTAATATCTGTGTGATTTTGCTAATCACCCCTACGATTTGCACATTGAAGGTCAGCTTGCTGAGGATATTAGCACAGTACACTACAAGCTTCTCGAGTAGTGGTGTTCTGTGGAGTTTGGCTAACACATAGTCTCTGTTAATGTGTTAGGCCGTACGTACCCAAGAGGTGTTGATATGTCGGATGCCTGAGCACCCCATTTAACCATACTCACTGGTTAGTCAAACTCCGAAATAATTGAAAGGAAAAAATATGTATCAAAAATGGAGTACTAAAGAACTGGTAAGATATTATGAATTACAACTAGAAAAAGGAATTATTCGTGAAGGAGGAGCTGCATACAAACGAATGTTAAAATTCAAAGATGAGTTAGAAAAAATACTAAAAAAGAAAAAAATCAAAAGAATGCGAAGAGCAAGTAAATTGATGCAGTCAAGTAACGGTAAAGCAAGTAAGTGAGATTCCCTAATTCTTGATATTGTTTGAGATAGAGTTATTGAATAACTCATAGATATTTCGTAACTTATCCTAGTAAAGGAGGGCTGATAAAGTCCAAAAACTATTAACTAAAAAGGAATCATTTTATGGAACAAAATGAGCCTCATCCGTATTATATATTACGTGAGGAAGAGTATAAGAAATACGTAGAAACAAAAGGTGATAGATTCAAGGCTGATTATCTATCGTGGGCAGTATGCTGGGATAAATTAAAGCAGCTGGACACAGAAGCCTCTTATAAATTACATCCAGTACAATTCTTACCAGACGGTACAGCGATTGTACATGTTGAACTCATATATCACGACAGTAATAAAGATGAATATACTCATCATGAATATCTAGCAGTAAGAAACTATAACAATAAAGCTGAGATGAACCCTGATGCAGTACAGATAGAAAATTCATTTCGTAGATGTGTAGCAAAGGCAGTGTCAATGGCTACTGGTTTTGGTATTGAATTATGGTTCAATGAAGATATTAGAGGTTTAGAATACCGTAAGGAAACTCTAATTAATGGTCAGGCTCCTATTAAGGGTCAAATAACAGTTAACCAGAACGTGAAACTGTACAGATTAGGGAATAACAGAGCTTTCAAGGGAACTGACATGGCAAAGCAAATAACAAAGTTTATAACATCAAATCCTTCTGAGAAAGAAGCTCAGGAAAAGATCATTAAACTTGAGAAAATGATAAAGGAGAGCAAGGATGCTTGAATTTGGATCAAATAGTAACAGACAATCAAATACATCAAATAAAAGAACTGGTGTATTTGTGTCTGAAGCTACAATTAAAAACATAGTCGTAAAATATGACGTACAAGAAGAGTGGCAGAAACGTCCCGATGATATCGCAGTATTTCTAACGCTTGATGTAGGTCAGAACTTTGACTATGAAATGCGTATAGGTGGTTTCTTCAATAGAAACGAAGATGGTTCTGTAAAGAACTGGGGCGCAGCACTAAAGGTAAAAATACTATTAGATGCGCTAAACATAAAGGGCAGTCTTACAAAAGACTGGCAGTTACCAGATGAAATAGTGGAAGAAATGATGGGAAAGAAATTCTTACGTCTTTCATATGTCTCTGGTACTAAAGATAATGGAAAAGCACGTTGGTTTGACTGGAATGAAGTCGGTAGATTAGGACAAGAAGACAGACTTAAAGAACGCTTTATGAAAGCAGTCAACGATGGCTGGGTAAAGAATTTCAGACCTGATACTGGTGATGATTTCGATCCAGCAGAACTGGAAAAGAAGTCAGAACAAGCGAAAGATGTTAAACCATTTGTATTATGAAGAAAGTAACTACTTCGGAAGTCATAAAATACTGGTTAAAGGATCGTCTTGATCTTGGTAAAAGTGAAGTTTCTACTCATACGATAGAACTTCAATTGCCATCATATGGTAAACTGTACTATGGAGTACTTCATACACCTAGTACATATACCAGAGTTTGGCGAACATTAAAATCAGATATTAAACAGTTAAAAGACATCGACGTTGTTAACATTAAAGTAAAACCCAATGGGAGTGTTGAGAACACATGGATTTTGGAAACTTATACGTCGAAACGGCAATTGGAGACGTTGCCTCTAGAAATACTATAATACCATATAAGGAATTACTCGATACAGTTCAATCCAATCTAGGGAAAGAGCTGTATCGCAGTATGTTTCTATATAGTGAAGAAATACTGGATCATGTCAAGGAACATGGTTCAGTTAAAGCGTACAAGGGCGTTCAAGCCCTTGACAAGATCACTTTTGATATAGACGTAGGTTCTGGAGGTTCTAAGCAGTTAATGCTAAAGACCACAGAATTTGTTGATAATCTCATATCGAAAGGGACAAAACAAGACTACATACAGATTTGGTTTAGCGGCAGGGGATTCCACATCGTTATACCAGATTTGTATGGATTCACACCTTCAAAAAACATTGCCAGAGAAGTAAAAAGTACACTGGTCAGGGATTTTGGTAATAAAATAGACATAATCTATGACTCCAAGAGACTAATAAGGCTACCGTTCTCATTTAATAAGAAATCCAAGTTATATAAGAATTATGTATCTATGGATTTATTTACTAATGGTACTTATGATGATATAACATCATTGTGTGGTGATATTAGTTTTAATACACCACCGCAGTTCAATGGGATAATTCCAATATGGAAACCCATGAAATATGATCGTAAGGAAGTTAAGGAAGAACGTAAAATACTTCGTAACGCCAAGTATCCAGTCAATAGTGATGTAACCTGTGGGCAGCACATAGTGAATAACGGTGCTGAAGGGCTCTTAAGGCACAAAACATTGCTAAGGCTGATATCTATATGGCGTAGGAAGGGATTTAGCCAAGAACAGTGTATGTTACTTTCCAAACAATGGATAGCTACTAAGCCAGATAACTTCAGTGATGCTGAAGTAGAACGCTGTGTAATTGATACATTCAGAAATGGATATCAATATACATGCGAAGATGAGATACTAGCAAAGTTCTGTGATGAACGCTGCAAGTATTTCAGGTTAAAGAATTATGGTCTTTCAGCTGAGATACTCAACATAGATAAAATGATTGATATTTATAAAGAGCATCTTATCGAAGACAAAAAAACTAATTCATTTAACCTAGCAGACATCTGGAACCTGAATCATGATTATCATTTCAAGGGTGGTGAACTGGCAGTAATACTGGGCGATACTAAGCTTGGCAAGACAGCTTTCGCACAGTTTCTAATCACACAGTTCCCAGACATGAAAACACTTTTTATGTCACTAGAGGTAAGTAAAGAGTTAATCATTAGAAGGTTCTTTCAATGTGCTTTATCTACTAATAAACACAAAATAGATGCAGGAATTGATTCTGTTGAAAGTAATCTGAAATCAGTACTAAGTCATTTAACGGTACTATGTGAATCACCAGATATACGTAAATACGATGATCTAATTGATCTATATACACCGAAAATATTGGTAGTTGATACTATTGATGCTATACCTGCCAAGTATTTTAATGGTGAATATGATAGACAGAACTTCGTAACAAATGAGTTAAAGGCATTAGCTAATAGACACAAAATGATAGTTATAGCAATAAGTCATATATCTAAAGGCGCAAGCTATAGACTAAAAGAAGGATATAACTTGGACGTACACAGTGCCAAGGGAAACTCGGTAATTGAACAGAAGGCTGATAAGATAATAGCATTTGAAAGTGATCGTGAGAACGAAGATGTTAGAAAGATTACAGCAATAGGTTCAAGAGATGAGAGTTCCTTTAAATTGGTTTTGAACTTTGACTATAATACCTTTAATTTCAATCAAGTCAATTGAATTAGGGGAGAGTCCCTCAGTATATCAGTACCTCCTTTGTATATGATTACTCAATATCATCCTCAAGGCTCTCCCCTATCTATCATAATTAATGGAGGACAATAAATGCAACTCAAAATATTCGGCTTTCCTATATTTAGGTATGCTAATATTAAGAAACCAGAGTATAAAGGAATAAAATTAGTGCTTTTTGGTATAGTGCTATTTACAGCTGGAGTCGGACACGAAGAAGGATACCATCATCATTTGTCATTTGGTCTACTAAATTTAGAGATATTCTTCGGAGTATCTATAAAAGATAAAGTAATGCCATGAGTGGCGGAAGATCACCCAAACAGAAAGGCAATAGAATAGAGCGTTACTGTGTTAACCTTACTGAGGGTTATGGTATAAAAGCCAAAAGGGCTTGGGGATCAGACGGCAGGTCATTAGGCTGGTCAGAGGAAGTAGACCTAGAAATATCATTACCAGACGGTTCTGAAATATACAGCTTTGATAAAAATACTTTAATTAACAAAATACACTTTCAAGTGAAAGGCAGAAAGAAAATAGCTGACTATCTAAAACCATCTGAAGAAATATATGGACAAATATTAAAGGAAGATCGTGGTGATCCGTTAGTAACAATAAGATATCACGATTTTCTGAGCTTACTAACAAGAATGACGGGTTAATGGCTGGCAAGTGAATAACGGTTATTCTTGGCAATAGACTAGGCAGGGGGAAGGTATGTGCTCTGCCTAGTCAAAGCATTGAGGAAAATATGGATGAAGTAACGCAACTTTATTTTGAATCAATAGAGAATAAAATTAGTGATCTTGAAAAAAAGATAGATGTCATAACAGAATTATCAGTTCAATATACTGATAGACATATATTAACCAATGACAGGATTAACGAAGCATTTGATGTTATAAAATTGCTGGAAAGGAAAATCAGTAATGAATAGAATGCAAATAGCGCAAGGCCTTATCAAACTTCAGGACTTACATAAGAAAGGTTATGTAGACTGTGATAAGGAAGACACCAAAGACCTTGGCAAAGCAATAAGTGCTGCTATAGAAATAATACTTCGAGCGAGAGGAAACGATCTTTATGGCAAAGACTATTAAATTAACAGAGTCTGAGGAATATATAAAAGAACTGCAAGGCATGGTACAAATTGCCCTAGATTGCCTTGATGATATTAGTAAAACACAGGCTAACAGTGCTGCTTATAGAAATATGGCAAAGAGTTCATTAGAAAAAATATTAATAAGGAAAGGAGAGTAAAATGAAATTTAAAGTACTAAAAATGAATCAAGTAAGTCTTGTTCCCGATAAATATGGAAGTCATATAAGAATAAAGCAACTTACTGAATTTGATGAATTCGGAAACTATGTAAAACATATTCCATTAACAAAAGAAACAATCGAAGATTTAAAAG
>Ga0208180_1001993_pt1 | contig 10469 bp, 8 predicted proteins | sample MalvireepMed_s16_FD_184241 | JGI IMG/M metagenome (GOLD analysis project Ga0208180, IMG submission 184241) | Marine viral communities from the Global Malaspina Expedition - Malaspina viral metaG DeepMed_s16 (SPAdes) (version 2) | ecosystem: Environmental > Aquatic > Marine > Oceanic | place...
ATAGTATATCGGTTGACGAGTTAAGTGCTGTCTCCGCAGAGTCTTGAATGACGCCAATAATAAAACCAACGGCCACCACTTGCATCGCAATATCGTTAGGAATGCTAAATAGACTTGCGGCCAATGGAATGAGCAGTAATGAGCCGCCAGGTACGCCCGACGCGCCGCCAGCACTGACTGTCGCCACTAAGCTTAGCAGTAAAGCGGAGGCAAAGCTGACCTCAATACCCAAAGTGTGCGCAGCAGCTAAGGTGAGCACATTAATGGTAATCGCCGCACCGGCCATATTAATAGTGGCACCGAGCGGAATGGTGACTGAATAAGTATCTTCGTGCAGACCAAGCTTGTGAGCAAGGTTCATATTCACAGGAATATTAGCCGCTGATGAGCGGGTAAAAAAGGCGGTAATACCAGACTCACGCAGGCAAGTCAGTACTAGCGGATAAGGGTTTTTGCCGGTTTTGACTAATACAATTAAAGGGTTAGCAACTAGAGCGATAAACAGCATACAGCCAACCAATACCATCAAAATATTGGCATAGCCTTTTAGCGCCTCAAAGCCTGTTTCAGCGACAGTATTGGCGACCAACCCTAAGATACCAAAAGGTGCGAGGGCAATGACCCATTTGACCACTTGTGATATCGCATCAGCAAAGTCGCTTACGACACCGCGCGTAGTATCACCAGCTTGACGCAGCGCAAAACCGATAATAATCGCCCATGCTAAGATACCAATATAGTTGGCATTCGCTACAGCATTGACAGGATTGGCCACTAGGCTCATGAGCAAGTTGGTTAGCACCTCTTTTAGATTGGCAGGCGGTACTTGCTCGATATTGGCATTGACTAGGACCATCTCAATCGGGAACAAGAAGCTGGCACCAACGGCAGTCAATGCGGCCAAAAAAGTACCAAACATATACATGATAAGGACAGGTTTGACGTAGACCTCATCACCACTGCGCTGCTTACTGATAGCGGCTAACACTAATACAAACACGAGTATAGGTGCTACGGCTTTGAGCGCGCCGACAAATAAAGTTCCTAATATTCCTAAAGCTATACCAGCGCTAGGGGCCAGCCAGCCAATCAGCACACCCAGCACCAGACCGACGATAATAAGCGGCACTAACCCTATCCGTTGATACATTGCTATCAATGAACGCATCTTTATCCTTCTAATAAACGATAATCAAAAAATACAAAGCCTATAATAATCGAAAGATAGTAGCATTTTTTGTGATATTCACCTAATGCTCTGCGACCTCGAGAGCGCAATAGCTAAGATGATAATCAACTATATAGATGTTTTAGATGCGCTCGAAGTAGAGCGACTAATGACACAGAAGGTTTTATTTGTGAAGATTAGTGGCTGTTAAAGCTTTTATACTTTAAAATGAGTGAGCTCATAACCAAGCTGTTGGTAATGTTTATATTTATAACGGCCTTGGGCGACGCTAGCATCATCGGGTAGGATAATCTCTAGCAGACGGCTAGGCAGCGCGTTGCTCGTTGACGAGATATAATCATTGATGGGGCGGGGAGTGGTATTGATGACGATACCGCTAAAGTCTGACGGCAGCTGTGATGCTAAGAGCACAGGCGCTGCAGAATTGTTATCAGTACTCGCCGTCGCCTCACTATTGCTAGCGCTTAAGCGCTGATGCGGAATAAAGCTTGCCGCATCAAAGGCCCATAACGCTTCATCAAGCTCGCTCAGCAGTTGTTCATTATCTGCCAGAATAACCAGCGACTGTGTGCTCTTATTTAAGGCAATTTGAGTGAGCTGACAAATAAAGCCCAAGAAATCTTGGGCTTTACTCGCGCTTAAGACATAAAAACTAACGGTTAGTTTTGACATGTTTGGTACTTAAGCCTTATGAAGTGTCTGATCATACAGCACTGTTTATGCCATATCGACGCTGTTTTTGAGATATTGCATAAATAGAGGGACTGGGCGACCGGTAGCGGCTTTTTCTTTACCAGAGTTCCATGCGGTACCAGCAATGTCCAAATGTGCCCAGGCTTGGCCTTCTTCTACGAAGCGCGATAAGAAACAAGCAGCAGTGACGGCGCCGGCACCTTTACCACCGATATTTTGCATATCGGCGATAGGCGAGTCAAGCAATGACTGATACTCATCATCTAACGGCATGTGCCAGATAAGATCGCCTGATTGAGCGCTAGCATTCTCAAGCTCGAACAGTACGTCTTCATCATTACTAAACACCGCTGAGCGCACGTGACCTAAAGCGACGACGCAAGCACCAGTCAAAGTGGCCACATCGATGATCGCTTTTGGATTATAGCGCTGGATATAGCATAGAGTATCAGCTAGCACCAAGCGGCCTTCAGCATCAGTATTTAAGATCTCAACTGACTTGCCATTCATGGCTTTGACGATATCACCAGGACGCGTGGCTTCCCCTGACGGCATGTTTTCAGCACAAGCGAGCGCGCCGACGACGTTAATAGGTAGACGCGCTTCACATAGCGCTTGAATAGTACCCAAGACTGACGCTGAGCCGCCCATATCAAATTTCATCTCATCCATCGCCGCGCCTGGCTTGATAGAGATACCGCCGGAGTCAAAGGTGACGCCCTTACCGACTAATACGATAGGTGCGTCACTGTTGCTGCCTTTTTTCGTATTGGCTTTTAAAGGCAGCTTATCTGCAATCGCTTTTAGACCAGCTTTGGCAGCGCTGCTAGCGTTATCGCGATAACTGGCTGAATGGTTAGCGGTAAATTTCGACTTACCTTGATACTCCATAATCACCAGCTTGCCCTCGCGGACTGAGCCTCTAGAGACCGCTAAGAAGCACTCCATACCGAGCGCTGACATCTCTTCTTCACCTAATACAGTGACTTTTAGGATATCAGAGTATTTTTTGCCCAGCTCCTGCGCTTGCTCTGCCATATAAGCTGGGAAGCAGATGTTACCTGGCTCATTAGCGACATCGCGAGTCAAGCTTTGACCGACAAACACTGACTGCGCGAAGTCTAAAGCGGACTGCAAGCTATTATCAGCGAGCAAGTAGATATCAGTTAATACCGGCGTGGTTTGCTCTGATTTGTATTTATCAAAGCGATAAGTCGCTGCTAGCAGGTTCAGAGCAAATTGGCTAAACTCGTTTTCTTGTAGAGCATCGCCGAGCGCGATAGTTAAGGAGGCGACGCGTTTTTGCGTTGATTGATAAATGGTCTTAGCGATTTTTTGTAGTGCGCTGTGGTTGAGCTTATCTATGGCGCCTACGCCAACGATTAATAATTGTAGCGGATTGGCTTTAGTGGTTTTTTTATCACCAGCTAAGGCATAGTCAGCGACCGTTTCGCAGGCTTTGCCACTGAAATGTGAGACTGCCATCAACTGCTCAATACGCTCTTGATACTCTGTCAATGAGTCGCTTGCCAAGATGTTTTTGTTATTATCGACTAAGACCACTAAACAGCTCGAGTCTTTGTCTTTGGCTTCTTTTTTTAGTATTTTTTGGGTATGCGTTTTTGGCAGTTGTGCGGTTAGCTTAATATTCATATAGTTTTGTCCTTATTAGAGTTATGAAAAACAAGAATGCTGAGCAAAGAAGGTCGTGAACCTACTACAGCTTATATGACAGTCTAACATATTGATGACAGCGCGACTGTTCTGTAAGGGTTAGATAATGTTATTTGTGACTGTTTAGATAGAAAGCGTATCGTACTTTTACACACTTTTCACCGTCATTTTTTATAAAAACATGCTAGCATTAGCAGTTACGTTTGACGCTTATACTCGCTTTGCCATATTTACCAAAAACTATAAAAAAGCCAAAAGATCGCTTATGAGCTTGCACGATACGGATGTATAACCACTTATCCTTGCAAACGCCAACCCTTATTTAAGAGTCCTAATTGTGATATTACGCCGCTACATGACCCGTCAAGTTGCCTCAACGACCGCTTTGGTATTGGGGTTTTTGGTAGTGATGATGCTCGGTGGCCGTCTGATACGTTATTTTGGAATTGCCGCTGAAGGCAACTTAGATATCAGCTTGTTATTCACCATTATTGGCTATAATCTGCCTTACTTTTTAGAGCTTATTTTACCTTTGGCGTTTTTTATCGGTTTGATGCTCGTTTTTGGTAGGCTTTATGTGGATCAAGAAATGGCGGTGATTAATGCCAGCGGCGTCTCACGCGGGAAGTTAGCTCGGCTGATAACACCACTGATTTTGGCGTTGTTTGTGGGTGAGGCGGCTTTGTCTATAGTCGGCAAGCCTTGGGGAGTGCGCTCCTCAGAGACGATTTGGCAGCAGCAAGCTTTGACTAGTGCTTTTGATTTAATCCGCCCGAAAGAGTTTATCAGTAGCGGTAATTATCATCTGTATGTGGGCAGTCTGAGCGACGATAAAACCCAGCTGCAAGATGTGGTGCTGATTCAAACACAGCCCAAAACACAATCGGCAAAACCTGCCAATAATGGCGCTCAAAGTGTGTCAGCTCAGACAGCCCAAGAGTCCGAATTGGTTGAGCGCTTGCCTGTTGAGGATTTACCAAAAGAGCTGATTGATAGCGCCAACCGGGCTGCGAGTAAAGACACGATTACCTTGGCTCGCCGCGCAGAACAAGTAGAGAGCATTGCCGGCGGCGTTACTCAATTGGATCTGTTTCAGGGACGGCGTTATGAAGTCGGCGCTGGTAGCCTAAAATACAATCAGATCGGCTTTGATCGCTACCGTATTACTTTGACAGAGTCCGAAGAAGAGGTCGTCAGCGAAGACAATATCGAAACACAGGCGATCGGTCCCTTATGGCAAGCGGCAACGGGCAGTATGGCGGTCAGTACTAGCGAGGCTAGGCTCGCCGCCCAAGGCGAGCTTGGCTACCGCTTAGCACTGCCTTGGCTGATGATTATCGCGCCTATGCTTGCGGTACCGCTCGCGCAAGTACGTCCGCGTCAAGGACGCTGGCTACGATTATTTCCGGCCATCTTACTCTTTGTGAGTTGTGCGCTCGGTATCATCTCTTTAAAAAACGCTGTCGCTAAAGGCAATGTGAGCGTTTGGTCTTATGCTTGGTTGATAGTAGGGTTTATGGTGTTAGCACTTTATATGAATTGGGGCAGCCGTATCCAGCATCGACTGCGCTTTCGGTTGAGCGAAGATAAGCACGACGATTTAGGTTCTATAAATGACTCAAATACAGGAGCCTCATAATGCGCTCCTCACTGTTTGCCGCAAAAAATAAAGGCTTGTCATTGGCAAAGCCACCCAGTCGACTAAAAGTGCTCGGTCGTTACGTCAAGCTTAATGCTTTGCTAGCGACTATCGCCGCGGTACTTGGGCTATGGGGCTTACAGGTTTTATTTTCTTACTTGTCTGAGCTTGATTCGCTCAGCGATAGCTATACGATGGGCGAGGCGCTCAAATATATCTTTTATCGCTCGCCTTACTTTTTAGAGCAGTTCATTCCGACGGGCGCGCTGCTTGGCGCTGTGGTGGGTCTTGGACTATTGGCTAATAAGAGCGAGCTTGTGGTCATGCGCGCCTCAGGCGTCAGCGTCTATCGTATCGTGGGCTGGGTACTCCAGCCGGCTTTATTATTCGTCATCTTAGCGTTGTCTATTAACCAGTTTATATTACCTACGAGCAACCACCTGGCCGATGAGATTAATGATGACGACAGCAGCGCGCTGATTACCTCAGTGCGCGGCTACTGGGCCATGCAGCCAAGTTTTAGTAGTGTAAACGTAAACAGCGCAGACGATGAGACAACACTGCAAGCGAATGGCAGTGACATTCTCTACATCGATTATGCTGATGTCGAAGGCAATATCGGTGAGGTCAAGCGTTGGCATTTGGATAAGAATGGCAACCTACAAACTGCTATCCGTGCTGAGGGCGGCCAGTATACAGGGCGTCAACTAGTCGGGCGCACAAGCGATAATAAAGACGAGCAGTACCGCTATGACTGGCAGCTCAATAACATCACGAGGCTGACCATCAATCAAGGCTTTCAAAGCAGTCAACAGCTCGCTACTACAGATACCTTGAGTCTACCTTTTGCGCCTGAATCGGTGTATCTGCTGACCCGCGATGCCGAAGATTTGTCCTTGACCCAGCTATACGCACATCGTCAGTTTATGCAGCAGCAGGGTAAGCGGTCATTGACTCACGAGCTGGCGTTTTGGCAAAAACTGCTATCTCCGCTGTCGATATTATCGCTGGTGATCGTTGCGTGCTCTTTTGTTTTTGGCTCGCTACGCACGCACAGTTTAGGCCTGCGTATCGTTGTTGCTTTACTATTCGGGCTACTGTTTAGCTATATTCAAGACTTAGTTGGGTTTGTGTCGTTAGCCACAGGGTTTTCGCCATTTTTAATGGTGCTACTGCCAGTTATTGCTAGTGCGGTGTTTGGAGGCTATTTACTAAAACGGCAAATGTAGCTGGCCTATGTAGCCGGCGAAATGAACCACTCAAAGCAAAATCCCGCTAATACTGTCTCGTTTTAGCGGGATTTTGCTGAGTGCGGTTTATTTCTATTAAGCGTAAAAACTATTCTTTCACCGCCATAGTAATCGTATAAGTCTTGCCTTGCTTGACCTTATCGCTATTACCGAACACCTCAGTAAATGAGCGCTTCATAAACTGACGTAGGCCATTGATCGTCACCACATAAAAACGCCCGCCCTGACGCATCCGCGCATAAGCATCGAGGAAGTATAGATAATGCTGCTCTTTACCGACCTTGGCCGGTAAGTTTGACATCACGAGGCTAAAGTCTTTGTCCGCCGCCACTTGGTTAAAGCCGTTTGATAAATGCACATCGACATTGCTAATAGCGTTTTTTTCGCAGTTACGCCGCGCATACTCCACCGCCATAAAATCCTTATCAATCAGCGTATGCTGACCATTCGGGCATTCGCGCGCCGCAGTCATGCCAAGCACGCCGTAGCCACAGCCTAGATCTATCGAGTCATCATCAGCCTGAAAATCGACGTGATCGAGTAGCATCAAGCTACCATCATCGAGCTTTTGCGGCGAAAATATACCCCAAGTCGTCACAAAATCAAAAGGCTTACCTAGTACGTCATCCGTAAAATGTATATCTTCGCGCCAGTGTTTGGCTTTTTCTAATAACTCTGCAGGGGGCTGATGACTCATAACATTCTCGTATAGGATTATAAAAAGGGTAGTGCGATATCAGTATCTTACTCACGATAAAGTACGCACGGTATGACGAGTATTGTAACGGCAACCGCGATAAATTTCAGCGCCGATTGCGCAGCGCGTGCATTATTTTTGATGATTACTGGACTTGAACGGCTCAGAGAACTGCAATATCAAAAAGCTCACCACTGACAAAATAATCGCAATCTCATAGCGACTATACGCCACCGAGATACCGATAGCGCCTGTGTTCCATAGTCCTGCTGCCGTCGCTGTCCCTTTGACACTGCCGCTACTCTTAAAAATAGCGCCACCACCGATAAAACCCATACCTGTAATAATGCCATACATGATACGCGCCTCGGCATCGCCTTCTGAATAGATGTCGCGGCCGACAAGCATAAAGGCACAAGAGGCGACAGTGACTAAGGGAAAGGTGCGCAGGCCTGCGCCGCTGTCTTTCATCTCCCGATTCAGCGCAATCGGTAAGGATAAGATAAAAGCAATCCCTAATTGAAAGAAATGTTACTTCATCAAATCCATATCAATATCGAAGCCAAACATAACTCACTCCCTGTCCTTAAATGCTACATTCTCTAAATTTATTATAATCTCTAAATTTATTATAAAGAGTGTAGCGATAACGGTGTCTGTTTTCAGTTAGGAAGCGTTAAACGAGAGAGGTATGTATGGCATAAGCATGAGGAGCTTATCCTGCTATCCGCTTGTATCTGCCTTGCCACTGGCGTGCGGACTATCGTGTCTAGCGCTGTTCCTGTTACCTCGAGACCATCCCAACCTTTTCTTTAAAACATGATCAAACACAAAAGGCCCAAAAGGTAAAAACGAGCCGAGAACCCCAGCAGGTAGTGCCCAAAGCGGCATTTTAATTTTGCTCGCCGCAAACAGCAGCATCAAGATATAAGCGATAAATAATACGCCATGCGCCATGCCAATATATTTCACTGCCTCAGGAATGCCAAGCATATATTTTAGCGGCATGGCGATGCCTAGTAATAACAAAAAAGACGTGCCTTCTAAGTAACCTAAAATAGTTAGGTTCTTGAGTATAGAGTTTTGCGACTTTGTTAGCACAGGCAGGGTAGAGGATTGCGCGTATGACATTATTTGTTCCAGTTAGGATAATGAAGAATGGGTTTGTTTTATCTCAGGTAGGGTGTATTCGAATAATGGATAAGTCTTTGTAGGCTGGGCTTTTAGCCCAGCGAATACGTGAGTTAATCTAGGGCGTGTCCCTATTTTAAAAATGGTGATAAAAATGAGATAAATCGCAGGCAAACAAGGAAAATAAGGAAAATAGCGCAGGTAATATCAAGATATTGACCAGCTATTTGACACCGTTTGCCAAAGATTTAGCCATTTTTAGCCCGTTTAGTCATAAACGCTTGAATTAGGGACACGCCCTAATACACTAAAATTATTTTTCTATATAAAAGTAAATTAGCGAGTAGGGTGGGCAACAGCGTAACCCACCAAGTTTAGAATACAGTTATAAGAAAGGTGGGTTACGTCTTAACCGCATTCTCTTCGAGAATTTGTTAAGTCTAACCCACTCTGCATCAAGCTTATACTCGTTCTTAAATACTCTAGCCGCGTGGATGGTGCTGCGCATGCAGTTTTTGCAATCTTGCTGTCGCCACATGAGTATAAATCTGCGTCGTCGATAAATCACTATGGCCTAATAACAATTGTACGCTACGCAGATCCGCGCCATGATTGAGTAAATGAGTAGCGAAGGCGTGGCGTAGCGTATGCGGGGAGAGTTCTTTATCAATGCTAGCGACTTTGGCGTACTTCTTGAGCAAGTACCAAAAGTTCTGCCTCGTCATATAGCCGCCTTGCGCCGTCAAAAACACCGCTTGGCAGTTACCTGATTTTAGATGAGCGACCAGCTCGCCGCGACCATGACTCAAATAATCTTCCAGCGCGTCCGCTGCATATTCGCCTAGCGGTACGAGACGGGTCTTATTGCCTTTACCGGTGATTTGTAGCCAGCCGGCGTTGAGATTGACTTGCTCAAGTGCGAGATTAATCAGCTCGCTGACGCGCAGACCACACGCATAGAGCACCTCTAGCATGGCTTTGTCGCGTAGACCGAGTGCGGTGCTAGTATCAGGCGCGGCAAGCAGGTTATCGACATCCGCTTCCGCTAAATCTTTGGGCAGCGGTCGTCCCAGCTTAGGTGATTTAATGCGCTCGCAAGGGTTGTCTTCACGTAGGTTACTGGCGATCATCCACAAGTAGAATTGGCGCAGACTTGAGAGCATTCGCGCTTGCGTACGCGGCGTTTTACCCTCGGCTGCGAGCTGTGATAAGCAGTGCAGCACATCATCGGCTTGCCACTGGGTCAGTGCTTTGTGATGCGTCAGCTCACAGCTTCGCAAGTCGCGGACATAAGCGTTACGCGTACGAGTCGCTAAGCCGCGTGCGAGCATCGCTTGACGAAACTCCGTCAGATAAGCTGGCTCGTCATCGACGGCAAGCGCTTTGGGCTGACGTTGTTGTACAGCGCGATCACGGCTCATAGAAGGGTACTCGATAATAAAATACTAAACACTTTGCAAACACCATAGCGACGTAATTTCACTACTACGCGCTGTGTATAAAGGATCAGTCTTATCCTGACTACGACCGTGCTTGGGCTGAGTATCGAGACGATATTTCACTGCTAAGCCAGCATCTGCAATCCACCCCAATAACTCATCACGACTACGTAGCTGTAAGTGCTCCGCTAAATCAGACAGAATGAGCCAAATCTCGCCATGCTGAGCTAAGTGCGATTTTGCGCCCTGCAAAAACCCTTTTAACATTGCGCTGTTAGCATCGTAGACCGAATACTCTAGTGGTGAGGTCGGTTTAGCTGGTAGCCAAGGCGGATTGCAGACAATTAGATTGGCGAGTGGCGCGTCGGTTGGGAATAGATCGACTTGTTGCAACTGTACATGAGCTAGCCCTTGGCGCTCGAAGTTATCTTGGGCACAGGTTAGCGCACGTGGGTTTACATCCGTCGCTATGATCTGTTTGATACCGCGCTTTGCTAAAATAATAGCCAGCAAGCCGGTGCCAGTACCTATATCATAAGCGACATCGCAAGCTTTGGGCAAAGGCGCATCGAGCAATAGCGGCACGTACTCATGACGAGTTGGCGCAAAGACCCCGTAGTGCGGGTAAATGGATAAGCCGAGCGCTTTGATCGCTACGCCTTTTTCGCGCCAGCCAGCTGCTCCTAATGCGCCTTGCAAGTCGCGAAATGACAGCACACATGACTGATCCTCTTTATCCAGTGGGCCAAAAGCGGCT
>Ga0208180_1001997_pt1 | contig 10457 bp, 22 predicted proteins | sample MalvireepMed_s16_FD_184241 | JGI IMG/M metagenome (GOLD analysis project Ga0208180, IMG submission 184241) | Marine viral communities from the Global Malaspina Expedition - Malaspina viral metaG DeepMed_s16 (SPAdes) (version 2) | ecosystem: Environmental > Aquatic > Marine > Oceanic | place...
CTGCTCCGTAGAGGAGTGCATATATGAATGTCTTCGCCTGATCTCTTGATTGAAGTCCCGCAATTTTTTGATTAGTGGAGTGTATGTCTCCGTTAATGATTTCATTTATATAGTTTTCATCCTTCATATAATGTGCAAGCATTCGTAGTTCAAGCTGACTCGCATCAATACCAACTAGCTTACGACCAGGCGGTACTATCCAACACTCTCTACATTCCTTACCATAGGGCGATGCCGTACTAGGTACTTGTGCCATGTTGGGCTGCTGGTGTGTCATGCGTCCGGTGATAGTCCCATTAGATATCACAGATCCATGTACTCTGCCATCATCCTGAACATATTCTAGCCATCCCTTCTTGCCTCCTATCTGCGCCACTCTCTTCTGTAGAAGCATGTACTCTGCGATAAGACCTGCAACGGGTATCTCTTTAATCCCTAGCAGAACTTGCTCATCAACAGTTGGTCTGCCATTAGGGGTAAAATTATCTGGCTTCCACCCGAGCTCCTGTAGTCTCTCACTTATCTGTGGTCTTGAACTAAGATTAAACTCGGCAATCATATACCTGCTGATAGGTCTATGTGTGAAGGTGGACAGTTCCTGGTATTCCTCATCAGTCAACCTTACTCCCTTATCCTCCAGAGTTTTCGCAGTCTTGGCAAGTGCTCCCGTCTTAGTAAATTGTGCATACAGTTTTACTTCTGTAACTCTAGGTTTGAAGATGGTTTGGACCTCTCTCTTAATGTTCTCCATCTTCTCTTCGAGTCTTGCTTTAAGTATCTCTGCACTAATGTGGTCAAAGAGAAAGCCGTGGTTCCTCTGCTCATAGAGTATCCTTGATACCCCATTCTCTAGAGCGACAGACTCTTTAGAGAATCCTTTCCCTTCCTTCCTAAGTTCATGATAAACTTTCTCATTAAGTTCGACATCCCCTATACAGTACTCAAGCATCTCTCCTGAGTAGCGGTCAAACGTTTCAAAGCTTATCTTAGCCATACCAACTCTAGAACCCCAAGCAGCGAGGGAGTGTCCTCCATCACGGGTAGGGTTAAATAGTCTTGATAGAGCATGAGTATCTACAATACTGACCCCCTCTCTACCAAGCTTGACATTCATAAGCTCTTCAATAACAGGTATATCAAAGCCTATTATGTTGTGTCCCACAAGGTAGTCTGCCCTCTGAAGGAATGCGATCCCTTCTTCTATTGACTCCGGTCCGAAGGTGTAGATATGTTTAGTATCTATATCCTTTGCCACAATACACCATATCTTTTCGACATTCGGAGGGAGGTCATTTGTCTCGATGTCAAAGACTAGTCTAGTCATTTCAATTGAACTCCAGTGGAACGTCCTCTTCTAAGAGGGAGTGTGAAAGGTCTCCAGTTTCAATCTCACTTAGTCTACCTGTCTCTCTATCATAGAGTAACGAGGTAGCTAGGCCAACATCTCCAGTGTATCTAGACTTCAGAACTCTGACCTTGGTTGTGTTAGCCTCATCCATATCTTCAGACTGTTGGTTTCTTTCTAAGGAAATCACGCAATCCGATAGCTGTGCTATGCTTTGAGATCCTCTGAGATGGCTCAGGCTTGTCTCTATGCCATTCTCATGGCCCTTATTACCATCCACCCTACGAAGATGTGACACTAGTATCAGGCCCACACCTGTCTCTTCTACAAGGCATCTGAAGCGGGTCATGATGTTATCTATGGCACGTCTCTCATCCCCTTCTGCGAGTGAAGAGACTATCATATGGAGGTGGTCTACAACTACCCACTTGCAGTTGCAGCCAACAATCATAAATCTTAGCTTCGAGAATATCTCATCTATATCATTAGTTCCAAAGTGAGCATGAATCCATACCCTATCCTTGTTATCTTCGGTGTATAGAATATCAAAGTATCTATCCCACTCTTCCTCCGAGAATGTTTCTCTTATCTGATCTATGTAAAGCTTTGCGTTAGCTTCAATAGACATGATACCATCAAAGGTTCTCTCCCTGCTCTCTTCTAGAGATATAATTCCAACGTTATCTTCTGTTGTTTTTATAATCCAGTGTTCGAGCTCTCGTGTTACTGAGGATTTACCAAGTCCTGTCCCTCCAGTGAGGGTCATGAGTTCTCCTTGTCTTAGTCCGTATAGTTTTCTATTAAGACCTTCCCAAGGATAAGGTATACAATCCTTTTTCTCACGCTTCTTGAACATCTCCCTATTGTCGGACACATTGATAACACCGGAAGGTGTATATACTTTAGCATCCCAAAAGGCCCTTGTGAATTTCTCTCGCTGGTTCTTGCGGAGCATTTCGTTAGGGTCTTTGAATCCCTCTGGAAGAGTAAGAATCCTAGCAGAACCAGGTCTTAGGAGCCTCGCTACTTTTCTAGCTGCCTCCCTACCTGGCTTATCATTGTCAAAGGCAATCACAACAGTATCAAAGCTCTCCAGAAATTCCAGAGATTCTTTAACATCATTGGTTGCCCCTGCTGCTCCGCTCTTAATGGATACAACGGGCCACTTACTGCCTAGCAGTTCGTAAGCAGCCATTGCATCGCACTCTCCCTCTGTGAGGGTTATGTACTTGCCCTTCTTAGGGGCAATCTGTTCACCAAATAGACCATTGTTCGAGGCGTAACCCTTCCATGTGAAATGCTTATCACTCACGTACCTCACCTTAACAGCGGTTACTTCGTTGGCTGTAAAGTATGGGTAGAAGTGTTGGGTTGGGTAGCCCTTAGAATCAACGGCTATCTTGACACTATACCTCTTGGCAGTTGCTTCAGATATGCCCCTATCTAGTAGGGGTCCATATATTCCTGCCATTTGGGAGTTGTCTGGTGGTCTGGTTTTATTTCGAGTATCCGTTCTAACATTTTCTGCTGTTTTTATCAAGTCTTCAATCTCTCCTTTGTAATCCTTTCGGATATCTTTGGTATATTCCTTACAGCTAAAGCAGTAAGATGACCAATCCTCGTCTATTGAAAAGCATCCACGATGCTCACAATAGGGGCAGGACAGATGTGTGTACTTCAGATTGTTATCACTAATCGTCTTCCTCCTGTGCTTCTTTGGTTTCTATGATGGCCTCTTCTTTCAGAGCGTTCTGTATCAAGGTATTAAATTGTACACCTGCTGCCTGAAGAACAGACAACCTCTTGTTTAATCCTTGAACCTCGGCATTTACTTCTACGAGGAGCGCGAATGCTTGCTGCGCCTCTACCTCTAATGCTCGAACATCATATGTGGCCTCTTCAGTTCCATAGACCCAGGATGGCGCTTCCTCTTGGGCCACTGCCTCTTCCTTATCTGCCATATTAAAACTCCAACGCTGTTGCTGATCCGTTACTTGTCTCACCATACTCTATAAGGTTAATAACCTGTACTGCTACTGGTTCGGCACGTAACACCATATTGCCTGACCCTCTCATGGGGTACTCTCTGTGTGACCACTGAACCTTAACTCTACTACCATTACCCAATGCAACATCAATGTCTTCATTGTCGCTATTAACTAGGCGTGGTGATGGGTTAGGGGTGCCGTCCTTTGAGTGGGCAAACTTCTGAAAGACTACCACTGCATCAGGTGAGAAATCTTTCGTCCCTGCTGCATGACAGCCATAGTAGCCAGCATCGCTAAAGAGTTGGAAGACTTCATCTGAGACAGCCAGATTCAGTTCAAATTTCTGTGGTTCAAATCGAGTATTGGGTACAAGGATGTGCGCCCAATAAGCAGTACCTTCCACAACAGAAGGTATACCATTAATTTCTCTCATACTTACTTATCTCCGTTAGATTATCTTTAAAACACTGCAACATTATACCATGAATGTTACTTAACATCCAGCTTTAATTTCAATTCACACCCATTAACTTCATCAATGAGTGTCCAATTGAGAGCACGGGTATAGCGTTCAACTGCTCTGTGTAGATCCTTTGGGCCATTACCAACCACAATTATATCGTAGGTGGTCCCGTCAGAGGCCACACCAAAAGTAGCAGTGAATGCGTAGGTTCCAGTTCTGGATGTCCTTTCCATTGCCTTGGTCAAGATTCGCTGTGCTACGTCAGCGTTGTCAGGATTCTTTGGGCATGGTACATCCACTTCTATTGGTGCGACGAAGGGCGGCGGCGGCGGGGGAGGTGGTACAGGAAATGTAGACACCACCCTCTCCCCCGTAAACTCTTCTATAGGTGTAGGTCCAGGGCTTATAACTGGTGCGGCTTCGAGCTCTTCTCTAACATCGTTAAGCTCGGTGCTCAGTTCATCAACTAGCCCAGACAAATCCTCTATCTCTGCATGAAGCTTCAACACCTCTTCAAACTCTCTCTCTACTTGTATAGAAAGGCGGGCGCTTAGGGTCTCATACATACTATTAACCCGCTCACTAAGTTCTAGAATTAGTTCCTCATTGCCAGCACTTGCACTACCGACATCATCTTCGAGGGTCCGTACATCTTGGCTCAGTCCTTCCTGTACTATCCTCTGAACCTTTGAAAGTTCAGCCACATTATCCTGTAAGGAAGTAATGTTTGATTCCTGTTCCCTTAACTTGTCAGCTTGTAAGCCTGACCAGATTAGGAAACCATATATAGCACACACTACTACAATTAGAGTGGCACTAACTCCTACCGTTCTTAGATTCATAGGCAATCTCCTCCATGAATGGATCATATACATCTGTTAGAAAATCTAGGTCAATGCCCTCCCCAACTTCCACAATGACATGGTTCTTGGTAGTTTTTAAAACCTGCACAGTCATCTTAGCTTTGTACATTTTGGAGGCGTACTTTGAATCTTTAAATCTTGTCCAATCTTCTAAGTCAAAGCCGTAGATAGTTGTCATAATTCAGCTAAGTGTTCTATGAAGTTAGGTATCTGCTTATAAATATCTTCGTCTTCTCGTGGCAACAAACGATCATTGCCACTTTCACGACAGAATTCTATAAATCTATCGATTAACTTATTCTTCGATGGACATCTTACTCCCATGCCTAACACAAATGCTCTTGTGTACGCATCTTCTACTATCTCATAAGCAGCTTGTTCTCTTAATGAATGAATATCTGGTAGTGACATTCCGCTCTCCGTGTTTACACTATGTAGTTAAGGGTATCACAAATCAAAGCTATTGTCAAGTCCCGCGAAGAACTCTTCAACTGTGTCCTCTGTCATGCGGCCCAACCCAAAGAGTTGTTCCTGTAGAAGACTGTTACGTTCCAGAGTGTCAAGCTCTTCGAGTTCATCTTCTACTTCATACAGATTACCTGTCCAATAGGCTGACTCTAAGTCATACCCCGCCTGGGTCTCTCGATCTTTCATTCTTTCTTTACCTCCTTCCAAAGCCCAGTGAATAAACAAGACCCACTGTAGCCATCATCTGTTTCATATACAAACTGTGCTGATAGGAGTTGCACCACAGTACCCTCTTTAACAATGTCTAAGTTAGAGATTGTGTGCTGTATCCTATCCCCAACTTTAGGTTGCTTTACTTTAGCCATAGGTCTCTATATCTCCAAAATAAAGTGTCCATCATCTAATCTATCATCCCCATAAAAGATGACAGCCCTATGTAAAGGATAGATTTCACTTTCCTTCCACACAGGATGCTGCTGGTCAGAACAGTTGATGGACACAGATTGGTTTTGCTGTTCCTTGGTTAGAGTATTGATAATCTGTACCAATTCTTTATATGTCATATATCTCTCCTATCTCTACGAATAATATATACTCATTCAAGTTCATCAAGCTTATCAATGACATACTGTTCTGCATCAGAAGGACTCCCATCTTCTTTTTCCTCCTCAGATAGTCCTTCTTCTATAGCATCTTCATATAAGCTTTCTTCTAGTGCTTCTTGGTAGTGGTTACTCAAAATGGTATCTCCTTATCAAATTCTATGGGATCAAAGATTATATCACATGTCTCACAGTAATATAACTCTTGGATATATAAGAACCCATCCATATACTCTGGTTCTTGGTGTGTTAATTCCTTCTCACAATCAGGGCAAGGTGCCTCTTTCATGCTCTCTCCTGTGTTAAATATTCGAGGTGAACAAGGGACACATGGTCTCCATCTCTCCACCTTTCAGGCTGCTTCTTAGCTATTAAACTGCACCATGTGTTCCAGAGCCAGCGACACCTACGCTCCGCACATGCATCCACGTAAGCTTCAACTTTCTTTTGTTTGGTTTTATCCATCGCTAACTTATTGAAATCTAACACCTTTTCAGAGATGTTTAACCGCCTCAGATTATGTACGTCTATGCAACCTACACAACCTGCGAAAAGTTGGCAGCAGAACCCAGCTTTTGCAAGCCCAAGTCCAGGCACTTGCAGGAACACATTCATAAGGGCAATGGATCTCTTTTTACCTGAGAATTCCAAGCACTCAAGAGCTTCGTAGTATAGTTGCTCACCATTTACAGTCAGCCAAAGCAGTGCCTTTCTTTTATTTCCCCAAACAAATCGAGAGCCTGACCCCTTATCTTTATAGTCATACATCTGCGTACCAACAGAATGCCAGGGCTGCTGGATAGATAGTACTGCCATCATGATCATACGGACCATATTTCTCCAGCTTTTCTGAGCATACCTATTGATAAGCGGATTATGTTTATCAAATGAACTCATAGCATAATTCCTAAGTCTATCCCGCCTCGATCTGCAATGAACTTTTCAATGAGATCAATGGGAACATAGCCATAGAAGAGACCTTCTTCCCCATCTTCGTATGCACCCCAACCATCCGGCCCACTACCTAGCGCAATATGAACCTCCGCCGCAGTATAGGGACCAATGTTATTCCTTGGCGTTGAGTAGTGCATCTCACTTGCCTGAATAGAAAGTACAGTACCATCATGCAGTATGTACCTCTTGCTCAGTTCCTTCATCAGCTTTCTCCTCTATGTAGATCCGAAGGTGTGTTGATTTACTCAGGGGCTGACCAAACATATGATGTCTCCAGTTCTCACCTGGAGCTAACCCCTGACCCCTTACTCGTATCCTGTACCTGCCTCGGTTAAGGTAGTGCTTCATCATTCCTACTAAAGCCCAACCAAGAAAGGTATTAGGTATACTACTGAACATATACTTAGCCTTTGATTTCAATGGTGCTTTTTCTATCATGGCTTACCCGTATATAGTTCTTTCCACTCACTCGTAGCTTCTTGAAGGGTTCCATACGTGAGTATCTCCCTCGCATAATCATCACCCATCTCCCAACTTCCATGAGTATAAGGTGACTTAGCTGCAACAAACCATCGAGCGTACACATTATCTGCTTCCTTGTCAGGATGCTGATAAGTTTTTAATACTCTCCACTCGAAGTCAGAGTTCTCATGCCTGTAAATAGCATAAGGATCATCGACCTTTCTAGATTTTCCAAAGGGTGTTCTCATTAAGCTATCCTTTTAGTCTGAACTACAGGCCACCGAGAGAAATTAACTGAGGTCACAACAGTATTACCCTTGCGGCTAAAAATGTGCGACTTCATTTTCTTTTGGGAGTTGAGAAACCATAAGAAAAAACGTAGTCGTATGCGCCCTACATTTACACAGATACAATCAGCGCAGCGGTATACACGATACTCTGCACTCCTTTTCAGGACAGTTCTATAGATCATATTAGATCTCCATTATTGCGTTACCAATTACTTCTACTACCATAGGTACAACTGCGTTACCTAATCCTTTAATTCTGTCCACCCTATTGGGTATCCCATCAACCACTCTACCCATTCCGGGTTCAGCTTCCCAGTAGGCTGGTCTGGGTCTTTCGCTTCCGCACAAAGATAACTTCTGTCCACCATATGTATGTGGCTTTTGCTCCCCACTGGACCACAATCTTTGTACTCGCTCGCTCTCGGAGTCGGCCACATCTTTACTGCTGCTGATAATGGTAGCCCTCCCTGCTTGTACCGCTTGCTGCGTGACTGTGCTGAATCCTGAGTTGGGGTCGGCCATAAGTTCCAACTGCCTGGGTCTCGGTCCCTCATTGACGGGGCCATCTGATTCCCCTTCGCCGTTGGCGTGTGCAATAATCCAGACCCTATCTCTTTTGTGCGGGGCGTCGATACCGCAAGCTGGAATAATGAATGCCCTTGTTTGGTAGCCTTCTCTTTCCAGATCAGAAAGCACCGAGTCGAGTTCCATTTTGACGAAGCCAATAACGTTCTCTCCAATAACCCAAGTGGGCCTGACCTCCGAAATGACTCTAAGCATCTCAGGCCAGAGGTGACGGTCATCTTCTGTGCCTCTTCGCTTCCCCGCTTGAGAGAACGGCTGGCAAGGAAAACCCCCGCATATAACATCTGCCCGTCCTTTGTAGTCTTTGCCATTTAATCCCCTTATATCTGTATGGACTGTAACATCAGGCCAGTGCTTGGCTAATACCTTGCGGCAGAATGGATCTATTTCACAGAATCCAATAGTCTCCATACCTGCCCGCTTTAATCCAAGACTGAACCCACCTATACCACTGAACAGATCAAGAACCTGCACCGAATACCTCATCTTGGCATAACTGGCAGAGTCCTGACATAGTATACTCGCGCCTACTTAGATCATCTCGAAAACTACTTGCGTCTCTTGCACAACTGACACATAAGTCATTCGTTATGGCAGTAGTGCGACCGAACATATCCTCCAAGAAGCTCGAGAGCTTAGCAGACTTAACACTTGGTTCCATAGTTACTCCTTCTCGCTAAGAAAGTAATAGGCCTTACCTTCGTCACTCAGTAAGACCAGGTTAGATTGAGTTAGTTCCTCACCCGTACTTTGAGCTACAAAGTTTGGTCCCTTGTACGGATTATAACTTACTTTATCCCAACCTACATAACTTTCAATGGTTCCGGGCATCTTTGTCATGAGAAGATTTCCCCTGACAAATGCGTGTACATTCTTCTTGCGTTCTCGAAGCACACGCTCACGCCCCTTTTGATTAACTACAAATTTAGCTGCCGCAACTACACAACTGTCAAGATGCGCCACAACTTTTCCGTAGTCATCCCTTTCTCGTGACCTAATTGACCAACACTTCTTGTGGAGATTCCAATACACATCCACTTTAATGTCTGCCAAGCCACTATTATTGGCTACTAGCACGAGCCTCACGAGCCTCCTTATTTTTTATGAGAACACCAATGGCACAGTCTACACAGTAGGACTGCCCCCAGATTTTCTCGGGCTTATCCACCAGTTTATCATCACACTTGAAGCAACGAGATGAGTCTACTTCTGACTCGTCCCGTCTCCAATCCAGGTACTCCATTATATCTACCATGCTTAGTCATCCTCTCGGTAAAATACATCCACGCAATTCAGGATATGTACTGTACCAACAGTAACAGCAATAAACATAGAGACAAATATAATTATCTCTAACATTAGTCACCTTACGTGCGGTTTATTTAGACACTAGTGCGGCTTACCAGCTTCCCGCGTGACTCTACTTTTTCTGGCACATTAACCAATTGCTTTAACCTATCGGTGTTGTAGCTATCATATGGTTCTGTGGAGTCGGGTGCTGCATAATATTCAAGTCCCGCGCAGCCTTCTCCTTTTATGGGACTCAAGCTGTATATCTACTCAGCATAGTCGCGCACTATCTGACGTATGGTTGTACCCCCCTTCAAACCTGGACACTTATGAGGATAGTAATCCTCGCGCTCTATTCAAACTGAAAACAGGCAGCTTTCCGCTATTCAAGGTTTTACCCTACAATAGATACACATTGGAGGCGTTTGATAACCCTCTGTCGCTTATACCAATCCGCTTGAGGGTCAGTAGTAAGAGTCTACTGAGTTGGTGCCTTTTACAGATCGCACCAGCAAGGGCACTCCTAAGAATGCCCTAAGTGCTGCGAACTTTACGCGGCTTTCTGGGCGCTGTTAACAACAACATGCCCAACAGCGTCAAGAATTTTCTTGTCGCTTAAACCTTCCTTCTGAAGTTTCGCTACGAACCGTTGAACGTATTGACTGATGTCAAACTCTACTGGCTCTACCTCATGGTTCCAGTACGCTACCCCTTGCTCCGGGAGCTCAAGAACTCTGATAGATCGGTCAAGCTTGTAAGTCTGAGAATCAGTATCATATACGAACCCACAAAAATCCCGGACGAATCCGTCCAGGCGTTTGCGAGACATTCCACTAGGACGCGCAGCAAACTGCGTGATTGCTCCACGGATCAACGTGAACGAGTTCGAGTTTTTGTGTTCCGTTGCCTGACTAAAGGCAAACGTCAACATTTCAACGTAACCCGCTACCAACACGTTACCGCGTCTAGTCGCTAGTGAAATTGCTTTACTAAGATCTTCAATTGATTGAATCACTTTTCACAATCTCCTAAGTCTACAGTGTATGAGTACACAGAATTATGTACTCATTACTGCAAACTCAGAAGGAATAAGAAAAAGGGAACGCGTAAACGTTCCCAAATTCTTAAATGGCGTACACATATTACC
>Ga0208180_1002003_pt1 | contig 10439 bp, 19 predicted proteins | sample MalvireepMed_s16_FD_184241 | JGI IMG/M metagenome (GOLD analysis project Ga0208180, IMG submission 184241) | Marine viral communities from the Global Malaspina Expedition - Malaspina viral metaG DeepMed_s16 (SPAdes) (version 2) | ecosystem: Environmental > Aquatic > Marine > Oceanic | place...
TTCACACCAAATGCTTCTGCCATTAGCTTTGCTTCTGGATAAGGTAGCTTAGATAGTATATTCTCATCCACCTTTGGCTCATTGGTTGGAGTAAACTCTTTAGGCTTCCAGCCTCTTAACTCTGTCAATCTTTTAGCTATGTGTTTACGTGAGTTAGGATTGAAGTCAACAATCTTAACCTTGTTATAGGTACCATTCTTTCTTGAACCCTCATCAACAATCCATGAACCAAAGATTTTCTTTAACTCACCTTGTAACTTGTTTCGTTTCTCTGCTAGTTGTGCATACAATTTAGATGCACCTTCAACATCAAAAGGAAATCCGTTCTCAGTTTGTCGTAAGCATATGGTATGTATGTCATGCTCCAACTGTATTGAACCATCTGGAAACTTAGCACCAAGTAACTTACAGTACAGTTTATAGTTAAGTCCAACATCATTCTCACAGTACTTAACCATCTCATCACTCAACTCTTCAAAGTTTGTGAACTCTCCTTTATCCAAGTTCAACCTCTGACCCCATGACTTGAGAGAGTGTCTACCATACTGGTCTTTGTCTATGGCTTTGTTGTTGAAGTCCCTCTTTGCTCTGTCTGGATAGATTAACCTAGACCAAACCAACGTGTCTCTTATCTTTTGTGTTGGTTCAGGTTCCCATTTGAAAAACCTTTTCAGAACTGGTATGTCAAAGGATATAATGTTGTGACCCACAATCGTGTCAAAATTTTTCAGTAAAAATAGTCCGTCCAATATTTCTTCACCTACAAAAGACCACAACCTATCTTCTTCTATGTCATAGAGTACTAAACAATGTACCTTAGTCAAGTCCTCTAGTAGTCCATCAGTTTCTATATCAAATACACATGTCTTCATCTTCCCCCCCACTTAAATCTTGCACCATTGCAATCATTGAGTCTAAACATAACTGGCAAAACGTAACTGGAATATTACCAAACATACCTGTGACTCCATCACCCACAAACTTAGAGTTCTGTCCACATATGGAGCAACTGTCCGTGTGGAGTGATTCAAATAAATCCATCAGAACACCGTGCTATCACCAGACCAACTCTCGTCCACTTCCTCCTCATCGAAGGGCATCTCATCTTTTGGTACCTCAGTTAGCCTACCTGTTTTACGGTCATAGTCCAGTTCACAAGCCACACCTGTTTCTCCTGTCCATCTGTTTTTAAGTACCCTAACTGTGGTTCGGTCAGGGTCATCACCTTGCTGGTCTCTCTCACACCCAATCACTATATCAGATAGCTGTCCTATGGAAGCGGAACCTCTTAGTTGAGCCATGCTTGTTTGTGCTCCATCCTCGTGACCCTTGTTACCTTGTGGTCTCTTCAGGTGTGACACTAGTATAAGACCACAGTTCACCTCTTCAACCAGACCTCTGAGTTTGGTCATTAGATTGTCAATGGTTCTTCTCTCGTCACCCTCTTCAATACCAGATACCACAATGGATATGTGATCCAGTATTATGAAGCTACATCCACATGCTGTCACCATGTACCGTATCTTATTCAGTAGATTGTCTCCTTCAAGTGAACCCCAATGGTCATACATGTAGATTCTACCTGTGTTCAAGGTATTATCGAAGGCTTCCTTGAAGTCTTTATCCTCGACCTCAACATTACCTAAATGTAATGGCTTGTTTAGGTAGAGTCCCATGAATCCTAGTCCTGTCCTCTTGTTGGATTCCTCTAGTGCAATGTATCCTATTGTTTCCTCTTGGTTCAGCATGTGATTCGCCATCTCTCTACAAACCTGTGACTTACCTATACCTGCACCGGCTGTGATCGTGACTATCTCACCTCTCCTCATACCAAGAGTCTTCTTATTTACACCTTCATATGGGTACTCACATGATGACATGGAATCCTCTGCACTTACTATGTCCCACAGATCTTTACCATTCACGATACCATCTGGTCTATAGACTTTAGCTTGCCAGATACAGTCAATCAACTCTCTTACTCTACCTTTAACTAACATATCATTAGCATCCTTCAAAGGTAACTTTGCTATCTTAGCCTTGCCCGGTGGTAAAACTTGGGCACATTCTCTTGATGCTCTAATACCTGCATCATCACTATCAAAACAAAAGATGACCTCTTCGTACCCATTCAATAGTTCTATGCTCTTACGGATAGCTTTTGAAGCTCCTGCTGACCCATTAGGAACAGAGTACACAGGCCACTTGTTACCTTGAGATTGTGAAACGGATAGTGCATCTATCTCACCTTCACAAACGATGGCCTTCTTCCCTTTACCTGACCATAGGTGCTGACCATATAGACCTGCTTCCTTTATGTCACCTCTGGTGTGGAAGTCTTTGTTACGAAACCTGATTTTCTGTGCTACCCTCTGTCCACTTGCATCTTTGTAATTAGCAATCTGTACTGGTTGTCCTGCAACCTCACCTATACAATAGTCCCACTTCCTACATGTGTCTAAAGAAATACCACGTGCACTCAGGGTTGTTGCTTCACCTTCAACAAAATCCATGTGTTTATCCCCCTTCTTTGTTACTGGTTTCTGTTCTCCTCCTGCTTTCTCTCTGTAATTACAACCAAAACAGAAGGCATGTCCGTCATCATAACGTGCTAAGTTATCTCGTGATCCACACTCAGGACACGGCTCATGTTGTATGAACTCACTCTCTTCGTGTGTGTCTAAGTAGTCCATGTCTTTGTACCATCTTTACTTTCCAATACTACCTTACCAACATAAGAATATCCCACATGATTTAAAAATGAGTGGAAGTTTTCTAATAAATCCTGTAATGAGTTAGCCTCAAAGGATACCTTATTCTTCTTAGTTGTACAGTCTCTCCAATCATCAGTTAATATCTTGGAGTAATCAAGTGCCTCATATGAAAAAGTAAATCGTTCTCTTATCTCATCACCATCTGGTTGTTTGTCAGTCCATTCCATGTTCCCCCTTTATTAGTTAGTCCAAACACCTGATCCACCTACCTTATACTTAAGTAGACCAGCGTTATCCTCGTTTATAGCCCACCACTCCTTCACATCAAAGGATGGACAGTCTGTTTCACTCAGGTCTCTATGACCCACCACTTGTGCATCAGAATACATGTACTTAAGAGTCTTTACTAAAACAAACAAGGACTCCAACTGTTCTTTACTATAGTCAGGTGCCGTAATACCTCTAGTGTTCAACCCTCCTGCCATACATACACTAACTGAATCAGAGTCATGCTCTTTAGTGTGTGCACCTATGTCATTCGGGCCACGGCCTACCTCAATCTGACCACCACGCTTTATGAAGTAATGATAACCAACCTTTAGTAGTCCACGTTTACGATGCCACTCATCAACAGTCCTGATGTTTATGTTTGAGTTAGGTTTTGTGAGAGTGGAGTGGATCACTATGTAGTTAGTCTCTTTTCTTCTTGACATCCTTAGTCCATTCATGAGGTACAATCTCTTCTGAATACAAGAAGTTATGCTTCTTACACCAGCTTGCACATGTTAGTCTGGAACCTTGAACACGACTGTTCACATTAGCAAACACAAATCGTATGTCTAATTCCGGATGTTGTTCTTTGATAGACCTGTGCATCCTTTGTTCTTTGTATCTGAAGTACCCCTTTGCTTCAACTATGACACCATTGGATAGCACAAAGTCAGGTTTATACTTGTGTTCAACGTAGTAAGCAACGGACATTGGCTCATACTCATGTTCGCATTTGCGTTTTGCTAAGTTGTCCGCTATCCGTTGCTCAAGTCCAGATCTAAAAGTCACCAGACTGTTCTCCCTCTTCTTCTTCAAAGGCTTCACCCTCTTCCTTCTGGTTGTTACCCTCATCCACGACTACCTCGTATCCTTCTTCTACTTCAAATACATCATCAGCACTCTCACTTGCAATGTACTCAATCAGCTTCAGGACTTGAACCATTCGTAACCTAAGTTGTACACCAAGAGAAGTACCATGTTCATATGGTGCAATCTCATAAGCTACTCTACCTATACTCCCATTGCCCACCTTAATAGTGGATGGAAGTGGTGCACGATCTGGGCCAACAACCACAGGTCTTTGTGTGAAAGTCTGCCCTGTCTTTGAGTTTGTACCTGATGCCTTGAGTTTGAAGTGGAACTCAGTCCCAACCTCCATACCCTCTTCATCAAGTGACACCTTATAAGGCATGTACTCCTGCCATTTCTTTGCAGACTTCTGCCGACACCTTTCCTTCCACTCATTATGAGCGTTGTCAACAATCTCCTGCATATCTTCAGCATCAGAGCCAGTTAAGAGTACCTTAATATGGAACTGACCTTCAGCCTTATAGGTTGTGTCAGCCACCATAATATGAGGCCACTTGAACTCACCCTTTGGAGTTACTGGATATTTTCCTGCCATATTTTCCTTTCGTGTGTGTTATTGTTTGTGTTGAACCTAGAATGTCCACATTTAGGAGAAGAAGTACTCAGAGTCGAGGACTCCCAGTATATCAAGGTCACCACGTTCAGGTGGTGCCTCAAGTTCTGGTATCACATCTGTTACCTCATCATAAAAATCAGTAAGTACATCTGTCTCCGAATACATGTCCACAAATGACTTACGTATTGCATCTGCCATACGTGGAACATAGTGTGCATGTACTCCATATGAGTCATGCACCACAGAGAAATTATTTATACCTTCCTTTACACACCTGTTAATAGTTAGTGTGAGTGCAGTTGCATCCATACTATGCACAAAGTTAGGTGACACGCCATTGATTGATCTTCGCTTGTCTAAGTTCTCTGTCTCCTCTAGTATAGAGGGTTTAATTAATACATTATCAATATGAGTTGTTATCCTTCGTGGTTTCATGCTCTTGTATATCTGCTGTACCACAAATCCTGATGGTGTCTCCCATATTATGGGTAGGTTCTTCTCTGACATCTTCCTACCTATGTCTTGAAGCCATGTCATTGCTTCTCTTGACTTGATTACTACCTCACCTATTGCTTCCCATACATGCTTACCCACGTATAGTGATGCTTCATACACATGCTCACCAAAGGGATTCGATGTTGGATTAGCCAGTATCTTAGCATCCATTGCATCTTCTACGTATGCCCTACAACTGAAACGTGTACCCCCATAGGGTACCACCATCACAGGTCTCTTAGTAATCTTACGATCTAAACCAAAGGATAGCCACTCTTTAGAGTAGGGTACCCCATGTTTAGCATCTTCCTCCACCTTCTCCAGTACCACATCTGCCACCATCTGATAGATGTCTTGAGGTACCTTCTCTGGTGTGAGGTTGGTAGCCTTACCACCTATGGTATCTCTGAGCATAGCAGAGAAGTGTTGGAGTCCATTGTTTGATCCGTCTAAACAAACAGGTAGACGAGACATGAATCCATATCCTTTGTCACTAAACTTTGACCACTCCATACACCATGCTAAGAAAGTCCAAGGTTCATCTGCCTTAGTCCACCACCTGTGATTAAGAGGTTCTCTTGCAGAATGTTTAATGTTATCAGTATTTTCTATGGCCCATGCTACCCTGTCCTTGAATGAAACCTTGTCATATCCAAATGAGTTTGCTCCATGTACACCAAAGTAATCCCTTTGTTCCTCATTGTTAATGGGAAACTCATCTGAAAACTGGAGTAAAGACTTAGCATAGTCCGGGCCTTGAGGTGTGAGGAAGGAATTAACTGTGTACTTCCTACCTCTGAAGTCACATTGGTACACAAAGTAAATAGCTTTGTACTGCCTGAACTTTCTTGCCATTGCAAGAGTCCTGACTAGTTGAATACGTTTGCTGGTCATCTTTGCGTTGAGGTCATGAACAGTCATGGCTTTCTTCTTCCACTTGATGAAGATGTCCAACTGTTCTTGTGTCATGTCCTTTTTCTTACCTTGTATTGGACAGGGTAGTACCTTGTAGTCCTCTCTTGGTGGTAAGTTAGCCCATGATTCACCAGTTTCCCAACACCTTCTCATCACATCTAACACAGGTTCATTGACCATCCACTTAGTCCTTTGGAGTGCATTGATTGCACCATATTCCATCGGCATTGAGTGGTTCTTCATCTCCTCTAGGTACTCTCTGTTCCTAGTCTTAATCATTGGTATAGTGTCAATCCTTTTAGTGTGGTACCCTCCATTGAAGGGTGAACTCCAGTCCAGAGGTGGTACTACACATGGATAGAAGTATGGATGAAGACCTTCACCTTCCTTATTAACATTCTCTATCCAGAACAGGGTTGCTTTGTTAGCTTGAAGGTATATGATACGTCTCTTCCTACCAAATTGGACAGTCTTAATCTCCATTAAACCTGTTGTTCTAATGAGTATGTCAATGAGTTTGCTACCTAAGTGTAGTCTCTCTGTCTTACTCCAAGGATTGTGTTCCAGTAGCTCAACCCTACTCATGGTTCTAATGATGTTGTACCTACGATACAGCCTGTTACTGGTACGTGAGGTAACCTTCTTCTTGATCCGTCTGAATATCTTCTTTGACTCTGCACCTTTGTCCCATAAGTCAAACTTAAACTGATCCTCTACTGCACCAGCTAACTTCATGGCAACACGAGTAAACGGACTTCTCTGTGACACTCCATCTAGTGAGTACTTCAAGGTTAAGTATGCACACACTTCTCTATTCATTAGAGCTAGTGTGAGTGCAGAGTTCTGATACTTACCTACTCCACCTGACAATGCTTCATCAAGAAACTCTTTGATTCCCTCTGATACAGAGTCAAGTGCCTCTTTCATTAGAGTGATACCATAGAGAGTGGTTGATTCTCCACTCCCTTTACGTGCTTCTCTTATGTTCTTGTAGTACCTGTCGATACCAAGAGAATTCATTTCCTTTTCGATTCTTTCTTGCTCATCGTTCAGGTTCAATTTAGTACCTCTTTTGGAATGTTTTCAGACAGTACCTCATTAAAGTTCTTCTCAATAAGACCCATTGTTATACTGATGAATACTAGTGCCCTATTGATTGCTTCCTCTGCTGTACAATCCTCATCTCTGAGTGTACCATCTATCATCACGATTGCATTACCCAGAATCTGCTGTGCCTTTCGATCCAACTGTGCAATCTGTTTGTCTGACATGTTATACTCAGTCTTTAAGTCTTCATAATCAAATGTCTTTATGTCACCATCATCTTCCATACGCTACCCTATGTGTGTTATAATATCTTTCCTACACTTTTGTGTACCTTCCTTGAAAGACTTCTCAGTTATGTTACCTGAGTATAGCCAATCGGCTTCATCCATTAGTGTGACTGTAACCTCCATGATAAACTGTGTGTACTTCAGCCACTCAAGTACATCATCTGGAAACTTCTGTTTGTTTAACCTAATGTCTTCCATGAGTGTAGTTGCTTCTACCTTAAGTTCACTCTGGATGTGTCTGAAGTGTCCTCCACTCATACTATCCTCACAATTAAATGTTTTACCTACAGTTAATCTGTTGTACTTATGTTTACTCTTGTGTACATGAGTACCTCTATTAAGAATACCTTTTCCCATAGCTTATTCTCTTTTACTTCGTAAATGTCCATATATTATTTGAGTTGGTATTGAGGTTCGTAAACTGACCAAGCTGTTATGGTCTAAGACTTCCCCTCTGACCTGTATCGCCAAGTCTTTATGATGTGGGTTCCGGATTTATTACGTCAATAACCACACTCATTCTTTAAACTTCCCAAGTCTCTGTATTTCTTACATCATATAGTTCTACTTTATTCTTCAGTCCACAATGAGGACATGTCATTATACTTCCAAAGTATGAACCAGCGTAGCTCCACCAGTTCTTACATTCACCACATGTGAAATGAAATATGGTCTCACTTGTGTACATGTGTCTCTTCTTAATGTTTGTCTCCATGTTTCTCCTTTACCTTTACTATGTAACCATTGTAATTGTCTGGTGTCCTGTATGTTACTAAGGTGGTCACTATGTACATGGTTAATCCTTTAGCACCCACTCCCAGTACCTGTTTCGACTTATTAGTTTGCACTTGTTCATCCTTTCTTCATGGTTTCTTAGATCTTTAGTCCACTTAAAAGGACAAGGTTCATACGTGTCGAAGATAAAGTTTGCTGTCAACAGCATCACTATGATACCTATTAGTATGTTGGTCACTCCCATCCCTCTATACATACAGAGGTATCTCTGTTGGTCGTTACAAACTCTTCTCCTTCGTATTCATCTGCTACATTCACGTAATAATCTTTCATGTTCCAACGGACATACGTAATAAGTTCCTCTTTCGACATCTTATTAGTATAGTTGTCAACTGCGGTTTCTATTTCATATATTTCCATTTGTTTCCTTTACATGTGTGCTAGTATGAATGCATTCCACTTATCAAAGAATGAGATGTATGAATACACTATGAATATCAGTAACATAAACTTAAACATGTGTTCCCCTTTGTAATTGGTGGGCAAGGTAAGAGTTGCACTCACTCTGTCATACGACACCTGATTTACAGTCAGGTTGCTTTCTCCATTGCATACTTGCCCTTCTTAATTAAAAGTTTAGCGTTCCTACGTACACCTTTGTTTGCTAACCTTGTGAAAAACTTGTGATTTCCTTTACTCCTAATTCGTGGAGGTGGACTCCAAGTGTTTGCAAACTTTCTACCTAGTTTATTTTCTTTCATGCTCCTCCTAAAAGGGTGTATCCACTTTCCATGCTACACTCTGCACTTCACGTGCATATGTGTCACCATATTCCCATGATCCATAGGTCATAGGTGATTTAACTGCACAAAACCACCTAGCATATGGATTCTCTTTCTCCTTCGATGGCTTCTGCCATTTCTTGAGAACTCTCCACTCCCATGTCCCATCTGGAGACCTCCATATCTCATACGGATTCTCTACTGGTCTGGTTTTATTCATTAAGTTCTTCTCTTTACTCATCGGTTCCCCCTCTATCTGTGAATGGTTCATCATACTTATGGTCGTATCCACCATAGTCTACATCATCACCATGAAATGTAGTTCGTTCTATTCTAAATGGTGTCACATTAGTTAAATTAAACCTGTGTAACACATCTTCCTCATTTATGTCTGGATCAGCTTCTAAACAGTTTGCACATGTCCAATGATCTGTCACATCATCATACACAAACAGAACTGCATCAGAATCCACCAACATATCACAGGAACTACAGTAAAACATTGACATTAGTAATCCTCTTGTTTAATGTTCGCTTCATCAGTTGTGTACTGTATCCTGATGATGCCACCACCTCCACAATACACAACCATTGCAATTATTATTCCAAATACACCAGTTAGTACCCCACCCCAAAATATTGTGAGGTACACCAGTATATCAGGTAATGCTAGAAACCACATCATCTTTCCATGAAGTTCGGACTCATGTCTGTGAATCTTAAGGTTGCATGGTCTGACACGTAATCTCCATTACCTGTGTTCACCTCCACCTTGAAATTGGCAAGGTAATGTGCGTCTTTTACTATCTTGTATAGCATGTTCACCAAATGCTCTTGAGCCATGTCCTCAATGTCCAAATACTCGTCCTTTGAGACACTATAATGACTCAATCTTATAGCATGGTGAACACCTTTCTTTTGTTCACTCATATTCTACCTCTAGTTATTTCCAGATACACATGTGTAATGCTGACACATCATCTGGCGTTTTGAAATGATGTGGATACAGTACTTGTAGGTGCGTACACCAGTTGTTCCACATCTTTGGAGAGCCACCATTTGACTCTATAAGGTCTAAGTATGCCCACGCCTTGATTCTCTTTGTCTTATCTGAGTTTCCACTAGTTTGCAACCAGTTTGGTGTACCCTTAGATGCATCAACTTCAGGTAAATACTTCCTAAAGTTGTGGACATCCATACACCCACTCTTACCAGACACCAGTTGTACCACGAATCCAGACTTAGGTAACCCCAACCCCGGAACTTCCAAGAACAACATCATCAAGTCATGTGCACAAGTAGCCTTTTTAGCACGTAGAATGCTCATCATCCTATTGAACAGGTCTTGCCTATGCTTCCGCACGTAATCAATTCCTGTTCTCTTGTTGCCCCAAATCCAAGATGATTTGACACCACGTTTCCTGAATTCCTTCATCATTCGTGGTAGCATACTGGTCTGTACTCGGATACTTGCGAATACAAACGCAATCACTAATTCCAGATTTTTGGCACTCTGTTGAGCAAACGCACGTACTAAAGGATTGTGCGTGTTATACATTCGCTCTTCCTTTGTTCTAGTTCACAATTACGGAATTCTCAAAGAGAGCATTCGCAAGTTTAACCAATTCACGTGTTTCATGCATACGTTGCATGAAAATGGGTCTGGACTCCCCAAAATCCTGTACGAATACAGGCTTGCCCAGAATGGTACCCATGAATACACCTTTAGCAGTTTCCTTACCATTCTTACCAGTACGCATCCAAGAGC
>Ga0208180_1002021_pt1 | contig 10303 bp, 17 predicted proteins | sample MalvireepMed_s16_FD_184241 | JGI IMG/M metagenome (GOLD analysis project Ga0208180, IMG submission 184241) | Marine viral communities from the Global Malaspina Expedition - Malaspina viral metaG DeepMed_s16 (SPAdes) (version 2) | ecosystem: Environmental > Aquatic > Marine > Oceanic | place...
CAATCAAAACAGCCATGGGTAACAGGGTTGATGATGATTGTATCAAGAAGGTTGCTACCGATGCTTTAACCAAAGGTCTGTCGAAGTTAGGATTTAATGCTGATGTATTCATGGGTAGATTTGATGATAACAAATACGTCAATACACCTAAGAATGGAGCTGACTCTCCTTCTACCACAGATAGCTGGTAATGAGCACTGTAGATAGCGTATTGGATGACTTCGATGATGAAGAAGTTTATTATGACCCGCAGATGTCAGAGCTTGTTGATGAAGGCTCGTATCCTGCAACCATTATAGACTTAACGTCTAAGAAAATCACTACCAAGCGTGGAAATAAAGCTATGTTATATCTGCCTGTTTATCAAATTGATGATACAGTTACACGATATGCGGGAAAGTCTGTACGAGATTCTGGAATTTGGCGTTTTGTTGGAACAAAAGATGAGAGCGGTGTTAGGATAACAGGTGGCAGTAATGCCAGCTATAAACAATTTCTAGATAAATTTTCCATCCCCTTAAAAGAGCTTGAAGTTGACGATAGGACTGTATATAAACTACCATCCATACCAAAGGAGCTGATTCTCGACAAATCTGTTGTAATCAGCGTATCTCATGAAGAATGGGAGGGTGTGAATGGCAGAAATATTACGCCAGTCGCAACTCTAGTCAGGGTTAGAAACGGCTCTGATGATGGACAGGGACGTTCATAGACTCGTGCACTTCCTTAAATACAACAAATATGCAAACAATTTAGATATATTTTTTTTGGATATTCTGGATGTTGGGGGTGCTATGAAAAGAGCTTTAAAACACGGATATGACATAAGAAAAAGGACTAGTGGACTATTATGGAATCAAAACACAATTTACTATCTGAAGCATCAAAAATAGTGGCACAAGTACTACCTCATTCATACGATACAGAGAAAGACCTGCTGGGCCAAATTATACTGAACAATAAAGTCATTGATGAGGTTTTGCCTTATTTGCCTTCTGATGACGTGTTCTATAACCAGTTCCACAGGAGTATCTGGAGAGGTATTATTGACCTTAGAAGCAAGGGCGATGGTGAAATATCCATAAATGCTCTTGTTTCTGAAGTGCCACCATCCTTGGCTACAAAGGAAATAGGATATCAGATAACAGGACTATGTGAAAATGTAGCAACTACCGCAAATGCAATACAAAATGCAAGAATTCTACATGAAAAATGGCTGCTTAGAAATGTAATATACAAATCTGAGCAGGTTAAGAATGTAATTAATGTAAAGAACTCAGATGCCCACGCACTTCTTGAACAGCTTCATCGTGAGATTGAGCATGTTTTGGATATGCAGGTATCAAATGGATTTAACATTAATGAGCTTCTTGATGAAACATTTGAAAAGATGTTTGACTCGAATGCTCTGATACGTTTTGGATATCCAAGGCTTGATGAGCTGACAGGTGGCATGACAAGAGGTGAAATAACTGTTATTGCTGGAAGGCCCGGCCACTTTAAGTCAACCACGATGCTTAACGTTGTCAGAAATCTTGTGTACAGTGGATACAAGGTAATTGTAATGAACCGCGAAATGACAAATGTTGAAATGATGAAGAAACTTATAGTACTGGAGTCCAAGTATCTATCATACGAAAGGATTAGGCTTGGGCTTTTAGACGAAAGTGATGACAGCATTTTAAATGAAGCTAAGGATAAGATAAGAAAAAATTATAAGAACCTGATTATGTTTGACAGCATATTTGACATTGAAGGCTCTATGAGGGAGATTCGCAAGCATTCTCCTGATGTTGTAGTTGATGACTATATCGGGCTTGTCAATGTTGCTGGTATAGAGGATAACCGACTTAGAATTGATAACATTATGAAACAGTATAAGTGGGCTGCGAAGAAGAATGAAATGGCAGTCCTCTTGGTATCACAGCTGAACCGTGAATGTGAAACACGAGCAAATAAAAGACCTATACTTAGGGATTTAAGAGATAGTGGTTCAATCGAGCAGGACGCTGAGATTATACTGTTCATGTACTATGAATGGAGGTACTATATGCAAGAATCTGAAATGGGAGAGTATGGAATTGAAATGATACTCGGAAAGAATCGCTACGGCAAGAGCGGTAGCGTCAAGATGGGAGTATCAGGAGACAGGTGTAAGATATACTCAACAGCTGAAGAAGCGATATCGGAGGTGTTTCATGAGTAAAATTGTTTACGATGAATCTGACTCTGTATTGATTCGCAGTTGCTTGAAGATTGCACTAAAATCGATAAAGTCAATGAACATATTAAACGGCGAAAATAATGTCGAGCGTCTTGAAAAGATTATAAGTGAAATGGAAATCGTTCAAGAGCCTAATACTGAAAATAAACATACATCCAGTGATGTAGTTTATGAAGAAGCTATATGTGATGAGTGTGATTAATGCAGGTAAATAAACGAAAACTAAGACTACGTGAGCGTGTTCGCTCATTGGAAGAAGCTATGAACAACATGAGAATGGGCACTATTGAATCACTGGTTCGTACAGTAAGCGTACTCGCTAGTACATTTGAGGAGTATATCAGCATGAAAGGCGATACAGAAAAATTTGTAAAACATTTGGAGAAATCTATTGATGAAAACAAAAGCACAGCGAAGAGGAAAAAGAAACAGGCAAAGGGGAGCGGAGCTCCAAAGACAGGCAGTTAGAATTGCCAAAGAGTTTGACCTTGAAGCTTTTAACAGAGACAGGGGCGGAGCCCAACATGAACAGGGCGACGTTGAAATTGAAGGAAAGTTCTATGGATGCAAAAGACGTAAAAGAGTACCAGCATGGGTTCTTCCAGAGAAAGAAGAGCATGGTGTGATATTTCGACAGGACAGGGAAGCTCCGTACATAGCAATACCTTATGATACATTTTGCTTCCTTATTAAAATGATAAAGCTGAATCAAGATGTCTTATAAGAAAATAAAAGAAGCTTACGAAGTGCTACGTTGCTATCGTGAAGCTGTAAAAAGAATTAGACTTAAAGGTGAAGAGCCTTCGCAGGTAACATTAAAGCGTATGGCTGATATTAAACTGAAAATAAAAAAGTACAGTAACGGTCAAGTAACTGAATGACCGGTAACTTTGACTTAGACCTTAACTTCGGACAGATATATGAAGAAAAGGTACGCAACATTTTTGAAGGAGACGGCAGTATAGAGGTCAAGACTGAAAGGGATATATGGCAAAAGACAGGAAATATTGCAATAGAGATTCGTTATCGTGGAAAGCCAAGTGGCATATCCAGTACAGATGCTAAATGGTGGATTCATATACTGAGCAATGATAATGATATTGAGACTGCACTAATGTTCAAAGTTGAAAAATTGAAACAAAAGATTAAGCGAATGGTAATGATTGGCATGGCTAGAATTGTTGTCGGTGGAGACAACGATGACAGCGAAATTGTCTTGATTCCCATTGATAAGATTACTAACATTCTTTAACTAAAGGAGTAATACGAATGAGTGATTACGATAACACAAACTCTGGAGTACTTTTCGTCAATCAATACAAAGAAGATGGCGATTCCAGACCTGATTTCGTCGGTAAATTAGACGTAGAAGGCAAAGAATACCGTCTTGCTGGATGGAAAAACACATCCAAAGCCGGTAAAAGGTACATATCTGTGAAGGTACAAGAGCCGCAGGAGAAACAAGAAGTACCATTCTAGTAAATTGGATACCAATACCATACTAACCGGAGATGTTTTTGAGCGACTCAAGGATATACCTGACCAGTTCGTTCAATGTGCCGTTACTTCTCCTCCGTACTGGGCCCTCAGAGATTATCAATCTGAGGGTCAGTTTGGATTAGAATCTACGCCTGAAGGATATGTAGAGCGTATGGTTGAGCTCTGCCGTGAACTTAAACGTGTTTTAAGGGATGACGGTACATTCTGGCTCAATCTTGGTGATACATATTGGGGCGGCGGATGGAGAGGAGATAAATTGAATAAACATAGCGGTGACGTACAAAAGGCTCATGAGGGAACTCACTGCGGTGAATCCATGACTATGGGCAAAGGCTCACATAATGTCATTAAGAGCAAAGATATGGTTGGTATTCCATGGAGAGTAGCGTTTGCTTTACAATCTGATGGATGGTATTTAAGGCAGGATATAATATGGAGCAAACCAAATCCAATGCCTGAATCTGTTACTGACAGATGTACAAAGGCTCATGAATATATATTCCTTCTATCAAAATCGAAGAAATATTACTATGACTCGAATGCAATCAAGCAGCCTTACAAAGAAAATACCAAGCCAGGTTCACAGTTTGGAGGTAAAAAAGGTAACTCTGAGCTTGGAATGAAAACTAAATTGCAATCTAGTCCTCAGGGGTTCTTCGAAATGAAGGATGGGGCAAATATGCGGAGTGTTTGGACGATTCCAGTAAGGCCGTTCAAAGGGGCACACTTCGCTACTTTCCCCGAAAAACTACCTGAGTTATGTATAAAAGCAGGCTCTAAGGAAGGTGATGTTGTACTAGACCCATTCTTTGGCAGTGGTACTACAGGGTGGGTGGCCCAGCGTTTAAAGCGTAAATGGATTGGTATTGAATTGAATCCAGATTATATCAAGATTGCAGAAAAAAGATTTCAACAACAGGAGTTATTCTTATGATTGCAATAATCATAGAGGACAACGATAAGGATTGTCCTCACAGAAGCAGGGTGTATCAGCCTGAAGAACCTGATACAAACATTAAAGAGTCCTATACTTGTGATGATTGTGGGGCTGAATTAGAAATACCAGAGCCCGATTGGGACTTAATGTACAAGGACAAATGTGTATAAATCATTTACTGCGTCAGTTATCGCTAAAAGATAACGACAATACAATAGAAAGGGATATGAAAATGATGGAAATAACCTGCATTGAATGTGGAGATAAGTTTAACAAATTTCAAGGCGACATGGAAGAAAGGACTTGCATGACCTGCATACTAAAAAATGAAGACCCAGAGGTTATCAGCGAACCTTATGGTAATTATTTGTCAGACCGTGACAAGCTAAATATATGATTGTAAAAGATTTAGAGTGGCGACGTAAAATTTTATGGGAAACTGAACACAATGAGATTGAACGCATGGCAAAGTGTAAATATGGAAAGTCTTATGACGATTTAGACTTAGACGAACAATATGATTGCACGGAAAGTGTGTTGTATTTTATGTTTGGAGGAAAGCCCCCATCATACAAGAAGGGGTCTAATAAAGAAAAAGTTAAAGTTAAGGAGAGTACAATTTGAATGTAAAAGATTTTTTTGAATGGGCTGATAGAGAATTTATTGAAGAAATGGATTTGATGCAAGTCAAAGGCAAAGAATATACTGTCAGTGATAATGACAAGCTTAAAAACTTTAAGTCAATCGCTGAAAGACTTAAAATTAAAACGGCACTCGTAGCTTTAGTTTATTTATTAAAGCATATGGATTCTATAAGAAACTATGTTTTAAGTGGTGTTGAAGCTTCAGATGAGCCGATTTCAGGACGTATCAGGGATGCCCGTAACTACCTGATGCTTCTGCATGCAATACTTTTAGAAGAAAAGGGGCTGGATTTGGGCAAAAGTCTGACAACCGAAAAGCCGTGGTTTGGCAAAACCAACGCTTCCAGCCCTATTAAATTTCAAATGGTGGAACCAGAATAATGACAGATATGCTATTAGACGAAATAAATATTGGTGAATGGGTAACAATCCGTGGACACGAAGACAAGACTATGTGTATAAAAGATGTAAGAACAGAGGATGGTATGGTTGTATGTGAGCATACAGATGGACTCTTGAGCCGACACTGTGTAAGAGATATTTTATATATTAGTAAAGAATACTATAAACCCTAAAGCCTAAGCCTAGGCTTAAGCTATAGTAAAGCATATAATATATATAGTATATATATGCTTTAGTAAATTCAAAGAATTTGGACGCTTTTTGATTTTGTTGAGGTTGGATACCAATAGAGGTGTAAAAGTCCCGTATTCGATGAATTAGGGGGTTCCAGCGGCTTGTCTTGATGATAGTTCTGACTTGATTTCTGATTGTGGTATGTAATATCTATCATATACAGCAAATGGATTACCAATCATTTGCATTAAAGGAGCCTGAAGAAAAGATAATGGATTTTTCATCCACTGTTTATTATGTTGATATTTTTCCGCATAGCCTTTGCCAAAGTCCCAAACGTCGTATAAACTAACGTAAGTTCCTTTTTCATCTTTTCCAGCGGATACGGTATAATCAGCTAAGTCCATTTTAGGATGAATACCAACTTGAGTCTGCTTCATCTTTACAACTTCTCCCTTTTTTAAATTTGCTATTTTACTTAAAGCTTCATCACCCCATGTGAATGACGACAATGGACGCTGTGTAGTCTCATGCTTTATACTGTATGTTGGTAATTCCTTAAATCCCTTACTAATTTTTGTCGGTCTTAATGGTTGTTCAGATAGTCCAGCTTCAGACGGACTTTTTTGTTTTAAAAATAAACTGAGCAAATCTACATTTGGCCTTCCCGCAGTATTAGCCCACTCTAACCCTACCATTCCTTCAGGCGGTTCTTCCGCAAAAAGAGCTTCACCACCAGTATATCTTAGCTCATCTTCCTTCAGTGGAGTAAGAGCCATTTTCATTAATTGAAGAGGATTCTCCTCCATATAACCAGCTCCTCCAGAACGAGAAGCTACATTAAAAGCAAGATTTCTTATTAATCCAAGCAAACCACCATCTTTAGGTTTGGACGGCTCTAAAGGTTCCATAAGTGAATCAATACTATCATGAGCTGTCCTCGTAGAAAGAGCTTGAGCTGGGGACATCTGTGATTGTAGTAATTGAAATAAATTCTCAGGCGGCATCTCTTATATCCTGTATTCTGTTCAAGCAAGACTGTAAATTGTTAAAATTAATCTTATCATCTTTTAAAGCCTGTAATATTTTAGCTCTGTATTGCACTGATAATCCTTCAGATTCAACTGCTAATAGCTTGCGTATGAAATATTTTTCGTTAGTACTCATCTACCTTGTCCTCTAGGCTTCTTTCTGTATCGCTTTTTACTACCTTTTATACCGAACTTGGAGCCGCGTCCGTCACCAATGGATGTTTTCTTAGGGCCACGTTTCTGTAAGCCATCTCTGCTTCTGAATAAAGACATTATTTCATACCAGATAATTCTCTAACTCTACGGCCAACGTGCTTTTCAAACCCAACATATTTATCAAGGTCTTGCAATGATTTAAATTGAGGTAATCCCTTTGAATATTTGTTCATTAATTGCTCTATAAGAGCTGTCGTCATTTTATCCTTAGTTATATTAGAAGCATCCACTGATTCTTTACCTAAATATTTACCTAAGACTGACATTTGAGCTTTTTCCCATCTAAGTTGGTCTTTTATAGCTTTAAATAATGGAGCCATTTGCTTAGAAGCTCCAAATGGAACTCCAATATTAGCCCATTCTAACATTCCCAGACCTGTACCCTGTATTTGAGTTGGCCTTTGCTGTTGCTGGTCATAGGATTCTTTTATTTGGTCAATATAACTATGAGCAGTTTCAGGAATAGTTGGCAAATCTGCAGATGTACCGTATCTGCCGCCAGTTAATAATGATAATAATGTGTTTTCAGGCATGATTAATCCTATCTATTTACTTGGCCCAGGGAAAAAATCTAAATTGTACTGAGCTCCATATTGACTTACAGCGGCTCTCCACTGTTGTAATTTTTTCTGGTATTGATTTTCAATGTATTCTTCTTTTGCTCTTAATTCAGGACTTAGTTTAGATAAATAAATTTCATATCTTGTCCTGGCTCCTGTAGTACGTTTTCTCCAAGATGTTGGAATTGGACGTTGAGCAGATACAACAGTCTTCAAATTAGTTCTTGCCAATTTCTTAGCTTTATGCGGTATCTTTTTCAAAGATGGGTCTTTATTAATTTCATGCTGGGCCACATAATTTCTTGCAGCATAGTAGACACGAGCCTTCAATTCATCATCATCAGACCAGAAAGCATCCTTTACGTGCCTGTAATAAGGACTACGAGATGTTAACATAGACAATTCATCGCCTATTACTGGATTCTCTCTAAAGTAAACATCGGTAAATTGTCTTTGTCTACGCCTTGAATCATTAAATGACTTTTTCAACGGAGCAAAAACTCTTTCATGTATTTTTACTGCCCTATTGGCTAATACAACCGTTTCAGTAGCTAAATCTTCTACTGCCTGAGGTACGAACTTCTTACGAGCTAGTATAGAATATATATTTTGACCTAATGATTTGACAGACCTGTATACAGCTGGCTGATAAGACTCTATAACATTACCATAATCATCAAATGCGTTACTTGCTACAGCCAATCCCTCAGCTCTTAACGCTAATTCAAAAAACTTATCTGGGTTAGACTTAAATATATTTCTTTGTTCTTCACCTAAAACTAAATAATGAGCACTGTATAATGCAGCTCCACTCAGCGGCAACAGACTAAGATACCGTACAAGTGGAACAGGATTTCCATCAGCAACTAAAGGTTTAATTACAGAGTTAGCTACATTTTCTGTCATTCTGTATGCTACTCTATAAAACAATGTCAGCGGCTTTGCCCAGTTCTTACCCATCCATCGTGGAACAAACGGTAATGCAGGGCCACCTTGAGTAATTAAATGAGACATAGACTGAGCCCTCTGAATCAACTCTGGTCTTTCATTTATTCTAGTACTTCCAAGTCTCTTTGCTTCAGCTATTTGGGCATCTGTCAACTTAACTATATCTGTAAAAAAACGCATAGACGTGTCCCTTGAAACACCGACATTCATAATATTTTTAATTCCATTAAGATTATCAAGATGAGATTTGAATGCTGGCTCTGCTATTGATGTGCTGACAATACGGTTCATAATTTCAGTAATTCTCATCATACCTGGATTATATTTAGCATAGACTATCCTTCCAGACATCAATTCATGAACACCCGCTTCCTTACCACCAATTCTACCTGTTAAATTAGACATAGACTTACGGTCAGATAAAGCATTGAACATACCATTTAACGTTTGCCTGAATCCAAATACAGTTGCATTACTAGCTTGCCCCAATATAACGTTCTTATATCCTGACAATGGAAAAGACAGACCAATCTGGGCTGTTACCATAGTAAGACCTCTAAGCGGCCCATCATATAAATGATTCTTTTGTACAGCATTAATCTGTAACTGTAAAGTCTCATGAGCCCAGTTAGCAAAACTTTCATCAGTTTCTAGTATAAGACGGTCTCTTTCGTTTAATACTTTATCATTATTAGCTCCACCCTTACCAAATAATTTAAATGTAGGTGCAATATGAGCTACTCTTTGACCCTGACGAGAAATAATTTTATCAAAGTTTCTTTCATATACATCTATGACCCTATCAACAGACCTACGTTTACCATGAGCATCAATAACGGTAGATTTCTTTGATACAGGCTTACCGTTAATATCTTTAAATCCTTTTAATTCTATAATTTTGTTTGTTTTAGCTTCAATAGCGATAATAGGAGGAAGTTTGGCAACACGACTATACTGCGTTCCAAATACACCAGCCTGGTCTTTCCAAAACTTATCAATATAATGAAGTCTCTGAAGAGCAGCTATTTTCTTTTCAAGTGGAGTACCAGCCATATTGACAAATTCAGGGTCTGTGCGTGAAATAATCTCAGCTATTTGCTCGCGAAATCCCTTGTCTAATCCCATCAATTCCCTAAACTCATCCGTTACAATTCTAGTAAGATAATTCTTTTCTATATGATGATTAAATTTGCCTGGAGCACCATCCCTATCGTGCACTGTTACATATTTTCCATCTTTAGTTTCTATTTGCTTACTATTTAATCGCTCTACTTTAACAGTATTTTTATCAGTCCATTTAAATGCGTATCTATCCTTACCTTGAATGTACCATCCACCTTCATATTTACCAGTTTCCCTGTTAAGTCGTCGCAGACTTTTTATATATTCAAAAGATATTCCTTCTGCCGCTTCTCCAACAACCTTACCGTCTACTATTTTGAACTTTTCTTGTGGAGGAGGAGGTTTAGTTCCGCCTCGACTGTCTAAAAAGTCTATGCCTTCGACAAGTCTTATAGCGTCATATCCATTTGCAAGCTCTATGCGATTTCCAGATGCATCATATACTTCAAACAAGGGTTCATATCTGGCATCTCTTGTAGATGCATTTCTAACTTCCATTCCACTAGGAATTAAATATTCAGCAACAATCTTATGTTGGAATAATT
>Ga0208180_1002023_pt1 | contig 10292 bp, 18 predicted proteins | sample MalvireepMed_s16_FD_184241 | JGI IMG/M metagenome (GOLD analysis project Ga0208180, IMG submission 184241) | Marine viral communities from the Global Malaspina Expedition - Malaspina viral metaG DeepMed_s16 (SPAdes) (version 2) | ecosystem: Environmental > Aquatic > Marine > Oceanic | place...
ATTAAGCCTTCACCGCCTTTTCCCCGGTGTAATCCTCCCAGCGTTTGATTGTTACGTCGCAATACCTCGGCTCGATCTCCATCGCATAGCACCGACGGCCCAGACGCTCGGCGGCGATGATGGTCGTCCCAGAACCGACGAAGGGTTCATGCACAATAGAAGAAGGCCTTGCATGGATTGCAATCATTCGCATCGCTACTGAGACAGGCATACCAGCGCCAAAATCCCGAAGCCCCACGCCCAACTTGTTGTCGTGCGTTGTCTCAAACCAACCAGATTGAGACGTGTAATCGCCCGTTATCTGCTCATCTACTAAAGGTATACCGGGTAGTTTCCAAGTCCAGACATGCTCATAATTGGATGCGGCCCTATTCGTCCCGATACAATGCCGACTTGAACCGACGGCGGCACCCGGCTTGCACCATGCACGGCGGGACCATAATGTATAACCCGCCGTGCGAAATACAGGCCAATGCTCCAAGGCCATTGGATATTCACATACCACGTCAGAATTAGCCATTGCCTTACCAGAAATCACGTCCGCGAAATTGACGACAGCAAATCCTCCAGTGTCGAGAACTTCATCACGCCAACGACCCGCCACCAGAGGCAAAAGCACCCGTAAATTCTCCAATGTGTCATCATATTCACCATAATCTATCCCGACTGCATACGGCGGAGACGTGAACACGCAATCTGCTTTCAATCCGTCCATGAGAGCGACGACGTCGCCCTCTAACGTGGCGTCCCCGCACATAAGGCGGTGTTGCCCCAGACTCCAGATATCGCCCCGCTGAACCGTCGGCACGTAATCGTCTGCCTCGACATCGTCCACGGCATCGCCCACGTCGAAGCCCTCGTCAGGTGGTTCCGGGTCTGTAATCGTCAACGGCTCATAACCATCTGCCAGCGTTTTAAGTAATGCGTCAACCGTGTCGTTCTCAGATGATACCGCCGCCAGTAAATCGGTCAATCGTTCCTCGTCGCGCCCGGCCATAGCCGCCAGCGGGTCGAGCGTTGCCAGCATCAGGTCGGCTTCCGCTTCGTTGATGTCCAGCACCAGAACCGGGACGTTTGAGTCGGGCGTTGTTTCCGCCCTGAGATGGCCATCTACTAGCATGAGGCCGTCAGGCGTTTCGCGGGCGATCAGGGCATCGGCATACCCGACCTCGGCTAACACGCCGCGTAAGGCGTCCTGTTGCGCTGACGGGTGCGTTCGCCAGTTCTTCGGGTTCGGTATTAACTCCGACGCCCGGACGCGCCTCAGTTCCTTGATTCGATCTCTAATCTGCATCGTTCCTCCTCTTGTGACAGTATTCGCACAACATCCCCCGCGCCTGGGAATCCTCCAAGCTGCCGCCGATATGCGTTCCCCCGAAGTATAGTCCGCAACTCCCGCAACACGGGTGATCGTCCTGTAATTGATACGCCCGCTTACCGATCCGCCCCAGCCCCGATCGTTTCCGCCATGCGTCCCCGGACGGCCGACGTTCCATGCGTGATAACAAGTCATCGACCTCGTCGCAAATCCCGCACGTCGGCAACGGCCGGGGGGCTGATGTCGGCGACTGGCGCGTTTGGCGGCTCACGCTGATTGCCCATTCGCTGACAGTCCAGATACGGCGTCGACGGCTTCGAGGCCCAGCGTCGCGAAAATTGCATCGACATCGCGTGGATAATGCCACAAAAACGACTCGATATGGGGCTGTTTGGCCAATGCTTCGAGCCATTCTAATTGTGACGCGGTCGCTTTTGCGCGGCGTTTCGGGCGGTCAAATTTAAGCTCCGCGATAATGATCCGGGGTCGTGGTTCAGTGCGGCATATAACAACGTCGGGCCATCCACTGTCGGAGCGTTTCGATAAATGCGTATGATAAAAAAGTTCCCAGCCTGAAAGCTCGGCGGCAGTCCGCACCAGCTCAAGGAAATCGCGTTCGTTATTGATCGCCTGTCGAAACATATCGCTCCTTCGTCAACGTCCGACGCTTACGCTAACGTAAGACGTCATGTATTTGACACACCCCCCCCTAAAGGGGGGTGTGTCAACGTCCTCTTATTCTTAATAAAACTGTCAAGGTTGATTGTCAACGTCAACAGGTTGACTGTCAACCTTCGGGCATGGTTGATTGTCAACGTCGGGTAGTTGACAGTCAACATCAACGCGGGAATTTTTCCTCTATCGCCTTCATGGTTTCGCGGTCGATGAGTCGCCGGGGCTTGGGTTTTTCGCGGTTGATGACAGGCCCGTCGAGTCGCCAGAACTTCTTGTTATTGATGTCGAAACCCCTGACGACTTTTTTGTGATGCAAGAACCGACCTCGACTTCCTACCGCTATAGCCCTGTCGCACAGGGGGCAGAGCTTCCTGGGACTCATATCAGGGGACGGGCCTGACAGGCGGGATACAAAAAAACCGCCTTTCGGAGCGCGTTTTGTACTCTGCGGGCATTGACCCGGAAACTCCCACGGGTTCGGAACAATCGCGGCGGTCAGGGATAAATTAAACCTCCCGAACAATGTCACCGCGTACGGGCCGAATTTCTTACGACGCCGCCTTCGCGCCCCGGCCTTACGGCCGAAGGAAAATCTTTTTAAAAACTGCATCATTCGTCCCATCCGAGTGCCTTTCTTTTAGCTTCCCAATTTTCCACCAGTGCCTCTTCAATCAGGTCTGTAAGTTCTTCGATTGTGAACCGTTGAAACGATGCAAATTTGGGGTCTTCGCTGTTCAGTGCTTTGTCTGCCATCATCACAGCACCAATTCTCACTGTCTCTCGAGTGTCATCGTCTATGCTCCATGGATGTTCTAGATTATCTGATATGCTCATTCTGCCTCCTCTCTTAATTTTCGTATAGTTTCGATTAGATCGTCGCATTCCCCGGACATCCAGAACGGGTCGTCCGACGGGATATCCTTAAGAACTGCGATAATCATTTCATGCGTTCCCTGATGACATTTACATCGACAGGCCGAAACCGCACAGTCGAGATGCCCGGCGTCATAACAATGACTGAACGGTCGGAGCGATCGCGACAGGTTCATGCTCACAATAACGCCTCCTGGACGCCGTCCTTCGATATCGGCCACCACGTCGAATGACTCCGCCCGCTGGTTTCCCAGACCCGGACGTCGCCCGCGAAAATCATTCCCATATTCTTTAAATCACTGATGCGTTTGCGTGTTTCCATCTGACCCAGTCCTGACTCGTCCCCGACCTCGCCCGTAGTTAGCCCCGGTTGCGATTCTATGACCCCTAAAACGACCGACAGGTGTGTTACCCTAGACCCGCCTTTATTGATGGCCTCCTCCGCCTCAAAACTGGTCTGAGGATTGTCGCGGCGGCTTACCGCTGGCGGACATACCGTCCGACCGTCGCCACTTGATAAGATTGTCATAATTTCCCCCCTTAAACTCCGCACATTCCTTCGCATTCTTCACCGAACATATCCAGTTGACCCCGATCCTGTTCGGTTGATAAATCAACCTCGTCCAGCGGGATCATAGAAGAATGTAAGAATCCTGCATTTCGTAAATGAAAAATATTTGATTCCCCGCTACGCATAGCATGATCGAATTCAACGGCGTCCGACCAGCTTACAGGGTCTTGATCGCGCATTTGTCTCCATTCTTTATCGTTTCTATATGGACAACCGATACAGGCACTCCTAGACAATGTGCGGCCGGGATAATGTTTCGAAAACCATTCCCTGCATTGATGGCGCGTCATTCCCAACTCGATCAATGGATATCTATTTATAACCCACCATTTTCGACTGTCCTTCATGCGTCGTATTTCGTCCCGGCTAATACCCATCCACGATTCAACGACCGTGTCTTTCGGTAATCGTTGTCCTTTTTTATAACCCATCAATTCTCTGACTTTTTTATATATAGGATCAATTTTGTAATCTTGCGTACATTGCCGACCAATTATTCCGCCTTCGGCATTGTTTATAAAAACAGGCATCGATGGCGACTGACACCCGTTTAACGTGTCAAGGGACATCTTTCTAATATCTCCATATGACACCCTGTAAACAGGAAACGAAAGTTGTTTTTCCAGCCAGTCGAGATGCTTATATATCTGCGCGGGTTCCCACTGAGTGTCAGCAAAAATGGCGAAATCTGGTATCGGTTTAATTTCCCCCCTGCTTGCCATCAACGCCAAAACTGAACTCTGAACCCCAGCACCAAGGGAGATATACCGCAATGTAGGTTTTTCGGGCTGGTTATACTCCCAATAGCTCTGTTCGACCATAATTCCCCCCCTGAGAAGGCGGGACGAGCGTTATCGTCCCGCACTCCTTGCACCGATAAATTTTTTTATTCGATCGCTTTAATTCCCTGACCACGGCGAACCGTCTGCACCTGTGGTTGTAATACGTGTCGGGCCTCATCGACAGCGCGTACATTTCCCATCGGAGATGTCCCATGACTCGCATTCGGGACACGTTTCCTCAAATCCTGTGTATTCGTTACACGCCCCGCAGATTCCCTCCGCCGACGAATGCTCCTCCGCCCCGCAACAAACGCTTAACAACGGCAATTCCTCCGCGACAACTGGTTCGTTTATATTAGACATATGTCCTCCTTTTTTTGTTGTTTATATCCTCGACGCTAATGTCCTGAACGCTAATTCCGCCTGATGCGGGACGACCGAATTTCCCAAAGCCATTAGAGAAGCCACCCGATCCTCGACTTGCCCAGCATCATCCATTCGACGAACCGCGGATTCAACCTCATACATTTGTGGTCGTGCTGGTGGCTCGTGCTTGCACGTTGCCGGGGCGAGTTCTGGGAACTGTTTAATAATTTCCTCCCATGCTGGGTCGTCTGGGCCGGGCGGGAATTCCCCAACGCCGTTGAAAAACCTTTTTTGTTCTTGGCCCGCGTCGGTTCCCCGACTATCGCCGGGTGATTGCTCAGTCCTATATGACCGTAGTTCGGGGCGTTTGAAACCTTCGACCCCTCGACCGCTGTCGGAGTCGGCCATTTGGACATCGTCAAATTCGCTTCGGTTTCGATCCTCGTTTTCGGGTTCCCCGCTAAATATTCCGCCTCGACTACGCCTTTGTGCATCACCGAACGGGCGATAGGCCAAAACAAAAACCCGTTCCCTTTTGTGCGGTGCGCCCGCTTGCGCGGCGGTGAAGCAATCATACTCGATATCGAACCCGCTCGAGGCCAAATCTCCGAGAATTCGTCCGAAGTATTTGTGAACAATGAGATTTGATACGTTCTCCAGGAAGACCCATTCGGGCTGTAATGCGCGAATGAGTCCGATCGTCTGGGGCCAGAGGTTTCGTCCCTTTTCGTCAAATTCGCCTTTGCCCTTACCCGAAATGCTCCAAGGCTGACAGGGGAACCCGCCGATAAGACCATGTGTTTTTCCAGCAAAGATTTCTGCCGGGAATTGCTCAATGTCAGAAAAAATCGGAGCAGATTGTAAATACCCTTCGAGCATTCTTTGCGCCAGAATGCGGGCGCATGATGCTTCCCTTTCAATGTAAGCGATTGTGCGAGTTCGGATAGCGTTTCCGACCCCAATGTCGAGACCTCCGATTCCACTGAATGCGCTGATGACGGTATGTATATCCACAAATTAACCTCCTTAAAAATCCAACTGGGACAATTCCCAGCGGCCGTCGTTTGTTGCAAACCGATCGTCCCGCGACAACGTCTGTGTAATCGTGTTTTTCGATGTTAATGTATCGGCCGACGTATCGTTTAAATAATCGGTTATTTCCTGAGTCGACATCGGCCCCTGTTCTTCTATCAATAATTTTGCCCGGTCGGCGTTTCCCTGTGTCCGGGCGTGTAATGTCCTGTTCTCCTTTATGTCGATTGTTTCCATCAAACAGCCCTGATCCCAGTTGATCCGAAACGCCCAGTCCGACGCCAGTCGACCCATGTTCGTTTTCCTGTGGGCCAAAACAAAGTCCGTGTATGTGGCGTTTTTTTTCTGGTCGGCGATCAGCTCGAATGTATCCCGCGCCCGATCCTTCCAGACCGTCGAACCGAACGGCGACGATGAGGACGCCGATTTCGCCCCGGATGACTCTTTGGTTACATGGGCGATGATAATCGTCGTTAGATCGCGGCCAGACGGCTTTATAGCCCTTAACGCTGTAAAGAATGCTTGCGTCGTCGCGACCTTTTCAGCTTCGCCGCCGCAGGCAGGGATCGCGGAGTCGATCAGTATCGTTCCGATGTTAAGCCGCGATATCTCGTCGGACAATGTCTTGACGTTATCCTGTAGACTCCCGACCATCTCCTTATAAAACACCATGCGACCCCGGACATCCTTCGCAGGGGCGTCTGGACACTTGGGGTCGGGCCACGCGCCCGGCAGAATTTGTCGGCCTCGAAGGATGTCCAGACCACGCCATCTGGCCAGCTGTTCGTTTGTTTCCCAGTCCAGCCACAAACAATTCTCCTGACGAACCGACCCCGCGTCAATTTCCCGGCCCTCGCGGGCGTCTGGGATCGGCGTTCCGCTGTGGATACTCTGGAGGATATTTAAGCCTAGTATGGATTTTCCGATGCCTCCCGGCCCGTATATGATAGTCGGAACAGACCGCCATAAAAACGACTTTTCCTTGTCAATTGACATCATCTGGATCAATGGTTCGGTTTCGGCGACCGAATCCAACGCGACCGCCGGGCTACCTTCCTCGAAGGCTTTTTTGACGAGGCGCGTTAACTGTAAAAGCCGTTGACGCCAGTCGGGACGCATCGAAATCGACTCGAGTTCGGCGACGACGTTCCGCCATGATTTGGTGATAAAAGTTCGCACCTCGTGGACGAACGGGTCGTTCAATGACCCGAAATCCTCGATCGTTATTGTCGCCTCTATATGAGCTTTTGACTTTTCTAATTCCCCGCAAGTTATCTTTACACCCTCCGCCCATTCGACTACGAAACTCGTCCCCACACGCTTGACGACGGGTATTGTCAGTTGATCGTTCATAACGGCGCACCGCCCATGCGTCGACGGGGCTTCCGGGATTGATCGGACGGCTTTTGTTCAGGACGCGGCGTTGTCTGCTTGCCCAAACCGATATCCCTGATTTCGCCCATCAGGTCGTTTAATATCCCGCCGAAATCCTGTAGCTCCTTAACCTGTTTTGTAATTTGTTCGTTCTGCTTATTTTCTCGACCGATCCGATTTAATGCCGCTATGCGTAGGCAGAACGCGTCCCAGCCCATATGACGCCCACTGGGACGCGTTCCGCCTTCGTCGTCGATCGTCATGTCCCAATCGTGAATATTGCAGACACTCTCCGAACAAATTAAATTTCCGCCTACCAATCGACGGCCGCCTTAAACAAATCGACCAGACTCGCCGCCGTGTTGCCGTCCTTCGATAAATACGTCGCGGAATCCTCGTAGCCTTGACCGTTTAATGTTTGCTTTAAGTTTTCCGCACTCCAGCCGACCGGGTCGTCCTTTTGGCGTTCTGAAACATACGCCCGCATATCCTTTTCATTCTTGATCTGCGATCCCGCATCCTTCGGTGTTTCGTCGTCCCTGACATCGACCACGACCGCGCCTTTTTCAACCGCCGCCTTGACCATAGGACTATCGATTACTTGTCCCTCGAAACGGTCAAGGAAACGCTTGTTCAAATGGTCGGCTATTAACGACTGATTATCTAAAAGCGCGTATATATCCTGATCCGCCGACGACTTGGACATTTCAACCACTACCCGCAACGCCTCGCGGTCGTTGACCGCCATTGCTTCTGCCCTGAACTTTGCCGCATAGTCGAACGCCACCGGGCCTGAATTAACAGCCTTTCTAGCCCCTGTAACGAGTTTAAAACTGTGTCCGGGGTCAAACTCCTGATCGGTAGTTTGTGCCGTCGCGGCCGTTCCGCCCGGCTTAAACGATATCATCGACCATTCGACCTGCCACGGGGCTTCCGACCCGTCGATCTGGTTCGTGTCGAATGTGCCGTCTGTAACGAATCTTTTTTGCCGCGACGTCGGGTTCATAACTGCCGTCCCTGCTTGTCCGACCAGCGGCGATCCGCCCTGGGAATCCGACCAGCGGACAAATCGAAGCGGGTTATCCAAACTAAAACCGCACAGTTCGCCGACGATCTGAACGTCTAACGCTGTATGACCCTTGCGCCCTGTGTCCACGACGACAATCTCGACCCCTGTTTCTGCCTGTTCTATGAATCTAGCCAATAGAGTTCTCCTTAACTAATGTTGCTCCGCGCTCCTCGCGAACCCTTTTTTTCAAGTCTTTTTCATACCGACGATACGCCCGGCTATCGTGCCTGATGCCTGTCGGTAATTCCCGTCGGGTAAACGGCTTGCGAATCAATATGGCCGTTCCCCATGGCGTTGACTTCGACTTCGTTTCTCCCAGCGCATTTTTCTTCAGCAACTGGTATATTCGCGCCTTAGTAACGCCCAATGCTTCGGCCGCTTCGGCTACCGTTCCCCAATTGTCCCGTACCATTTTTACCACCTCCAATCTGTAAAATCATGTTTCTCAATACTACCACAGGTGCTATACAACCGCATAGCCCCCGCCAGAATTTGGACACAAAAAAAGCCCCGACCCAAAACGGGCCGGGGCGTGTATTCGTGTTTTCAATCCTCCTTCGTTTCGATGTCGTTTATAAAATCCTTAAAGACCTGACTGTCGTCGAAGTCCTGTTCCTCGAGCCTGTCTAACAGGCCCCAGCCGTCTAGAGCGGCGATGAATGCGTCCCTTGGGATAACAGCCATCAGACGCTCGTCGGACATCATTATCGCGAACGGCTCGTCGCCCAGGTAACCAAACATGAACTCGATCATCCGACCCGAAAACGGTTCCTGAAAACATAGCTTCGGGCCTTTTTCCAATCGCTCGAAAAATCGATCTTCCTCATTCATTAATCGCCTCCTGAACCGCCCGGACGTGCAGACAAAACGTCAGCGTCGTGTTGATAGTCGGCAGACAGTCATTGCAGACCCATCCGAAGTCGTATCGATGGACAACGACCGACGCGCTCGACGCGCTTTGCCCGACCGGGATCGAGCCGTCGGGCTGTACTAAATATGTTCCCTCGATCGGACACGTAATAATAGTCATAACTCCTCCTTGTTCTCCTTTAACGTTCGGACACTTTAATCGTTAGATATTCAATTGTCTAGATGTTTTCGGTCGACTAATCAGCCGTCTTATACTAATTCTTTAATCGCCAAATCAACTACGCTCCAGTCGGTATCAGACAGATTATTCATCCAGTCGCCGTCCTCCTCGATATCTCTGAGATGGATTCCTGCATCAGCGTCATAACCGCCGCCTTCGAGCATTGGGTATGTCATACCGTTGCTGTCTAATACCGTGCCGACGCTTTTAAGATCGATCATAGGAACATTCACGACGCGGTATTCCGCCGATGCCCAATCGTCGCCCAGTGTTTTCAGTTCCTCGATCATTCCTAAAGCATCTTGTTCAGTGGCGAATGAATTTCCATCACCGATTTCAGGCGTCCAGACGTTCATAGTTCGGCACGTATCTTCACAGTAGTGAACAGGCCCAACGCATATAGGTTTTCTAGTTTCTATTTGATATGTCATCGTCGTTCTCCTTTGATATATACCCTTGATTTTGACCAGTCCTTTAGACTTCTGGTCTGGGCGTTTAACGGGGCCGAATGGCCCCGCCTATCACGCGTCTTATTTCGCTGGGATTGCGTCGACATATTTAAGAATATGTGCGGCGTAGCCGTCAGAATCATAAGCCTTAAAAAAACCAACATCGACGCCGATCGCTTCAAGAACTTTGCCGATAGCCTCATCCGCTGAAACAGCTTCGACGGTTCCGATAACTTCGTCGCCGACTTCATAATTCATTTCAGGATCGATGTCGATTACGTTGTATTCCATTGTTGTTCTCCTTATATAGCCTTGATTTGCGGAGTCCTTCGGACATCTCCGCCGGGGCCTTAACAGGGGCCGAAGCCCCTGCCCGTCAGCCGTCTTATGTTTTAATCGATCGCACTTGTCGCGCCGCGTCGTGCGCTCCTGTTTCTTCCAATACCGCCGCCGCTCGTTCCAGTTTCGCGTCGAGGCTCCTCTGTGCCATCGACCTGTCGTCACCGAGGCCGACGATGCAGTCGACCTTGTGGAACTGAATCCCGAATACCATGCTGTACGCCATCCCGCATTCTTTGCATCCCATTTTTGTTCTCCTTATATATAGTGGTTTCGGCCAGTTACTGACTGGCTCTCATTCAGGCTGGATAAGTTTCCAGCGACCGTCGCGCCAGACCCTTACTGGCGTCCCCC
>Ga0208180_1002026_pt1 | contig 10285 bp, 15 predicted proteins | sample MalvireepMed_s16_FD_184241 | JGI IMG/M metagenome (GOLD analysis project Ga0208180, IMG submission 184241) | Marine viral communities from the Global Malaspina Expedition - Malaspina viral metaG DeepMed_s16 (SPAdes) (version 2) | ecosystem: Environmental > Aquatic > Marine > Oceanic | place...
GTATTATATATCGCTCAAGGTTCTCTCTGAAGTGAAGCTGGAAATCGAATCCATGATAAATAGCGGTAAAATCGCTAAACAATTAACTTAACAGCATTTGAGGAGACTAGACCTTCCTTTTTGGAACAAGTCTAATGTCCTGAGATGCTAGAAAGACACAATGGCAGAACAAGAAATTATCGAGGGCAATAGCCTAACTATAGGGTCTGGACTCGATGACGCAACTACAGCATGGGGCAACGAACTGGCATCTGAAAATGGTGAAGAATCATTAGAAGAAGAACCTGAAGCAAGTCCCGATGAGTCTGAAGAATTAGAATTAGACTCAGACGAAAGTGCAGAAGAAGAGGAAGATGAAGATGAGGAAGAAGTAGAATCAAACGTACAAAGTTTTAAGGTACGTTCTGATGGTGAAGACTTAGATGTCACGCTGGACGAGTTAATCTCTGGATACTCTCGCCAATCTTCATTTACTAAGAAATCTCAAGCACTTGCAGAGGATCGTAAGTCGTTTGAGAACGAAATTGCAGAAGCAAAACAGCTTCGGTCACAAGCGATTGAAGCACTTGAATCTGCAAAGACTGCACTACCTCAACAAGCCCAAAAAGATTCCCAATACTGGAGTGATTTAAAAGACAGCGATCCAATGCAATTTATGTTGGAGCGTGATGAAGTGCGTGAAGCTCAGTTGCAGGATCAAATGCGTGAACAGCAGGTTCAGCAGTTGAGAATGCAGGAAGATGCAGAGCAACAGGCAAACTTGAAAAAATACATTGCATCACAAAGGGACAGATTAGGTGAATTGATTCCTGAGTGGAGTGATGAAAAGGTCGCAAGTTCTGAGAGAAAATTAATCGTTGAGTACGGAAAAGGAATAGGTTTCACAGATAAAGAATTGAGTGAAGCGTATGACTCTCGTGCAGTCGCAACCATGCGGAAAGCAATGCTCTACGATAGATTAACTCAGAAACGTGGAACCTTAAAACCAAGTCATCGTGCTTCCATGAAAGCAGGTTCGCAGTCTATAAATCCCAGTTCTACAAAATCTCGGAAGGCATCGGCAAGACTTAAAAAATCTGGCAGTGTCGATGATGCCGCCAGCGTATTCTATAACATGATTCGTTCATGATTTTCAATAATACTTAATAATAAGAGGTACTTATGGCAATTGTCGCCAACACTCAGCAAACCTATCAAGCGATAGGTCGCAGAGAGGATTTGAGCAATACAATTTATAATATTGCCCCATCCGATACACCTTTCATGTCAATGATTGGTAAAGCAAAAGCAACAAACACATTAGCAGAGTAAATACTACTGCTCTGGATAAATTTGGCTATATGCTGGAAACCCCTTAGAGCCTAAATACCGAAACAGTAAATCGAAAGATTAAGCTGAGTGGTTTAAAAAGTTTTAGGATTGGGCAATCAGCAGGAAAGACCACTAAGACAAAAGTTATGTGGAATCCTCAGAGACTAATACGCCAAACACCATTATGGTGAAGATAGAGTCCGAACTTGGTTGAAAGATCAAGAGAAACCGAAGTGAAGTAGGTTTCCGCCTCATTTGAGGTCATTAAAGTAACAGCTTGGGCAAACAGACTCGTTAGATGCCGCGGCCGCTAATGCCCAGATCGAAGGAGATGACTTTGCATACGATGCAGTCACTCCAACTGTAAGACTTGGGAACTACACTCAAATCTCACGCAAGACAGTAGTTGTATCTGGCTCACAGCAAGCAGGTAACAATGCAGGTCGTGACTCAGAAATGGCATATCAACTTGCCAAGTCTTCAAAAGCTCTTAAAAAAGACATGGAGACTGCACTTACCGGAAAGGTCGCAAAAGCGGCTGGTTCTGCAAGTGCGGCACGTTATCTTGGTGGCTTGGAAACATGGCTTGCGAGCAATGTAAGTCGTGGTGGTGGTTCTCCAGCAGGTTCCGGAGCAGGTAACGGTGCGGCTCCTGTTGATGCAGGAACAAAACGTGCCTTAACAGAAGCACTTTTAAAGACAGTGATTCAGTCCTGTTACACTTCTGGTGGTGATCCTTCAACAGTCATGGTTGGCCCAGTTAATAAAGGGAAAATCTCTGGCTTTGCAGGTCGTACCAGTGCAAGACAGATGATTGAAAAAGACGCAATTCAAGGTGCGGCTCATCTGTATTCTTCTGACTTTGGAGAATTAAAAATAATTCCTTCAAGACTCAGTAGAGAGCAATCCTGTTTCGTGCTTGATCCGGAGTTCTGGAAGGTTGCGTACTATCGTGACTTCAAGCAGGAGGAAGTGGCAAAAACTGGTGATGCAATTAAACGTGCATTGCTTGTTGAGTACACGCTTATCTCTGCCAACGAGAAGGCATCTGGAATTGTTGCCGATTGCACAATAACATAATTTATGCAATCTCCGTCTAAAAAACGGTTGTTAGATTGGTCGCAGGGGAAGCAGGAAGTCTTCTCCTACGACCAACATGACAAGACTGTAACAATCGAACATAAAGAGGATGTTGAACCTCTTATTAAACTCGCAAAAGATATGTCGGAGTTACAACCTTCAAAAGATTTGCGACATACAGCAGTTATTCCACAGTTTGTCCTTGATCAGAGTCTTAGAGAGAAATGGACAAATGCAGATTGGAAGAAATGGGCAAACGATAGTGACAATAAAATGTTTCGGACATGGCAAGGGAATCTCTAAATGGCACTAGCAAATTTTACAGACTTAAAAGCAAGCGTAGCTGATTTCCTGAATCGCTCTGATTTGACTTCCGTGATTCCAGATTTCATCACAATGGCAGAAGCCGAGTTCAACCGGACATTAAGAGTCAGGGAGATGTCGCTACGAACACAATCACCAATTAATTCTCAGTATGTAAAACTACCAGACGATTTTTTAGGTATGCGGAACATTGATTTGCTCACTGATCCAGTGACTCCAATGACCTATAAGAATCTCCAGAATCTCGATATTCATCGAGCAAGTGATGCAACTGGTAAACCTATTTATTATTCGATTGTGCAGAATAATATCGAGTTTTCTCCGGTTCCCGATGGTGATTATACAATAGAGATTGTCTATTACCAGAAAGTTCCAGCACTCTCAGCATTCTCAACGAACTGGTTATTGACTGACCATCCAGACGCATATCTGTATGGAACCTTAATGCACTCAGCACCATATCTCCAAGCTGATGAGAGAATTGGTGTCTGGTCTGGAAAATATCAGCAGGTTATTCAGCAAATCACAACATCGGATGAAAAAGCCAAATTCTCTGGTTCAACTCCGAGCATTTCATTCACACCATTCTAACCATTAAACGACTATGGCAGGACTAACAAATTACCTTGAAGATAAAATCTGGAACCATGTTTTCGGATCAACTTCTTACACAAAACCAACAAATTGGTATGTCGGTTTATTGATAGCAACACCTTCGGATTCAGCGGCAGGGACAGAGGTTTCTGGTGGTTCTTATGCAAGACAGGTGATTGCATTTACGATAACTGGAGGAGGGACTGCGTTAGCAGTAAATACAGGGGCTATCACGTTTCCCACTGCAACGACTGACTGGGGAACAATCGGTTGGGTAGGTATCTATGATGCGTTAACATCAGGAAATCTAGTTGCATATCAGAATCTCCAGCAATCAGACTTTTCGACAAGCACCACAAAAATAGTCAATGATGGTGATATTTTTAAATTCAATGCCTCAACTGTGAAAATAGAACTTGATTGATGGAAGGATTTGGGTCTGCAATATTCAGTCAAGGCACTTACGGAAAGGGTGTTATGCTGGGGCATTCAGATATGGATGCCACTGCTTCTGTTAAGAACTTTGGAGTTGCTGAATGGATGGCAACACACACTCATATTTATTCTTTATCAGTTTTAAAGAATTTTGGGGGGATTTTTTTAGGAGGTAATTCTTTGGTGCAGGGTATATCAAATATGAAATCACACCCCAATATGATTTGGGCAGGTTTTGAGACATCAACAAACCAATCCATCGTTTCTGCGGCAGGACACATAGCATGGGATTCTCAGTTAGTAGCCGATGCAACATGGACAACTCAAACGATAAGCTAATATGGCAAACACAACAAATTTCGCAGTAGAAAAACCAACTGTAGGAGGATATAGAAATTCGTGGGGAGGTACGATAAATACTGGATTCGATAAACTCACAGAATTACTTGCACTTGCACTTCCAATCGGATCAATCCAGATGTACACAAAAGCAACTGCACCTACTGCAACTACAAATGGTGGAACATGGTTAGTCTGCGATGGGTCTTCAAAAGTCAGGACTGACTATCCAGATTTACATACTCTGATAACAAACACTTATGGAACATATCCTTCTGGTACAACCTTCCTGCTTCCAGACCTAAGATCAAGAGTTCCAGTTGGATACAATGAAGATTTTATCTCTGGTAGATCAACCAGAGCAATAGCACTGGGTTCCGGTACAGAAACACACACTCTCCTTGATGCAGAGATTCCAAAACATACTCATCCTACGACTGATGCAGGACATATTCATGCCACCACTGAAGTTGCACATACTCACACTGGAACGACTGCAAAAGCAAAAGCAGATATTGTGATGAACGACCATTCCCACACTTATCAAAGAGTTTCTGATTATCCACCGCTTGATGGTACTGGAGGGTCTGGAGGAACGCAAAATATGTCTATTACTAATGCTAGGCTTGATGCATCCGGTGATACAGACATATTTACTGGGGTCGCTTTACTAGATGAAGATGGGGTTGATAATCTTGGACATCAGCACTCAATCTCAGGAACAGACTTAGCAACAGTGGCAACCGGATTGACAATAGATAATAATAACACTGGAATTACTGTAAATGATCAATCGGTTGGAGATGGATCGCATAATATTATGCAACCATATTTAGTAATCAATTACATAATCTTAGCAAAACATCCTACATTCTAGGTAACCCATGAGTACGATAACATATACAGTAAAAGTTGCATCTGCTAAGTTCACGATTGACGATGCAGTTGCACCAAAACTAACCTTCAGGGATGGAGACACATACGTTTTCGATCAAGCAGATTCGTCAAATGCAGGACACATTCTCCAGTTCTCAATAACATCTAACAACTCTGGATCATCAGAGTACACAACCGGAGTTACTAAAACCGGAACTGCAGGACAAGCTGGAGCAAAGACTACAATTATCACCTCTGGTAGTACCACTGATACCTTGTATTATTACTCATCGGGCGGTGGAACATACGGGGAAGAGTTCAGTAACTCCGGTTTTAACACTTCGACAACTTATAACTTCCTGAAACCCATTATTGGTGGATCGAATACCGCAGAAAAATGGGGTAGCATGGTCAACCATACAATTGATCAGATTGACCAGAAATACAACGAAATCGATGTAATCCAAACCAACATAGCACTTCTAGGATTCAAAGTAGCAGTCAATGGTTCACTTGCAAAGTATGACCTGCAAGATCAGATTGTTGATGAATATGAAACTGAGGCAGGAGTAAATACTGGAGATTCTACCAATCAAGTTTATGATTCTGGTGTTTCTTATTCAGGGAATGTTTATGGTACAGTTACAGGAGGGATGTCAGGCGAGGCTGGTGTTACTGTAGGTGATTATAAGGTTCACACTTTTCGCTTAACTGAAAATAGCACTAACTTTGTTAATAGTGCATCTGGGGTTGTTGATATTATGGTCATTGCTGGAGGTGGCGGTGGCGGTTGGGATGTTGGTGGAGGTGGAGGCGCAGGAGGAATGGCAGTTTGGAGAAATTATACTCTTGCGGCTGGTACTTATGCAGTAACAGTCGGTGATGGTGGAGACGGTTCTGCCAGCACCGCTACGGCTGGAGACAATGGTGATCCTAGTCGATTTGGGACGACTCTAACACAAATAGCTGGAGGTGGTGGCGGTGGAGGACATCCTAGCTCTAATGGGAGTGCTGGCGGTTCAGGAGGAGGTAGTCAAGGATGGAATACTACAGGAACAGGAGGAACTGGTGCTGGAACAATTGGTACTTTTTCTGGTTCAGATAATTCTGATTGGGCTTATGGGGGAGGACTTAGTATAGATTCAGGTGCAGGATTATATTTTGGTGGAGACGGTGGAGATAATACTATAGGTACGACAAATGTTCAGGCCGCAGGAGGTGGCGGTGCAGGAGGTGATGGTGGAGTTGCTATTGATCAAGGGAATAATTCTACAGTAACCGATAATAGAGGTACTGGATTAGATAATTGGTTTAGAACAGGTGCGGTTGTTCGTTATGCAAAAGGTGGAGGAGGTGGAAATGATGAAACAGTTGGTACTGGAGGAGCAGGGGATGCCCATACAGGGGAAGGTGGTGCAGGAGCAGGGCCAGCACCCGGCAATGGCACTAAGGGCGGTTCAGGTTTAGTTGTTATTAGATATGCTTCTGATGCATTTACCTCTTATAATGATATAACCCTTCAATCCTCAGACACAACCGCAGAAACAGCACCAACAAAAGCAGACATGGTAATACTGGTAGAGGATGCTGGTTCAGGAGTCGGTACTGTAAATACACACATTAAAGGATGGGTTTCAAGATATGAAACTGGTGGTACAAAAACTTGGACACAAGGAACATTGGTCGATGAAGGACATTGGGGTGTAGGGGCAAGCGTGGCAGGTAAAAGAATCCTAGCATTTCACAATTTAACTCTAACAGGAACAAGTGGAACACAGATGGCTTACAAAATAACAACTCATTCTGCATCAGCAGTTTATAATACGAAGATTCACGCAACAAGTATAGGGTGGAGGTAATATGAACATGGAGGAATGGCTTGAGATTTTGCAGACGGTTGGAGTTCCATCAGTTGTTTGTGCCGCATCTTTTTATTATATTTTTAAGAAAGATATATGGTCACAGAAGGAGAGAGAAGCATTCCAAAAGCAGGATGCTGAGAATGATGATCGTATTTTTCTGTTGGCAGAACACAGTAATCAAGCCTTGAATAATATGAGTAAATCAATGGATGCAAACACTGCTGCTCTTGATCAATTCAGACACTTATTAGTTAGAAATAACGGAGGAAAATGATAGGACTATTAGCACCTCTGATTGGTGGTGCAGTAAAGACAATGTGCATGAGTATGCTATCGGAGGAGCTTTTAAAACGTGTAATTTTGATCCTGCTCCGAAGGCTTGTTGAATCTACGGAGAACGAGGTTGATGACCAGATTTTACAGGCTTATGAGAATGCTCTTACTAAATAGCACCAATAAGGTACTATTTTACTCCGTAGAACATTTTGTAAGATTATATTAGGGTGGATAACTATGCTAACGTGTAAAAATTTTACTGCTGAAGAGCTTGCTTGCTCTCATTGTGGAGAGAATAAATGTCAGGATGAGATGGTTTCTCTGCTCCAGAAATTAAGGGACGATGTTGGTTTTCCTATAATAATATCAAGTGGTTACAGGTGTCCAGCTTGGAATAAATCTGTAGGGGGTCATCCATCCTCGAGCCATATGGAGGGCTTGGCAATTGATATTTCGTGTTCGGGTGAAAAAGCACTCAAGATCGTTGAGGCAGGGATTCGACTGGGATTTGTAGGTGTCGGCATAAGTCAACGTAAAGAAAAGTTTGTGCATTTGGATTTAAAGAAAACACCAACGAAACGATTTTGGTCATATTCATAATCTTAATAGGAATCACAATTTCCGGATGTTCTTCCACAGTAGAGTTAGGTTTCTGGGAGGATGGGTATCCAAGAAATGTTTCGGAGTGGCAATGCGTAGAAACAGAACCACCCCATCATTCAATAAAATTTAATGGAAGATAATAGTGAAGTTGAAATTGAACTTACTCTTGATAACGGCTTTGTCTGCGATTTTATTCCTGACTTCAGGTTGCAAAAAAACACCGCAGATCACTCCTCAGTTTCATGGAGATTACCCAATTCAAGAACTCCGATCAATGTGGAGTTTCTGCCATCAGAATTTTCGGATGAAGTCACCGATGACCCCACTCCTTCTAATAGGTCAGATGTGTGATTGCTACTTAGACCAAATGAGAAGTATGCACTCGTTTAAGGATGTGAACAGTTTAGCTGATAATGAGACTAGAGCAATGGGTCAGCATTTGATTAAGACTTGTAATATAAACCCTGAACCAAAGAAGGTCTGATGAAACTTGGCATTGCAAAACGATTTGCGTGTGAAGTTGAGATTTTCTCTGGAGACACATTAATTGACAAATACATTGCACTTGAAAATGACCTTGTTACCAAGAACCCACTTGGACACAGACCGATTAAGAATATAGAATTTGAAGATAAAAAAGTTGAAAATATAAAATACAAGACATGAAAGAGGAGAGACTGAGCCAGAAACAACAAGAACAATATCACTCTTACGTTACTCAGAAACTCAAAGAGACATGGATTGAGCAAGCGAATGAGCAGGGTGAGATATTTGTGGACAAGTATCTTCATCCCCAATGCGAATATATTAGAAATATAAGAAAAGATGGCATTATTACCAATTAAAATACCTGCTGGATTTTTCCGCAATGCAACTCAATACGAAGCGAAAAACAGATGGTATGATGGGAATCTAGTTCGTTTCTCTGAAGGTAGATTACGACCAATTGGAGGTTGGCAAAGACTTGCAGACACTCAGATTACTAAGAAAGGTGCAATAGAATCACTGACGATTACAACAGCAGGAACAGGGTATAGCGGTAACGGGACGCTAGGCTTCTCAGGTGGGGGAGGAGCATCATTTGCTGGAACTTATACAGTTTCAGGAGGTGCTATTGCTACAGTAGTAATCACAAACTCTGGTTCCGGATATACCTCTGCTCCCACTATCACAATCTCAGGTTCAACTAGCGGAACTGCGGCAGTCATCACACCAACTATCTTTTCCGGAGTTGATCCAATCAGAGGACTCCACTCTTGGAGACTAGGAACTGGAGCAAGGTATTTAGCAGTAGGTTCGGTTCAGTCTCTAAGACTTTGGGATGGGTCACAATCTTATGGTACTAATTCGCCAATTTATGATATTACTCCTGCAACTGCAACTATACCATCTGGTAATATTGATTTTAAGGATCAAAAAGACTTCTTAATTTCCGGACTTGGATTTGGAGCATTGGAATATGGAGGAGATAGGAATCTTGATGGTTCAGGAGGAAGTGCTTCTGGAGGTGATGTTTATGGAACACCAAGATTCCCCGCAGAAGACCCAGATATAACGGACGCTGATGCATGGAGAGACAATTACGTTCCAGTTTGGTCGCTTGACAATTTTGGGGATGATTTAATTGCAGTCAATTCCGGAGAAGGTTCAATCTGGTATATGGACTCATCTGGTCTTTCATTTACGAATGCAACACAAACTGCAACTCCAGCAGTGTTGCTGTCATCTCTTGGAGGTTCAACTGGAGTTCCAGTTGATAATGTCGGTGTTCTTGTTACGCCAGAGAGACATATAATGGTTATCGGTGCAGGAGGAAACTCAAGACGCATTGCATGGGGTCAACAGGAATCATTGACTGATTTTACTCCAAGTGTAACGAACACAGCAGGAGATATTGACGTACAGACAAAAGGGAAGATAATAGGAGGTTTCAAGACTCGCTATGGAGTTCTTTTATTTTTTACTGATTCTGTCTGGAAAACCAACTATCTCGGCCCTCCTTTTGTGTATGGGGTCGAAAGATTGACAGAAGGAGGAGGTTGTCTAGGTATGAAATCAGTTGCAGGAAGTGCTGATTTTGTTGCATGGATGAGTCGAGGTAGATTCTGGAGTTATACAGGAGGGTACGTTTCAGAATTGAGTTGCGATGTTGGAGATTACGTTTTTAGTGATTTGAATACTGATGTAGTAGGTCTGATTTCAGGAGGTCACAATGCAGAGTTTGGAGAGATAACTTGGTACTACCCAAAAGAGGGAGATGGATTCCCAACTAGGTACGTTACCTATAGTTATCGTGAAAAACACTGGACTACAGGTTCTCTGGAACGATCTGCATGGGAGTCATCTGACAGTCTTGGTTATCCTGTTGCTGGTGGAGTCGATGGATACCTTTATCGACATGAACTCGATCCAGATACTCAGAGTACACCAATTTTGAGAGAGACAACTGTAACTGCACCAGCAGATGTTTCAGCACTCTCAACTTTAAACTCAAGAGTAATCGCAAAAGGAGTAAATACGACTCTGCATCCAAATGTTGCAACTGAGGAACATCTTTGCTATGCAGAGTCCGGAGCAATTGAGAT
>Ga0208180_1002028_pt1 | contig 10279 bp, 14 predicted proteins | sample MalvireepMed_s16_FD_184241 | JGI IMG/M metagenome (GOLD analysis project Ga0208180, IMG submission 184241) | Marine viral communities from the Global Malaspina Expedition - Malaspina viral metaG DeepMed_s16 (SPAdes) (version 2) | ecosystem: Environmental > Aquatic > Marine > Oceanic | place...
ACTGTTACCTTTAAAATCAATGAAAAGCAAAGAGCAACTTGGACTGACACTTATTACTTGTCTGAGATGTTCTTGCCAGAGAATATAAAGTCTTATACTGTATGAAAAAGAAACAAGTACACATTGAGCATCGTCTTGATCTATTCCTCCCTGAAGAAGTACAACAAATTATAGATCATGGCGATGCTCTTATCTTAGAAGAAGGTAAGATAAAAGGTGACATGGTAGATCACTCTGTTAGGAACACTAAGATAGCGTGGATACATCCTGGAAAGGATACTCATTGGCTCTTTGATCGCGCTATAATGGTGTTCAAGAGTGCTCTACCTTTTAATGCTCTTCAATCCATGCAATATACAGTTTATCATGGGGAAGAGAAAAGTCATTATACTTGGCATAGAGATATAGGTACAGGTGATAAAATAATGAAAGCTCGCGTAAACGTGGGAATAGTACAGCTCTCTAGTCCTAGTGATTATGTAGGAGGAGTACTACAGCTCAAGCATGAAGATCAAATTATAGATGTGATGAAGACTAAAGCATTAGTCACAACTTTTCCTATTGATATGTTACATCGAGTGACTCCAGTTACTTCAGGAGTAAGAAAAACTTTAATAATGTGGGGATTAGTATGAGTAGAAGAGGTAAAGGTAAAAAGGTAGCAATAGTAGGATTTTCTAAAACAAGTTATGATGATGTACCTTGGGACAATCCTGGTTGGGAGAAATGGGGTTTAGCTTGGGACTTGAATGGATGGGAGAGGTATAATAGATTATTTGATATGCACCACTCAATCTTATGGGAAGTTATGACTGCTAATCCTTTATACGAGCACTACGATGGAAAGGGATTAGAGAGAAGAGTCTATCGTCACAAAGATTACTACTCTGAATGGCTACCGGAGATGTGTCAGAGTAAGAACCATAAAGTTTACTTACAAGAAGAAACCTTCTTAGGTGCGATAGCTTATCCTTTTGAAAGAGTAGATCGAGAAGTAGGACACTACTACTGCTCTTCTATCTCTTACATGGTAGCTCTAGCTATAGTTGAAGCTCATATTACAGATATAGCTATCTTTGGTGTAGACATGGCTGCTGGAGATGAGTGGCAACATCAAAGAGCTAACATGGAGTACCTTATAGGATACGCTAGGGGTAAGGGTATCAAGGTTATACTGCCTGAAAAATGTCCTCTAACTAAGTTCCAGGATCAAGCTGATAACTACGGGGCCTCCTCAGTTATGTATACTGATAGATACGGGAATCCTAAAGCTCCTCAGACATTCAAGAGGAGATTAGATTTTAGTGATAGTGAAATTATTCACCAAGTAAGGAGAAAATGAATCATGACTAGACTGTACATAGCACTAGCAGTTACTGTATTTATAGCGTTATATTATTTTACTTATAAAGAACCGGTTTATAAAATTCCAGAAACACCTACAGTTGACATGGGGATTTGGAGTGAGAAGAATAAAGGTAACTCACTAGCAGAAAAATAAAAGGGGTATAGCATGGAAATAAAAAGAGCTACCACTCAAAAACCTGAGTTTTGTGATGAGAAAAAACCTATTGTAACAAAGAAGAAAAAGAAGAGTTCTTGTATTACTTGTAGTGGTGAAGGACATACTGTAGATAGTAAAGAAGCTATACTAATTATAGAAAAGGAGATTGAACAATGGCGACAATACTTATAGTAGCAGGGACAGTACTAAGTTTATACGTTTTTGAACCTCTTTGGTTCGATACCAGGATGCATTACTACCATAACACCTATCAGTCTGAAAAAGCTTGTGAACATGCTTCTAAGAATATAACAGAGGAAACTACGGGTAGGGTTTGTGTTCCTCAAGAAGGTTCTTTTGATGTTGACCTCTATCTAACAAAGGACTAAAAAACTATGAGCTACCAAGTCGAACTAAAGCAACAGGATACTTCAATTCGTAGTATGAAATATATTGTCACTTTACTTGTTCCGGACGGTAGATATTGGATGGGAGTTGGAACATGGAACGGTGGGAATAAAAAAGAAGCTATAAAAGAAGCTAAAAAATATGCAAAAGCATATAATTGTAGTATTAATTATGTGTGGTGTAGGGAAACCACTGTATTTCCTGTACCAGCAGCAGCTTCATGAATGAACTTCTAGTAACCATTATGCTAGTTGTTCCAGCTCCTAGTAAGATGATAAATTTTACTATCAATCTCGTACCTACTCAAATCCAGGTGGAGCACGAGTCAGGCTTACAGGTGAGTTATGGGGCAGTTAAAGTACCATGTAACATCAGACCTAAGAACCCTAAAGAAATGGTGTTTAGAACTGGTGATGCTCACTGCTATCTCGTGTTTGATATAAGTACACCTGAGTTTGTAAGGCATCCTTACTACTGGCATAAGGTGAAAAATGTTCTGGATTGAGATATTCTTATCAATATGGGCTTTAACAGCAGTCAGACTTTTAGCAGTAGGTCACAAGCTTGGTCCACTCATAGGTTGGGTGGGCCAGGTATTGTGGGTTTCCATGTGGATATACACAAGTCAATATGGGTTTTTACTTATTGATATTGGCTTGGCGTATATTTACTTGGAAGCTTATTTTAGAGGGAAAAGGTAGGTGCTAGCATATGCCTACTCTCATAATAATGGACTGTAGAGCCTCTCACGGGGTCAAAATTTCATAAAAAGGTAAAAAACCTATGCTACAGCGTCAAAAAGACCTAGAAGCAGAAATGGTAGCTCTTGGTGTAAAGCGTTTCAGAGAGGACAACAGAAAGGCCAAGAAGGGTAAACATGAATCTACTACTCCTGCTGGAGTCCAGTTTTTAAGGAAGGGTGTAGCCAAAGTAGAAAAGAGAGTCAACGAATTAAAGAAAAATTATCATCAAGGCGTTCCATATAAATATCCCACCGATGCAGTAGAGAGACTAGTCGAGCTTCCTAGTGATGTCATTTCCTTCCTGAGTTTAAAAGCTTGTGTGAACCATCTCTCTACTCCTGTCAAGCTGGTAAAGGTTGCGAACGAGTTGGGGTCTTTCTTAGAAGATGAGGCTAGATTCAGATTCTTTAAAGACTCCAACCCTGCCCTTTATGGTGTGATTATGAGGGACTTGAATAAACGTACAACTAACTACAGAAAACAGAAGAGAGTACTAGTCCATTCTTCTAATAAGGCTGGAATAGAATGGAAGAACTGGCTTCCTGGAAATAAGGTCCGGCTAGGTCAGATGATGGTAGAGCTGGTATGTGAAGCTACAAAGCTATTTAAAGTAGACCTATACAACAATACTAGTGGTCAGAAAAGGAAGAGTGTGTTCTGGCTCGAAGCTACCGAAGAATCTCTGAAATGGATAGATAAGAAGAATTCTATTTGTGAATTATACAATCCTGTCAAGCTCCCTTGCCTGATTCCTCCTAGAAAATGGGACTCAGTATACTCAGGTGGTTATTATACCTATACTAATATCAACTTAGTGAAGACTATGGACCACTCATACCTTGAGATGCTCGATAAGTCAGACTTGAAAGAGGTAAAGAAGGCTGTAAACATAGTCCAAGAGACAGGATGGAGAATTAACAAGAAGGTCTTTGAAGTTATGGATACTCTATTTAACTCGCGGTCAAGCTGTACGGTTATTCCAGAGTTCCTAGAGAGAACTATGCCTCAACCTTACCCTAAGAAGGGGACTAAAGAAGAACAAATAGAGTGGAAAAGACTAGCTTCTCTTATCCATGCAGATAATGTACGATTAAAAACTAAAAGAATACAATTCAGCCAACTCATGTGGACTACGAGAAAATTTAAAGATGAGAAGGTTTTCTACTTTCCTCATACTCTTGATTTCAGGGGGAGGATGTACGCTAATACAGCATTCCTGAACCCACAAGGAGAGGACTCAGCTAGGGGCCTTCTGGAATTCTCTGCTGGTAAACCTCTAGGAAGTTCAGGACTACCTTGGCTGCAAGTTCATCTAGCTAATTGTTACGGGCATGATAAGGTGTCTTTAGAAGAACGAGTAGAATGGGCTAAACTCCACGATTGGGCTATCGTTGAAGTAGGAACAGCTCCACTGATTAATAGGTGGTGGATGGAAGCAGATAAACCTTGGCAGTTCCTGAGAGCCTGTAGTGAGTATGTTAAATATAGGGTTAATCCTAAAGATTTTGTGAGTCATCTGCCTGTTACTGTAGATGGTTCTTGTAATGGTTTACAGCATTTCTCAGCTATGCTAAGAGATGAGGTGGGAGGTAAGGCTGTAAACCTTACAATGACTGATGATCCTCAAGACATTTATGACATTGTAAAAGATAAGGTAGTAGAAAAAGTAAAAGCTGATCCTGAAGCTATAGTTTCACCTTTAGATATAAATAGAGCACTAGTCAAACGGCCTGTTATGACTACTCCTTACGGGGCTACCCTCTATGGAATGAGAGAACAGATTTATGAGGAGCTGAAGAAGCAATTAGATAAAGGAATAATTTTTACTACAATTTCTAAAGATAAAGACTTATGGGTGTTTTGTAAATATTTAGCTACTGTAATTTACGAATCTATAGGAGAAGTTGTAGTCTCAGCTAGAGAAGGTATGGATTGGCTGCAGGAGTGTGCTAGGGTCTTGAGTAAAGACAGTAGACCTATCTATTGGACTGTTCCTACAGGGTTTATAGTTAAACAGAAATACTTAAGACCGATAGTTAAAGAAATACGAACAATTATAAATGGTAAGGTTGCTTCTTTATACTCTGCACACGGGGTAGGAGATAAACTAGACAAACACAAGCAGACTAATGGAATAGCTCCTAACTATGTTCATAGCATGGATGCTTGTCACCTGATGAAAACTGTAAATCTTTCTTATACTGATATTCAGAGCTTCTCTGTAGTTCATGATTCGTTTGGTACTCATGCTTGTGACATGGAACTACTAAGTGAAAACTTAAGAACAACTTTTATTGAAATTTATAAAGAGGATGTCCTTAAGAAATTTGCAGAGGAACAATCAGCTTCTCCTTCTATTTGTAAGAATACATTTCCTAAAATTCCGAAGTACGGTAAGTTAAACATTAAAGAGGTGAAAGATGCAGAATTCTTCTTCAGTTGACGTAGCTAATGTCGATGTTAAAAAGGTAGCACAAGGTATGATGAGAGTAGTAGATAGTTTAGATAGTTTTACCAAGGCTGAGAAGTATGCTATACTCTCAGCAGTATTCAATTGTTTATACTTAAATAAAATGATGAAAGAAAGGAGTATCAGTGATGTGATGGAAATGATAGGTAAGATGAGGAGGGACTGTAAATTTAAACAGATCCCTGAATTCGGTGGAGCAGAAAAATATATAATAGGAGAACTATAAAATGGCTACTAAATTACCAATGAACGTAACACCAGTAGGAACAGCAGCATGGCCTTGGTTGAATACTCCAGATACTAGGTATGATGCTGATGGAGTATACCAAGTTAAAATGATTTTTAACAAGAAGGATGTTAAGGGAATTCAAGCTATAGTAGATCCCTTGATGGATGGTGGAAAGCACAATCCTGTTAAGCCTGAGCTGGATGATCAGGACAAGCCTACCGGAAACTTTGTAGTTAACTTTAAATTAAAAGCTAAAGTTAAAACTAAGAGTGGTGATACTTTTACTCAGAAACCTATACTCTTGGATACTGCTGGTAATCGTGTGTTGAATCAAGTGGGAGCTGGCAGTAAGTTGAAGATAGCATATCAAGCTGTTCCTTTTAATCAAGGAGCTGGTGGTGTTACCATGCGTATGCAGAAAGTACGAATTATGGACTTGGTTGAGTACACCAAGAAAGATGATGTTGATTGGGGTAAAGACGAGGGTAGCTTTGTGGGAACAACAGCAGAAGCTTCTGAGGATACCGATGAAGATAATGAGGACTTCTAAAATGCCCGATTATGAATTTTGTAGAAACATGGATCAAGAAATGATAGCTAATCGAGTTCGTAGTTTAAAAAGTGATGAGCTATCAGCCTTGGTTGAAAATGTAATAGTTATGATTGATTGTGGACAGTTTCCACATGAAGCCTTTCATGAGGTCAGGGCTGTCTATAAGTTACTACTTAATATTAAGCTTAGTGCTAAAGAAGATGAAGCGTTTAACTAGAAAACAAAGGTACAGGGGTATACGAGAGGGCTACAGAAGTGGCTTAGAAGAACGAATAGCCAGCCAGTTAAAGGCTTCTGGTGTAGTTTACTCTTACGAGACGGAAAGACTCAAGTATATCCCTGTACCTAAGCACTATACACCTGACTTTATCTTAGTGGGAAAAGATAAAAAGATCTATATTGAAACCAAGGGTAGGTTCTTGGCTAAGGATAGAACTAAACATCTCTTAGTCCAAGAACAACACCCTGATATAGATTTAAGGTTTGTTTTTACTAATTCCAGGCAGAAGTTATACAAGGGTTCATCAACTACCTATGGTAGATGGTGTGAAAAGCATGGGTTTACCTATGCGGAAAGGAGTGTGCCTGATATATGGTTGAGAGAAATAAGAAAGGGGTAGTTCATGAGCCATGTCCAAAATGCGGTTCTAAAGATAACTTAGGGAGATATCCAGATGGTCATGCGTATTGTTTCGGTGATAATTGTGATCATTATGAGCATGGTAATGATTCAACTTCTATACAAGATATACCAAAATCCAATGGTGTTTTTAGACAGGGTATTTACGAGTCCCTTAGCAAGCGTGGAATATCTGAAGAAACCTGTCGATTCTTTAAGTATCAAGTAAGTTACGACAATAATAAAAAGGTTCATATTGCTCCTTATTTTAATGAGGAGAATAAATTAATAGCTCAACAGTTAAGAACTAAAGATAAAGACTTCCCGATCTTAGGGGAAACTAGAGATTTAGGTTTATGGGGAAAGCAGTGTTGGACAACCGGAAAGCGTATTGTCATAACAGAGGGGCAACTTGATGCTATGTCAGTCGCTGAGTTCCAACGCTGTCAGTACCCTGTAGTATCCATTCCAAACGGTGTAGGATCAGCCTGTAAAGCGATAGCTAAAGACTTAGAGTGGTTGTTAGAGGGCTTTGAAGAAATAATCCTAATGTTTGACAACGACTCTCAAGGGAACAATGCAGCCCGTAAGGTAGCAGAGCTTTTCCCACCTGGAAAATGTAAGATAGCATCCCTGCCGCTTAAAGATCCTAACGAGATGCTCCTAGCTAATCGCGGAGCTGATATGGTTAACGCTATGTTCAGGGCTTCAGTTTACAGGCCGGATGGAATTATTGCTGGTGAAGATACTTGGGAACTGGTAAACACTCCGATGCAAGCTGCTGATATGGAGTATCCTTGGCAGGGTCTTAATAACCTTACTTTAGGAGCTAGAAAAGGTGAACTCGTCACGTTTTGTGCAGGGACAGGAGCTGGAAAATCTACCGCTGTTAAAGAAATTGCATCATACTTCCTCTCAAAAGGAGAAACAATTGGTTATATTGCTCTTGAGGAGTCTGTACGCCAAGCAGCCATTGACTTCATGTCTATTGAAGCCAATGAAATGCTTCACCTCAAGGATAATTTAGAGGAAAAATTTTTACGGGATATATGGGAAAAAACATTAAATACAGGGAGACTATTTTTATATGATCATTGGGGAAGCATGGATGGAGATGTTCTCTCCAATCGTATTCGGTACTTGGCTAGGAGTTGTAATGTTTCTTGGATCATTGTTGATCATATTTCTATTATGGTTAGTGGTATCGAGAGTGGAGATGAAAGAAGACTCATAGATAACTTGATGACCAAGCTGAGATCACTTGCAGAAGAAGTAAACATAGGTATCTTTATTGTATCTCACTTAAGAAAACCATCAGAGGGGAGAGGACATGAAGACGGCAGAAAAATATCACTTAATGATCTTAGGGGAAGTGGAAGCATCGCTCAACTTAGTGATTTCGTTGTTGGACTCGAAAGAAATCAACAAGAAGAGGGTGAAACAACTGTTAGAATACTCAAGGCTAGATACAAGGGGAGTTCGACAGGAGTTGCAGCGAGACTATACTACGACAGGGAGACAGGTAGGCTGAGAGAATGTGAATATATTGAAGAGGCATTTTAAATATGAATATAATATTTGATTTAGAAACTGATGGTTTACTTCCAGATGTCTCCAAGATTCATTGTTTAGCTATGACAGTAGAAGGAGCACAGGCTTCTCAGGTGTTTGCTAATGAAGACCAGTATGATAACTTAGAGCAAGCCTTAGAGGTGATGTCTGATGCTGAGGGTCTGGTGGGACATAATATATTAGGGTATGACCTGCCAGTACTAAAGAAACTTTTAGGCTGGACTCCCAATAAGGAGACAAAGATAAGTGATACCTTGGTGGTGTCAAGGTTAGCTTACTCTCACATGATGACTTTAGATGCCAAGAAGAAGTACATCCCTACCAAGCTCTATGGTTCTCATAGTTTAAAAGCTTGGGGCTATCGATTAGGTATGCTGAAGGGTGACTTCAACCACGAGGATACTGATTGGTCTACGTTCACTAACGAGATGGCAGACTATTGTGCCAGAGATGTCGCTATTACCTCTACTTTGTTTGATCATCTATGTGAAGTTGAGTGTGCAGAAGAAGCTGTTAAGTTAGAGCATGAGTTTGCTTATGTTATCCAAAGGCAAGTAGAGAATGGTTTTTCTTTTGATGTTAAGAAGGGGCAGGAGTTATATGTAGCTCTTCTCAAGCAACAGGAACAAATAGGTACTAAGCTAAAGAAACGATTTGGTAGTTGGTACAGGGATTTGGGAAGCTTCACTCCTAAGAAGGATAACAAGGCTAAAGGTTATACTGCTGGTGAAAGTTTTAATAAGGTAGAGAAGGTAGATTTTAATCCTAACAGTAGGGATCATATAAGCTACAAGCTACAGAAAGACTATGAGTGGAAACCTAAAGACTTTACTCCTAATGGTAAGCCTAAAATTGATGAAACAATCTTAAAGTCTTTACCATATCCAGGTTGTGATGAGTTGTTCAATCACTTCCTCCTGTCTAAAAGAATATCTCAACTGGCTGAAGGTGATAACGCTTGGTTGAAACTGGAGAGAGACGGGAGAATCTTTGGAAATGTTAATACTAATGGAGCTGTTACTGGCAGGTGTACCCATTCTTTTCCTAATTTAGCTCAAGTCCCTGCTGTTTACAGTCCCTTTGGTAAAGAGTGTAGAGAACTGTTTAAGGCTTCTGATGATAAAGTATTAGTTGGTTGTGATGCTGACGGCCTAGAGCTTAGAGCACTAGCAGGATACTTGAAGAAGTATGATGGTGGTAAGTATGCTACTGCTGCTGTTGAAGGCAATTCAAAAGACGGGACTGACATTCATTCTATTAATCAAAAACTAATAGGATTAAAGTCACGAGATACTGCCAAGACATTTTTCTATGCTTTTATATATGGAGCAGGAAACGAAAAGCTAGGGAAGATCTTAGGGACTAACATTAGCGGAGGTAAACAGGCTAGGATGAAGCTGTTGAACGGTGTCGAGGGTTTACTTAAATTAACTGAGGCCGTTAAGCAAGCTTACCGTAGGAGAGGGCATCTTATAGGCTTGGATGGTAGAAGACTTCATGTCCGGTCAGAACATTCTGCTTTAAACACTCTGCTTCAGAGTGCAGGAGCTATCTTGATGAAAACATCCTTGATTCTCTTGGATAAACGGTTACAATTAATGGGGTTAGAGCCTGGAGATGACTATGAGTTTGTAGCTAATATCCATGATGAATTTCAAATTGAATGCAAGGAGAGGTATGCCAAAAAATTTATCGGACCGGAAGCGGAACAAGCGATTAAGAGAGCTGGAGACTACTATGAATTTGGATGCCCTCTTAGTGGAACGTCTAAAATTGGAAGAAATTGGGCTGAAACACATTGATACATTTGATAAACTGGTAGCTTTTTGTGAGGGGTTTTATAAGTTTTTGTTAAGTAAAAATCCTTATTCTAGTTACAACTATTCTCGTTATCAAACTTATTCTCGACATTGTAGAATGTATTTATTTGTATTGTTGAAAAATTTCAAATGTGAACAATGTGGTGCAACTAATATGAAAAGATCCTTGAATTTTCATCATGAGAATCCTAAAGAAAAACGAGATAAAATATCAAGACTAGCGTGGAGAGAGTCTTTTAGAAAAAGCTTACCAGAACTTTTCAAGTGTATATACTTATGTGACGAGTGTCATTACCAAGAACATTTAAAGATGGGAGATTATTATGGATACTTTGAGACTATTGATAGATGGAGACATACT
>Ga0208180_1002034_pt1 | contig 10271 bp, 9 predicted proteins | sample MalvireepMed_s16_FD_184241 | JGI IMG/M metagenome (GOLD analysis project Ga0208180, IMG submission 184241) | Marine viral communities from the Global Malaspina Expedition - Malaspina viral metaG DeepMed_s16 (SPAdes) (version 2) | ecosystem: Environmental > Aquatic > Marine > Oceanic | place...
CCCCCTTGTTACCCGATTTTTCTAGAAAGGATTTCTTTACTTGGGCCATTACACCCGCTTTCTTTTTTCCGATGGCTTTGCGTAGAATATCAGCTTCCTGTAAATCAAATCCCGCTATTTCTGTGGCAATCAAAATGGCTTGTTCTTGATAAACCAAAATTCCATAGGTACTTTTGAGAATGGGCTCTAGTGAATCGTGAAAATATTCAACACTTTCTTCTCCTGATTTTCTATCAATATAATGCTGAGTAAGGCTTTTTCCTTTTACCATTGCCTCAAGACATCCCGGACGCATGATAGCTATGAGATCAGAAAGCTCTTCAATGTTCCTAGGTTTTGCTTGACTGGCCAATGACCGTCCAAGCTGGGATTCTAATTGAAAGACTCCCTTCGTGTTTCCTTCACATATAAGATCCCATGTGTCATTACAATCAAGAGGAAGCTGTGTAATGTCGGGGTTGTATATGGTATGTCCATCTAATGTTGTATCAAACGAACATCCGCATCTAAAATCTCTGGTCACTTAGCAAACGCCCCCTTGAACTTGTCCACGCTAGATTGACGACGATGGAACTTCATGAATTTGACCATAAGTTCTGCTTCGTCAATTGTATCTGAAAGTGCTTCGTGCGCTTGTGCGGGTCTCATTTCAAAAAATTTCCTGAAGACATCTAGCTTCATGCTGCTTGGCTCTGATAAATTTTCAAACCACATAAATAGAATATCCATCATGTCAATTTTGCTTACCTCAGAGAAGGGGAGCTTCGTATCGTATTTTTGTGCAAGTCTCCTTGCAATGGGTAAGTCAAAATTAACAATATTATATCCAGACGGTATTGGCTCAACGAACCACTGTCCAGCTTTCTTATCAACCTCGTACTTGGAGCAATAGCTACAAAAATTCTTCCAAACAATTTTTTCGCTTTGACCTGCTTTCCAGTTAGTAATGATTTCCTTTGCATTAACCCCCCGCTGCTTGGCATGCCATGCGATTGTGTCCTGACGTTCCTTTGTGAAATATTCTTCGCTATCTATGCCGTCTGGCTTGATTATTGCAGAGAACGCCTGTTCAGTTTTTATCTCAAGGGTGCGTGGGTCTACAGGGACCGCTGCCAACTCCACGGGATTACAAACGGTGGGGTTGGGGCTGTCTGTTTCAAAATCAAAAACGATAATCCATCTGTTGTTCATGTGTAATTATGCTCCTGTAATATGCTTGGAACTTCCATGATCTTATCAAGCATTTTAATGCCCAAAACATCAAGCTTGAGAAGGCCTACGTCTTCACAGCTTTGTCCTTCGAAACCAGCTAACAGATCCTTTTCTTCTCTATCTAAAACCATTGGACATACGTCGTGAATAGGCTGTGGGGAAATAACTATTCCGGCAGCATGCTTAGACTGAATAATCTTTGTACCCTCTAATCTAATTGCTTGTTCAAACATTCGGGAGAAAGGGCCCTCAAGTTTTCCATCGTCACCTATTTCGCACCACTCTTTTAGCTTGTCAGCTTTATTTTCTAGTGCCCACCATATGATGGAGGAGGTGCCAAGCTCATCTTTCATGTCTTGTAGCTCATCAGTAATTTTAGACTCATCCAAAATATGAGAGGTGATGGCGTTCTGTTCATCGAATTCAATATTGCCTCTTGCCCCCATTACTCTCTTTAGAGAAGCCCGTCCTTTTAGGGTTTGAAATGTTACAATCTGCGCTACATTGTCGTTGCCATAGCGACCTCTAATGTATTCCATGATGTCCCCTCTCGCGTACTTTGGAACATCAATGTCTATATCGGGCATCGAAACCCTACCCCCCGCATTGCGACCTGCATTATAAAATCTCTCAAAGATTAAATTATATGGAATGGGATCAATTTGTGTTATATCCATTAGGTATGAAACTATACAGCCAGCGGCACTTCCTCGTCCGGGTCCAGTTAAATAGCCTGATTTCCTTGCATACTGTAAGATGTCTTGCACAATGAGAAAATAGCTAGAGAGCCCAGTTTCTGTAAAAATAGAAATTTCTTTATCAACTCTTGCGCCATACTCAGAAAATCTTTCATGCCCTTTTCCTACGTGACCCATTTTGCGTGTCCATCCTTCTCGACATAGGAGTCTCAGATGGTCGTTGGGAGACATGTTGTCTGGGCATTCAAACATGGGGGGGTTGGGAGGCCCTAATATATCATAAGAGCCACAAGATTCTGATATTAATACTGTGTTGTCCAACTCTTCTTCCGTATGAAATTCTTTCATCTCTTCATAGGTTGGAATGTGATAATTATTAGATTCAAAAAATGTCTTTAGCGAGATGCATTTCCCTTCATTTATTTCGTTTTGAACCTGTGATATACTTTTTCTAAGGGCTGTGCAGAGAAGTACCCTCTGGTCATGGGCGTCTTCTTTCCTGCAATAATGAGCATCGGGGGTGGCAACACAGGGAATTCCTGTAATTTTAGAAATCTCTCGTAGTTTTTGTGCCACTTCTTTTGCTAATACATTTTGTAGAGAGTCAATTAGTTGTATTTCAATAAAGAAGTTTCCTTTGCCAAATACTTCTTGCATATATTCGGCCTCTTTGATAGCGTCCTGTTGCCAGTCTGGGTTGTCCACGACTGTACATGCAAGGCGTGAGCCTAAATGACCACTGAAGGATACGAGATCCGAGGTGGCGTGAAGGGAAAGCTGATCTAAATCAAGGCGTGGTTTGTGATAAAAATTGTTTGGATGATTGGCTTGAGAAACGAGAGATAAGAGATTCTTCCATCCCTTTAAATTTTTTGCCAAAACTACCTGATGTTTTAGCTTACGGTTGCTCGGTTCCTTTACAGACGCTGGCTCATCACATAGGTAAAGCTCACATCCCAATATAGGCTTGAATGAGGAGCCCACCGTTTTGTGAAAATCAACCGCCCCTGAGACGGTGCCATGGTCAGTTAGTGCACACGCAGGACTTTCAATCTCTTCAAGACGGCCCGCTATATGTTTTGTTTGGGAGAGGCCGTCAAGCAACGAATATTCGCTATGAACATGAAGGGGAACATAAAAGCTCATCTTTTCCTCCTAGAGTTTCGCAAGGGTCCGAAGCTCCCTTTTTTTTATTGCAAGATGGGCATAATGCCTGACTATTTTCAACACTCGTTATCCCTCCTGCCGACCAAGGTATAATGTGATCGGCCTCAAATTTTTCTTGAGTAAGTTGAGTATTGCACCCAACGCTCTGGCAAATGTAATCCGGAGCTGTTTTGTAAAAAATTGTTGCTCTTTGTTCCGGGGTAAATTTTCGTCGAGGGTCTTTGGACGTAAGAGAGGGCAACTCAGAAAGAATTCTGTTTACAATCATGTCATGTCGATATTGAACCGCTTCCGGAGAATCGTTGCGAGCGCATTCTGTCAGTTTTGTTAAATCTTTGTCTTGTTGCTCTGGAGACTTCCCGTCATTAGCTTTGCGATCTTCTTCTAGTCGTAGGAATATTGGCGCTATTTGTTTTTTATCATCTTCTGAAAATGCATATTTTCTAAGAAGGTAAGTTATAGCATACGACAAAGAAAGAACTGACCACTTCTTTAGGGCGTTCTTAACGCCATGACTTTTAAATGATCTTTCAATTGCTGAGTAAGCGCTTTTAATCGCAACACAATGTTTATTAGATATAGTTAGGTCTTTGTGTTTTAGGTAGACCTTTTGACATTTAGGTAAACTTATTGGACAAAAGTCCTTTTTATCAAGTATTAGCGTCAGGACTTGAGCTACGGAATAACGGTTGTCGAACCTTTTGTTGAGACCTTTTACGCAGCTCTTAAACATTTTGTGTTCAGCCAATGTTTCTACGACTTTATGCATTCCGGGAGAAATAGAATGCATGGCGTTCAACTTTTCCGCAGAATTTAGAGGCTTTCCCTTTTGGAGACGACGGAACATTTCTTCTACATCATCATCGCTATAATTAATTAATTCATAAACATCTATAGATATTTCGTTAAATTTATCTTGCTGGCTAGGTGTAAGTGTCGAATATTTTTTGTTTGCAAATGGAATGGGTGTGGTCGAAGGTGTCTTAAATTCATCATTAAGAAAAGAAAGAATGGCTTTGATTCGCTGTTGTCCATCTACAACTTCATAGACCTCTTCTCCTTCATCGTTGTCGCCTTTTGTGCGAAAATATACCTTTGGAATATTATAATTTTGAAATAAAGAGTCTATCAACTCCTGCCTATCTTTCTTTCTCCAGACCTCATTACGCTGATAGACTGGATCAAAATCTAAAACTCCTCTATCATATCTCCTTTTGATAGAGTGAATACTTAGAGGAGTATGGTTTACTCTTCTTTCCTTGGCTTTAGCCATTTTTTCTCCTGAACTTTCGTAGATCCGAAATTGCTACGTTATGACAATCAGCGCGTACAACGAAACCATTAGATGGGTCAACCTGTCCTTTGGTAAGCTTTTTTGATTTCTGGAAATACTCTTCGTGAGTTAGCCAACCAAGAAGCCAAGCCCTTCCCCATCTTCCGTTTTTAAATTCTACCCTCACAAATGCGTACCTGTCACACTTTTGTTTGGTATTAAAGTTTGCAACAGAGCACTCGTAATTGGGCTTAGGGGCAGACGTGCATCTTTTAGTTTTAACGTCATACTTAATTCCGCTTTTGGAAGTTATGTCGTAGTCATAGGTGTTATTTACTGCGCCTTCTATCAGGGAATTGGCAATCTCTTCTCCTATAAAGCCCGCGATATTGCCTCCACCTTTCATAATAGAATTGTGTATGACGCCCATCTCGCGTGCCTTTTTCCATGCCCGCTTTTTCATTTCTTTAGTTATTTCAATTTCTATCATAGCTCATTAAATTCCCATTTAAAAATTTTTCTTTCTAATTCCATTATCGGATGTTTCCAAATCTTATCGCGTAGCTCTTTAGAAAAAAATTCGGAATAATGCTTTTGTTTTTTAGATAAATTTGTTTCAGAAAATCTTTGCAAATTAACATCAGTGGGAAGTCCAGTTCTTTTTTTGATAAAATCAAACGTCGAAGACAGATCTTTTTCGTAGTAAGATATAAAATTTATTAGGCTGAGATCAAAGTCAAACTTGCGTATTGGATTCGCGCCGCCCCTGATATTAAGCAACCATTCTATGTTGCCGTACATCCAACTAACAGTTTCGTCCCATTGTCGCAGGGCAATTTTTTCTATCTCTTCGGGAGGTATTTTGTCTTTTGAAATAACACTAGCTATTTTTTCAAAGGGATTTCTTATTATAGCAAAAACAAAATAATCTTTTACAATATCAAGACCATACTTTTCAACATGGTCATGGACAGTCTTGTGTTGCCACTTCCCACTTTTAAGGGTTAATCCCCAGCATTTGTCACTTGTGCACTCAAAATTTTTGCAGAGTCTCGATTTGTGGAGCAATGAATCGCCAAATAGAGATTCCTCTTCGTTGTTAGACTGTATAATGTCGTGGTCACAGAAGGGAAGCAATGCGTTTCTGAACCCCTCGTCACCGCGACCACTCGAACTACGCCCACCTCCGGCCTTGGGGAGATCAATAAAAATGAATTTGTATCTGTGGGATATCATACTTCTCCCGGTGCCTGATACTTTCCTATAACGTGATCGGAATCCATTAAATTTTCAGTTGCCCATTCAATCCCGTTCTTTTCAATCATGTACTTGGTTTGTTCACACTTGGTCATGTACTCCCCATACTTAGTAACCGCCCCGAACCTTCTTTCGATTAGGGGCTTTACATGCGTGTCCTCAAATGTGCTCATTCCTGCGGGACAAAACTTTCTACACTTCCAACTTTTCTTAAGCTGAGGAATTTCTGTGCCTTTAATTAATTCATACTTCTTCTGCAACATTTCTAATGTCTTAGGGATATCGCTGTCTTGAAAGTGTACTGTGAAGGGACCTCCATCGTTGATAAAATGAATAGTTACTAAAAAAGTTTGTACGTCAGGGTACATGTGTTTAGCGGCTAGATGGTACATGCGGAGCTGTGCATCTTTTTGTAGTTTCGCAGGAGTCTTTTCTTCTCCAGTTGCCCAGTCCAATCTGCGACCACTTTTCCAATCAATTATTTCATATACGTTATCTCCCACGTCTGTTATTAAATCAATGGTTCCTTTGAGAGAGAGATTCCCCTTAAGTTCCGTTCCGTCTGCAAGTTTATAATCATAAGGCGCCCAATCTTCCTCGATTTCAAAATCAAAATGGGGCTCCGCAGCCACTACGTTTCTGTTTTTGGGATCAAACATTCCGTCGTGATCATCAAAAACTTTCCATACCCACTTGTGGATGTCTTTTTTGTCTCGCGGAAACCACTTGTGGTGAGGTATCCTATCTGTATAATATTTGTATACTCGGTCAGTAATTTCATCTAGGTATTCAGGCTCATAGTTGTTTGTCTCTACGGTCCCAATGTCCGGATCTTCTATGGTGTCAGCACCGTCTTGGGCCGCTTTTTTGGCTAACGCAGCAATCTCCAGTACCTTATGGCACATTGTTCCTTTGTCAGCTTTCTTACCAGACTTTCCTCTCCATCCCAATGTATACTCTGTATAGTATTTCATCGGACACATTCGATGACAATTGAATGAGCTGCTACGAAAATAAACAATGGGAATGCCCATATTATTCCTTTGCTGCAATACCCTCTTCTTGATATGACAATTGAGGCATTACATCTTTTAGATGCTCCAAAGCATAATAAATTTTTTCATTTTGCTCTGGAATAGTTAGAGAAGAGTTGTCAATTATAAGGTCACACGCCTCAAGACATTTTTCTATTTCAGATTCGCTAGAGTGCCTGTCTGATTGTTCGTAAGGATCTCTTGTGAGCCCTATTACAAATCCTTTGTTTTCTTGTATAGCTTTAATTTCATTTTCAAATCTCACGTCTGAAATGAGAGCAACTTCTGGAGACTGGACTTCAATTTTATTCAAAAGACTGCTTAACCAAACGTCAGAGTTCATTTTCCTAAACACATCGGTTCCTACATACTGTAAAACCTCACGCGCTGTCATGTCGCCCTTTTTGTGAACAATCATGCCGAGGCTTTCTGCGCCTTTCTTTGAAACTCCTTTTCGTTTAAGTTCCGCAGGGGTAATGACTGCGGGCATATTTTCCCATCTTAAGTGGGTTTTGCTATTTTTGTCACTGTCTGTTCCAAAAACCTGTTTATGATCAAGACCCAAAACGGAAATAGACATTTCTTTGAGGGTATCAGCCAAACCATACATCTTTACGAAACGGCTGAGCTCATTATTCAATAAGGCTTCAACATCAATGTAAGGAGCCTTAAAAGGAATCCACTCCATATCGGGCTGCTTTTCACCAAATATATCAGAAACTTCAACTTCCCCTTCTTTAGATAGGCGAGAAACCCTACATAAGGCAAGTTCTGCAAGCTTCATAGCTAAAATAAAATTGCAAGCAGTATTTTTTCCGCTTTGTTTTTTACCGGCAAAAGCAACTATTTGGGTCATGATTATTCCTTAATCGTCGTGATGAAGAGCAGCGCAATCCCGGACATCAATGATGCTTTGGGGACTATGGTACATGTCGTATAGCATTTGAAGGCTTTGTCTTAACGAGTCATTGGTGGTTTCAGAGCCAACCTCTGCCACAAGACGTTTTGTGAGTTCTCTGGCTGATCGCAGGCCAAGATAGTCATTGACAATACTGTATATTTTTTTAGCTTCTATCAGATTCGTCGGCATTCGATACTCCTTCGTTCGCAACTCCATAATATCTAATGATGGTTTCTATACGATCTTCGGCGTCCACTAAAAGATCTAGTGATTCGTCGAGGTTCTTATGGTAGTCACCAGTCGAATGATCTCCGATACCTACCCCGTTTTCTAATAGCAAATCTAAAGAAAGGCGTGCTTTTTCTTTATCAGAAAGTGCCTTGTGCCACAAATAATTAATTGCTAAAGTTTTATACTCACTCATTTTAAAATCCTTTGTATAAATTCTTGGCTTTGTCAATCCATGGTTTAATGTCGGTTGTTATTTTATCTACATTTAGCTCCGCTATATCGTTGCTGTCAAAGTTTGGGAAATATAGTCTATAAAGCATTGAGCACTGTTGTTCTATTTTTTCTGCCGCCTTTTTTCCTGCCTCGTCATTGTCCATTAAGCAAATGAGAGAAAGGGCTCCTGACTCGTCTAATAAATGTTTTTGATCGTTGTTAAAGGCAGTTCCAAAAATTGCAACAACGTTGTGAATCCCGGCCTCGGCTAGTCTCCAAACATTTCCGGGAGACTCTACAAGTATGGCCACTCCGCTTTCCAATATATGGTCCTTGGCCCTCCAATAATTATACAACCACTTTTCCTTTTGAAATCCCTTGCTATGCAACCATTTAGGGAAATGTCTACATTCTTTGTGAGGGCTATGGTAATGATTGCATTTTGTGCACCTTTTAAAAATGCTTCTTCCAGTACAACCCACAATATACTTGTGATCATTGTCATATATAGGTACAATGGCGCGATTGTGCATGGGCTTTTTGGGATTATCACAATATCCTATGTCATATTCCTCAAGGATTTTTCTAGAAAACCCTCTTTCTATATAATATTGTGAAGGGACTTGGACTTTTTGTCTATAAACCTCCCTAGTAATGCCAATTCCACGAGCTTTCCGAGTGGATAGGCTATTAACAAGGCCCCCGAATTTCATTTTTTCGATATTTATATTTTCGCTACTGAGGGAATCAAAATCTTGATCTAAGAATTTTAACAAAAACTCTACTGCCTCGCTAAATGTGGCTTCCTTATCTCCTTCGTGTTCCCAATTGTGGCGAAAACGAGAAAGTGCCCCTCTAATAAAGTGTATAAAGCTATTTCCAAAAGCCTCCTCGCACTGATGGGTGCGGCACTTGTAGTGCACCTTGTAGTCCCCATTATAATACATGTTGAGTGCCGTAGGATTGTCTCCTCCATGAATAGGGCACACCGACTTTATTAAAATTTCATTTTTATAGGAGCTTCGTGTACCAAAGTATTCATATATTTGATCTATATATTGCACCGCCATCTGCGAAAGGGCTTTTAGTTTGCCGTAGTCGCCATATTTATACGAAGGGGATGTCTTCATTGTCTGAATAGAGCTCGTCATCATCGTTTGTGTCAATACCATCTTCTAATTCGAACGCAGTATGTCCTTCTATTATTTTACCACAAGAACCATTCATTCTAATATTAATATAGTCCCTGTCTTCCAAGCCTTCTCCATGCCTAGCAATAACCGGCACAAGCTTTCTGTTGCCGTGCTCTGGGCCATCCTTTGCTATTTCTTCATCAGACTTGGTTTTGTAAATGCTAAAGTTAGAACATAACCAAATGATGCGGTCTGACCCAGACGCCGTATCCGTTGTTTCTTTATTTATACCGTCGCGGTTGAGCTGCACAAAAGAAAGAATTGGAACTTCATATCTCAATGCGAAGTTGTGGAGCGCTGTCATCATAAAGCCAAGAACTTGAAATTCCTTCATGTCTCCTCTTATATCAGAAGAATCCATTAGCTTTACATAATCATAAATTATGACACAATCTTTTGCTTTTCCTCTATCATTGAGCCCCACAACCTTAGCAAGCCATCTACGCATAATTGAGATTTGATCTTCAAACGGAGTACCTCCAATTGATTTGAAATAGTAAGGAAGGTTTTTAATCTCTTTGGCTGCTTCAAATATCTTTTTCTTTGAGGCTGCGTTCTCTGCAAACTTTCCTGTTTCAATGTCATTAATCTCTACCCCCGTGAGCATTGCCATGAGACGATTTTGATGGTCTTCCTTTCTCATTTCGGTGTCTAGATTCAATACAGGAATACCAGATCGTGCGATATGAACCCCCATATTGTCTGCAAGTAAGGTTTTTCCTACCTTCGGGCGCGCCCCAATTACGTTGACGGTACCTCTCCTGAGCCCCCCTCCTATGGCAAAATCATAACGACGGTAGCCAGTAGAGAGGCCTACTTGATCAACTGGATCTTCTGAAAGTTCAGTTAAATATTCTTCCACATCATTGAATATTTTGACGGGAGCGTCGTCACTGTCGGATAAAAGAGATGTGAACTCAAAGATAGACTCTTCTGCAATTCCAAGAATCTGTGAAATTGGTTCGTCCCCCTTGACATCTATGTATTTTTCCTTTGTCAGTTCTAACTGATCATACATCATTCGTGCTATTTGTAGCTTTCTAATTTTAGCAGCAAATGACCTAACATTTTTCAGAAGAACTGGAAACTTCA
>Ga0208180_1002036_pt1 | contig 10258 bp, 11 predicted proteins | sample MalvireepMed_s16_FD_184241 | JGI IMG/M metagenome (GOLD analysis project Ga0208180, IMG submission 184241) | Marine viral communities from the Global Malaspina Expedition - Malaspina viral metaG DeepMed_s16 (SPAdes) (version 2) | ecosystem: Environmental > Aquatic > Marine > Oceanic | place...
AAATCGTACTGGTTTTGTTGGGTGAATTGATTCTGTGGCTGCGTGAATTGATTTCTTGAACCAAGAAATGAAGTTAAAAAAGGATTGGAATAATTGACCATTAGCCACCCCGCAGTCCGTCTGGTTTCCCATCAAATCTCAATGTTCCATATCTCCAGTCTTCATCAATCGCATCACTCTCAACACGCAGTGCCAATTGCCTTCCACGTATGCGTGTGTCCTGTTTTGTTGTGCTTGTCGTAATTGCATATGGTCCATTAGTTGTTTGAGATGATGCCGGATAAGGACGGGACTTGACTGTTACATCCACCGTTCCTGTCTGATTCTTGAAGTCAGGAATGAAACGGGAAATGGACATGAATTGATCACCATCTGCAATATCAATATCTCCTGATTCAATGTAGGCAGTCATCGCCGATCCTGCGGCATTGACACCTTTCTCCTGCGCATAGACAAAAGTTCTTCCAACCTTATTTCCGTAGATAGTTGAAATTGTCGCCGTGGAATCATCGGAATCAAATTCTGTTGCGTATGGGTTAGCATAAACTCCACGATCAGCCCAAGTGCTTCGTGACAATGATCCTGTATGCCACAGGTTCTCGGCATAGTTATAAGTAACATGCCTATTTATTTGAAGTGATCCACTAGCGGCATAGAACCATATGACTTCGTTAAAGTCAGAGTTAGTCGCACAGTAAATGTCCCCTGCCGCATTCGGATTAATATCATCAAAGACGTAATCCTGTACCGTGCACGGAATCTTTTTCACTGCACCATCAAACATAAAGAATGAATCATGGCCCATCCAATAGGATATGCCACTAACATCAATGGCCGTATGAATTCCAACCGCTCCGCAGTTGTCACCAAGTTGCTTGAATCCAAAAGTAAAAGGTGGTCCAATAAACTGCATCTGGTAAAGTGACGTATCCGTCCAAATTAGTATTGCACCTCTACTTCTTGCAGCCGCATTGATTTGGTTTCCAGCAGTAAGCCTTTGCGACCCCGCCGTATTGGTTGCTGTCGGTGTCCATGTATTAACTTCTTCTTGATCCGACCAACGTATGAACATATTGTCCTGTGTGGTTGTTGTACCAATAGTTGTTTCCGTTCCAAAGCAAATCACATGTCTATCATCGCCGGATACCATCATGAACCTACTCTTGGTTGGTCCTGCTGATACGCTTGTTGTTGCCGCCACATTGCTTGAAAGTCCGCTGGATGTATCCCAGTAATAAATTCCACCGTCAAATTTTTGAATTAAGACATCTTCACCCCAGTTATCCAATGACCATTTTTCAGCTTTTAATTTTACCGCTTGCGAACCTGTTAGTCCTTCACGGGTATTGTTCCATGTTCCTTTGTCCGAGTCTCCCGTTGAATCCCATACACTAGCACCCCATCCGTATCCATAAATGGATACAGCTGGTCCTGAATTAATTTCGTATGTTGCTGTCGCCGTTGCGCCAGTTGTTGTTGATGACGCAGCAGCTGGTGATACAATTGTATAGGTATTGGCATCAACCGCTGTTTGTATTTCAAATTCATTCTGAAGATTGGCCTGCGTGATTCCGCCTATATCTCCACTGACGCTTGATATGGTGACATGGTCACCAATTAGTGCGCCATGCGAGGCGTCAGTTACGGTAACTGTCGTTGATGCATTTGTTGTTGCAAATTGCGTGATGGAACCTGTTCCGCGTGTTGGTGTGATATCGCCGTAGCTTCCTTCCGAATAAGCATAAAGTTTCTTATTGGTACCATACATGGCATAGTTAACGCCATTCAAGTCCGACCATGTGAGAATGGCACGTGTTGATCCCAGAAGGGCATCACTAGTTATTTTTGACCAGCCACCGATTTTCTCCGGCTGTCCATAACGAAAGCGTACATTGTCAGCATCCACCCATCTTCCTTCTGCACCGTATTCGGTATTTTGCTTATCAATACCAGGTGCTATCTGTAGTTTTGTTAATGGCATTTAAGCTCCTAATTAGTCGCGTAGTAAGGTATCCAAAAATCTGTTCCATTTATATTGACACGAATATGACCCGTCAATGATCCCACGCTTGTGTCTGTTGTTAGACTTTTTGTTTGATCCGAGGCAGTTGTTCCGTCAAACTTGATAAATTCTTGGTCTTGATCATCTTGATCTAATTCCAAGCAAGCTATGGCGCCTGTTGAGCTGTTTTGGTTAACTTCCAGTTTACCCCCAGGTGCTCCTGACGTTCCAATGCCAATACGATCATTACCTGCATCAGAGATAAAATTATAAGCATCATCATCACTTTCAATACGAAAATCTAAATCTGCTCCTGTATCATTAAAGGTAAATGTTCCACCGTCAAAATCAATTGTGCTTGTTGCTTTAATTCCACCTACAACATGTAGTTCAGTTGAAGGTGATGCAGTTTTAATACCAATCCGATTATTACCAGCGTCAAGAAAAAGAAGATTGGTTTCACTGCTTCCTCCAAAACGGGCATCCTTGTCCGCTTCCGAAGTATTGTAAGTAAATGTTCCGCCATTAAGACTGACATTTCCTGCCACATCCAGTGTTCCATTGGCCGTGATATCTCCCATATCATCTAATACATTGAACATCGTCGAACCATCCGTATATAGTAAATGTTTTGATCCTGCTTGTAAGCCTGTTGCTGTTCCACCTGCCGGCTTGAATCCCAGTGTATAGGTTCCCATTGTTGTAGCATTGTCAACAATGAACCAATTCTCCTGTGCTTCACACTGCATGGTTGTGTTGCCAGTAAGTGTCCCTGTCAGTTTTACAATTGCATTATCTTGCTCTAAACCTGTTGAGCCATCTTCAAAAGTTAAGGCATCCGATGTGCTGGCAATGGCAACTGATACATATCCCTTGATCGCTGCTTCCAGCTTTTGTAAATTGTTATTTGTTATTGTACCCCAAGTTCCCGAGTTCTCCCCAGTTGTCTGAATCTCAAGATTGAGTCTACTTGAATATGTCGAAGCCATTTATCCTCCTTATGCCACGTCGTCTATTAAGGCTGCCACGATCAGGTTTGCCGTTGCATCTCCTGCATCACCAATGTCCGATGATATAGCGTGTAAATTACCAACTGTCGTGTTGGGCAAACGCCCAAACCATGATTGCTCCGGTCCAATAAACACACTGTCAACCAAATTATAAGCTGCCACTCCTCCATCAAAGCATACCACAACTCCGTCCGAAGTGCTAGTATTCTTAATGAAAAGGAACTTTACCTTATCACTTGTCGTAATCGCCGTTGGCGCCGAATCATCATCCACTGCCGTATAGTCTAAAAAACTACCTGCAATTAAATCCGTGCTTGTTGTTGTACATGCTGTCAACTTATAATACCACTTGTCATTAGAATCATCAGGAGTCACCGTCATGGAACCGCTGATGGTTTTTGAAATCTCATCCGGCAGTATTGTTGCACTTATTGTTATACTGGCATCATCCGCCATACTTATCTCCTAGTTTGTGGACCCTGGATCTACCGAAGACCACGTTGATGTTTCACTGTCATCCACTTCATTCCAAGCTGCAAAATCCAAACTTCCTAGGTCAAATTCAATTAAACCAGAAAATTCCCCACCAAATGCGTCCTCATCACCAAGACTAAATGTTACTGATAAATCATCACCAGTAGGTTCTACAGTCGCTCCACCTGTCGCCACTTCCGTGCCGATGCTGAAAGTTGCTACATTTCCACCTTCCGTAAATGTAAGGTTGTGTATCGCATCCAGCCTTGCATCCTGAAAGGCCTGTTCGGAGAATGCTGTATGTCCTAATAACATCTATCCTGCATTCGGGTCAGTAGGCCATTCCCCTAAAGGGCATGTTATACTTCCATCTTCTTGTTCTGTATATATAAATAAGGCTGCTAAAGCATCCACGTCTGCCGCACCATCTACCTGTGCCTGCATGGAATTACACTTAGTCCTTACTGCCGTTCTATAATCTGTAATGGCACTGGGTATTGCCGTACTTGCCTCTGTATTACGTATTATATACCAGTCATATTTAGAAAGTTTTCCTCCTGCCTGTTTGTCAAATAATTCTTTTTTAACCGTCTTCAATCCTTTTATTTTAAGATCATCTTTAGCAAAAGTATGTATTCTTTCTCCTCTTTTTGATACTATATAATGATCATTTGGGTAAACGTCATCATCAACATCAGCTTGAGTATATAAAGTATCCGCAATGGCTTTAGCCGTAGCCGTACCGTACGTTGCCGTTACAACTCCACCGGCAAAAGTCAGAGTCTGGTTGGTGTTTATATACCATTTCTCGTCTTTTTTATTAGTATTGTCCTCGACAACCGTGTAAATGCCTATGGCGTTGCGTTCTGCTTCCGACCACAGACTGTGAATGTTCTGAGGATACTGAACACCTCCTATCGTCATCCCCTTAGGATTATTATAGGTTTTTATTATTGTATTATCTTCTACTAAAGCGTACATTTTTTTCTCCTTATCTTGATAAACATGGTATTCCTTCTGATGTAACGAATGGTTGGTGTGCGAAAGCTATGTAATAATAGTCTTTACCATCACCGTTCAAGTTTTGAGTGGTTGCTCTAATTTTAAATCCATTAGAAAGAATATCGAAATCATAATCATTTGCGTTATCAGCATATGCACCCTCTGCGAATTGATTAGTAGCAGCACCATCATTAGTGGGATTCATTTGGTTATCATAAATAATCCACGAATCATCAGTAGATACGTTATCACTTTTTGTCATAATCCAAGCGGGTTGAAATCCTGTATAAACAAAAGGGCCATCTGTACTTCCGTTTCCTACATATGTACTAATCTTGGAATATCCTTGTATGGATGCAAAACAATAAACCATATAAGTCTGTGCGTTCCTGTTGACTACATCCCAACCACCAATTTCAATTAAAGTAGTATTCCATTCCGTATTTCCCCATAATTTGTTATCTGTTGCAGCTACAACACCGGGATTATCAGCAATATAATCAAGTAACAGATATTTATTACTTACAGATGTTCCATCATAATCTTTATGCCATACATACCAACCATGAGCACCATCCAATCCTTTAAGTATAACCATCTCAGGTTTTACGCCCAATCCGTGTCCTAGACTCCAAAAGGCACCACTATTATTAGCACTATCATCTCCAGTATTTGGCCCAGTATATCTAAACATAGAAATTCCCGCAGTCGCATTATTTTGAATTGTTGTAGTTACATCACCTGCCGTATTGGAAGAGGTTGTACCACCATTAACTTTCCATTGGTATGCTACATAATTTTCCGTATTGGTATTAACCTTAACATCGGCATCAACTTGAAAACCATCTGATGCAAAAGAATCCAATGTATCAGCATCGGCAGTTTCAGCAGTATTTACATCAGGAGATAAAACCTCAGTAGCACCCCTTGTAGAATCAAAAAAACAATGTGAATCTGTGGCACTCCTGTTTTTAATCCAAACTATATCTGGTTGTAAATCAGAAAGTCCACCATTAGTTATAGCATGATTCGCACTTCCATTACCTGTATAAAGTGTAACCTGAAAATGTGCTGAAGGGTCGTCTATTGCTGTATAAGCCATAATCTATCCGTATGTTGCTAGGTTCTTCGTGCATAGTGCAAAGTAGCCACTAGGCACTGCAAATTCAAAGTTTCCATATCCGTTGGCATCCGCATTTCCGCTTGATATGGCAAAAGGTGGGTTGCCAAAATTAAAAACATTAACTGATTCTGTTGCAGAAGTTTCATTATAATAAACATGAAAAAATTCGCCTGTAGTTGTTGTTAATCCTGTACATTGTGCTGTTCCAGCAGTATCGACATCTGCATTTATATTATAATGTACTTGGCCATTATCCATATCCATTGCCATGCAAAGAATATCATCATCAGAAGCACCACTTCCTAAATCACCATTATCTGTTCCACTAGTCGTCATAGTGCCATCGTGACCTTTGTATCCTGCCCAAACAGCAGGAGCTATACGAATATTTGTACCATCTTTATCACCATCGTCTAAATCCACACCGGCACCAATACCATTTGATATGCCTATGACATTTCTACCACCTTGCGTAGTAATCTTTACTTCACAATACCATTTGCTTTTTGAAAATCCCATTGTTGATGTCACTACTCTATCTGTCATTTTATCCAGTATCCAAACTTACTGATAAATTACCTTTTGTTATGGCTCCTGCTGAACCTAATTGGCATTGCAAGGGATTCATCGTAGCAAAATTATTCGTTGGCGTGTCCGTGCACTGGTCAACTGCTGTAAAATTAGTAACAGCATAATGATTATCATTGCCACTTGTATCTGCACCCATACCACTTGCATTTTGACTTGTTCCTGTTCCTTTAAATTCCAGAAAAAAACCATTTGTTCCAAAAGTTAAACCACTTACATCTTTAGGTTTCCATATTCCAGAATCCTCATCCGTTTCGCCAAAAGAACTTGGTGCTAATTGTTGGCCATCTATAAAACAAACATCAGCTAAATATCCATCTAAATAATTTGTTTCTCCAGAAAAAGTCCTAGCACCTACTGTATGAACTGCGGCTTGATTAATACCCATTTCTTCATCTTCACTTGGATAATTATCATAGCCACTTCTTACAGTAATAGCTTGTCCATTCACATACATTTTAACCCTATTTGCTTCTGTACCATCTGTAGTATCAATTGCCCATACGGAGTGATACCAAGATGAAGGGTCTCTATAGTAAGCAGCATCTCGTATATCTGTAGCTGTAGAACCACTTACTGTATTCCAAGTTCTCATTCCTTGACTAGAGCCGTGATTAAAGAGAACACATTTAGTATTTGAATCAGATTCACAAGAAAAAAAGGAAGTGCTACTCATAGACTTATGCCAACAGCTAAATGTAAAAGTTTCCCTATTCGTTTCACTGCCTGGTGTTCTTGTAAGCTCTGTTGTAGAACCATCAGACCGCAATGAATTTTCTATGTTATATCCTCCCGTTAAAGAATTTGCCCCACCTATTAAAAATGCCATATATTAAGCCCTTGTTAAGTTAAGGTTCCTTCCAACTTCTATCCAATGTGAATTGTGATATCTAAAGGTAAATAAATCACCCTTGCCTGCCGTTGTAGTGGCTGTAGGAGCAGTACCACCTGTAAATTCAAAAGCGGCATTCCAAGCAATTGTCCTTGAACCTGTTCCATCCTGTATACAAAGAATAGAAATATACTGTCCTGTTGTAGGATTAGAAGGTAAATCAAAGGTCACATTACCTGTCAATGTCACTTGTGCAACTGGCGATGCTCGTACATCCCAATCCTGCGTAGTGTCAAAGGTCAATGTATCTTCCTCTAAGTATACACCACCTGTTATTTTTGTTAAATTGTTAGCATCGGCTGATAATACTTTTGATGCCGCACTTGTTCCTAGTGTTGCAAGGTCACTATAATTCAATTCTGCCGCAGTAGCTGAAACATTTGTTCCGCCTATATCAAGAGTAACCATTTGAACTTCACCTGCAAAATTTGCTAGTGAACTTGTTACTGTTGAATTTGGCGTTATAGTTAAATGAGTTACATATGTACCTGCTGAATTAATATCATTACCAAGTGTAATAGTACCACCATCAGCAACATTTAATTTCCATTCATCTCCTGCATCATCACCTTCATCAGCCATTAAAGTAATAGCTAATGCTGCACCTTCAGTTGCCGCAAATTTTAAAGAATCAGTTGTTGTTTCATCATATCCTACAAGAACATTTTGGTCTGAGCCAAATTGAATGTACTTGTCATCAGCTATATAAAAATCACCCCATTCTAAAGAGGTTGTTCCAATATCTGCTCCACCAGAAGCATCAGGAACTAGTGAAGTTTCTGCTGTAAATGTGTCAGTTCGTATTCCAGAAGTACCATTATCTATTGCTCCGAAACCTGAAGTTATTGATCCTGAATCCAGTGCACCAGTTGTAACAATGTTACCACCACCAACAGTATGAGAAGCAAAATATGTTGATACAGTATCAACATTGGTCATACGCATTGTACCACCATCATTGATTAATATGCCATCACCACTTGCCACAGCAGTTGTGCCACGAGCAGTGCCACCATCTATTAAATTAATCTCAGCCGCAGTTGAACTAACTGCTGTGCTACCTAAAGTAAATTGTCCATCTGGTACAATTAAACCTGCTGCACCTGCAAGAATTAAATCATCAGCAGATGTATCCCAAAGCATATAAGCACTAGCAGCATTACCAAAGAATTTTACATCGTGTCCTGCATCGTCTACGCCAACAGTTAATGTACCTATCTGTACAACACCATCAGCATCTTCATCCCATAACCAATAACTACCAGAAGTAGCACCAAAGTATTTAACATCATGTCCAGTATCATTTACGCCAACTGTTACTGTACCTATACAAGTTAACGCAGAGCCCGTGAAAGTTAAATTAGCCTCTGCATCTAATTCCGTAGTTGTAGAACCTACAGTAACTAATTCGCTTTGTGTGGCATTATTAAGAGCCGTTACCGCAGTTGCCGCCGCGGTTTCAAAAACTATTTCCTGTCCTGCACCAGCCGATGTAAGAAGTTGACCATCTGATCCTAAACTGCCTACAACTCCAGAGCCTCTTATATTGAGACGACTGCCTACAATTCCACTCATAAATTTACTCCTATAGTGTCTGTTCTAAATAGCTGACTACAACATCAACATCTGCTGATGAAGCAGTTATAAAACCTAGCATATCTGTGCCTTCTAAGACTATTCTGTCATTATGCACAAAAGTTGCATTTGCCGCTAATGCTTGTGTTTTATAAATATAATGGTCTGTACCACCATCATTATCATCAACATATAGGTCAAATGTTTCCGCATTACCCGCCGTTTCACAAATTGAAATTGACAGAACAGTATAAGTTTTTCCACTCGCACCATCTATCAGTTTAACTTCCGAATTTGAACAAGTTGGCTTTAATGCTACTTTTAATACTTCACTGGCCATATTATCCTCCTAAAATCCTAGTACCATTGCTTTTCCTGTACTTGAAAATGTATGGTTCATACTAGAATCCAAGTTTACAGTATTGCCAGAAATGGTTAAATCAGAACCATCCCCTTCAATTTTTTCTGCGTCATCACCGAATGTCATTCCTACGTTTGGTGGAACATTAATATCGGTTGTAGCTGTTAAGTTAATATCATTTCCAGAATTAAATGTAAAGTCTGTTCCATTGGATTCAATTTTTTCATTTGAATCTGTAAAATGAAGTCCTACATCTGTAGGAATTACAATATCAGTTGTCGCTGTTAAATTCAATAAATTGCTTGAAGCGATTGTTAAATCTGTTCCGTCTCCTTCAATCTTCTCTCCATCATTACCAAAGGTCATGCCAATACTGGCAGGAATATTGATATCAGCGCCGGAAGTTAAATATAAATCTGTTCCATCGCCATAAATATATTCTCCACCTTCATCATAAAGATATAATCTTTTGGAGCTATCCATGACAAGATCATCTTCCACTTTGAAAGAATCTTCATCTTCCATCCATGTAATGACACCATCACTTGTTTCACCATCAAATTTTAGAGAATAGTCAACACCCGCCGCACCTGTTCCAAGAATTAAATCATTACTTGCATCAAGAAATGGTACTTTACTCGCCGGCAAGGTGCAAAATACGTCCTTTGTTCCTGCGCTGAAATTAACAGCGGAATCGCTGTTCGAGCTTGAAATGACTGTTGTTCTTGCCAATGTGTCTGTTGAAAGATCAGCAACAGTTCCAAGACCAACTTCCCATTCGTCCTCATCGCGGTTAACAATGGCATAATACGTCGTATTGCCATCACCGATTCCCGCAACAAATGTCTCGAACCCTGAAACGGCTCCGCTTAAGCTAAGCGTGCCTGTGCTTGTTGTTGTCGAAGTTTCCTTGACTCTATCATTTAGCTTTAAAGCCATATATTATCTCCTACGCCAATCTTAGAATAGCGTTACTTGCATCTGCAGCCGGAAATTGAATTGTAAACGTTCCACTTGTTGATGTCTTATCGCCACCAAAGTCCAGTACGCATACTGCCTTGTTAGATTCACTACTATTATAAATCAATGCTCCTCTTGCCGTGATTGTTGCTGATGTAAAAGATATATCAGAAAAATCAGTAAGGGCAGTTGTTCCACTTGTTGTCGGTGTTACATTTGTCAAATTTCCACCTCCAGCCGTATAAGTTCCTGAATTAGAAACTTCATTTGT
>Ga0208180_1002037_pt1 | contig 10256 bp, 13 predicted proteins | sample MalvireepMed_s16_FD_184241 | JGI IMG/M metagenome (GOLD analysis project Ga0208180, IMG submission 184241) | Marine viral communities from the Global Malaspina Expedition - Malaspina viral metaG DeepMed_s16 (SPAdes) (version 2) | ecosystem: Environmental > Aquatic > Marine > Oceanic | place...
CAAATAGCACATCGCCTTGACTACTCATAACCGCCGGCGCGGTGACGTTTAGATTGTCACGGAGATGGGTATTCAAATCTGCGGCCAAAACGACGTAACCAGAGGCCCACGTTTTCGGTGTTGTCCAGGCCATGTTAGGCTCCTATACCGTGATCGGTGTTTTCTTGTTTTAGCATTGCCACGGTCTCCCCAGGTTCCCAGTTCCGGTTGACCGCCTCCGCTGGGTTGCGCCCGTTCCAGGGCCGCTTAAGCAACTCGGTCTCGATGGCCTTGCGGTTCCTGGGGACGGTCACCTTCAGCCATTTCCCGTCATTGGCGGCGTTCCCACATTCGACGCACATAAAGACCAACTCGGAGAGGGAGATGACCAGGGCGCTATTACATCCGGCGCAATCGACCAGCCACCGGCCATGGTTTATCCGGGCCGCGACCTTCCCGGACACGTTGTCCGCGGTCGGCTCCGGTAGTGGGCCGAATCCCATCCCCATATACATGCGCCGGACCATTACTAGATATGGCTCCGGCTGGAGGTCGTTGTGCTGGATGATGTAGTCCTCCATCAGTACGCCAGCCTGGTCGAGGTTCCGAGGGCCGAGGTATTCAAGACCCAGAAGTCGGAGAATTGGACGGCGTCCGACAGTAGATAAGTGACTTTGTGGAATCGGTTGGCGCTTATCTGATGGCTGACCGCCTCGATGAAGAAGTCCCGGTTGATGGATAGGTCGGCGGTATTATCAGCGATCACGGTCACCCGCTCGGATATGTCGCGGTCGAGCATCTCGTTGATCGCGTTGGTGTCCCGGTTGGCGAAATAGGTCATCCGGAGGACGGCGGTCGGGTCTTTGTAGACCGAGAGGTTAAAGTCCGCCCAGTCCAGCGCCTCGTCGGTGTCCGGGATGAACTTGGTCCGGCTCGGCCAGGTGCGCTTCCCGAAAGCGGTCTTGCTGGTGGCGTCCTCCTGTTTGATCGAGGCCGGGTCGTCCGCCGTGATGGCCGTCCCCCTGGCCTGGAGTTTGGTAATGTATGCCGTGGCCGAGGTGTTATTGGTCAGGGTGATGTCCATCGTTTCGGAGGACTTACTGACCGAAATGCCGATGGATGCCGTCACGTTGGTCCCGGAGCCGTCCGCCGCCGTATTCCCCAGCATATCGGTGGTTGCCGCCGTGGTCGTCCAGACGGCGACTCCCCTGGCGTTGTTGGCCGATGCCGAGGTCGGGTATCTGGCTATCCATGTCCGGGCCACGCCGGGAGATATGGACGGGGAGCTGGCGCCGGTCTCCGAAAGCGTCCAAAGTACCGCCACGCTGGCGGTCGTGTAGGTCTGGACATCGGTCTCAAATATGTTGAATATGTGCGGTAATGGGTCGTCTTGGATCAGGTTGGAATATACCCTCGCGGCGCCGGATGCGTCCGAGTAGGTCGCCTGGCTGGTGAGCCCCACGCCGGCCAATCTATGATGCCTGTTATCAAAGACGATTTTGCCGTCCTTGCCTTCCCTGACGAACCCTCCCTCGGTGGACTCCACCTCCTGGAGGGCCGGAACCGCGTATGACTGGCTTTTCCAATAACGGCTTATCGTGGTCTTGCCGGTATCCAGGGTCCGGTAACTGCTACCACTCCCCCAGCCGGCGGCGTCCAGGATGTCGTCTACGACCTGGTCGGTGCGTTGGGAAGTCACCATCGCCACCTCGATCTGGTCGAGGTTGATCTGGCCCAGCGGCCCGGTGGCTTCAAGGATGGCCGTCGCGTCCCCGCCGAGGAAAACTTGAGGCGTGATACGGAGGAGGTATCCCTGCCAGATGGCCTGGTCGCTTTGGGTGGTTGATGTCCCCAGGAGCCGGACGGGACGGCCTGGGAGGATGTTGCCATATATCGGGCTGCTAGAATTAAATGGGTTATAGTCCCCGCTCCGGTTGTCCAGCGTGGCCCGGAGTTGACCGGCCTTGCTCTTGCCGGTCAACTGGCTGGCCCGGTCCCGACCGAATGAACAAGTGATGCCACGGACCCGACTCATGGCAATATCTTCTCCGGTGTCGCCCCAGTCGCCGTCGTTGTTCCAATCTACCTGGAGCTTATACGTTGCGACGACCATCTAAGCCCTCGCCAATACGCCGGAGAATCCGCCGCCCAGGACGGCGTCCCGGATGACCGAGGTCACCTTTTGTTCAAAGTCGTCCATGCCGTTGATGTCCCCGTTAATGACTAGGTTGACCGTCATGCCGGCGCCGCCACCACTGGCTCCGGTAATCCGCGGGAGAATAGTGCCGGAAGTACGCGGAACGAATAACTCCGGACGGCGCTCCCCGACGATAACAGGCTGGCCGGCGGCTACTGGACCGCCATGCTCCCGGCCAAATATTCCGCGTATCACGCCACCAACTCCGCCGAGAGTCGTCGCTGACCGTATCGCGCCACCAACTCTACTGGCTGCGCCTATCACTCGGTTAATCGTGGGCATAATGGCATCGATGGCACTCTTTATGCCGGACACCATCCCATCCCATATACCCAGGACGGTCGATTTGACAGTCCGGAAGGTCGAGATCAGGGCATCGGTCACGGTTTTGAAAGTGGCCTTGATGCCGTTCCATATTGTGTCCCAATTATCTTTCAAAAATAGGATGGCTTTGACTAAAGGCCCAGCCGGGAGGAGCCATCCTAATTTGGAATGGTAGATGTCGGTGATTTTGGTAAATACGTTAACCACTATGGTCCGTATCCAGTTGAAGACCTTGGTAAAAGTAGCCTTGAGGATATCTAGGACATCCTGAATCTTTTTGAAGATTTTGATCGCCTTCTCTTTGACGGTGTCCCAGTTCTGCCAAAGTAGGACACCAATCGCTATCATCGCCGTAACTGCGAGTAAAGCCAGACCTGCTGGTCCCATAGCCAATTTGACCGCAGTGCTGAATCCTTTAACAGCCGTACCAGCTATCGTCATCGAGGTCGTCATAATAGGGCCAAACCCCGCGATTACTGGTCCCGCCGCCATGAATATCGGAGCCAGTGCCGACGCCTTTTCTATCACTGCGCTATTGGCAAATACCAGGTCTCCCATCGAGGACTTGAGTTTGTCCATGACTGTTTTGGTGCTGGCTAAAGCCTCAGCATCTTCCGCCATGGCGCCGTCCAACTTGCCCAAGGACTCCCGGTATTTCTCGGTCTCTGCTTCAGTCAAGCCCAACTGCTCCAAGAGAGGGCCGAGACCGCCCTTGGATAATTCCTCCATGACATCGCGTTGCGCTTTAATCCCCTCGTTATTGATGGCCACTTCCTCGTTGTATTCTGCTTGAGAAATCTTGCCATCAGCCAGGGCTTCCGCTAACTTGACGTTAGCTTCCTCGGATTTCGATATCTGCTTGGATGCCGCATCCATCCCACTTTCGACGTCAGCGACAGCCTCGCGGAACTCAGTCATCGCTGCTCTTCCCTTGATCCCCTTGCCTTCCAGTGCAGCCATTGCCACAGCGGCATCATCGACCGAGATGCCCATAGTCCCCAGGTCCGACGACATGCGCTCAACAAATTGCAAAAACTCGCCAACATCCCCGGACGTTTCGCGTGAAATCAGACCGAATGCCCCGAGAAGCCTCCCCTCCTCCCCGGCAGCGACTCCCACCGACTTCAAGGCTGCAGCGCTATTAGCTAGTTGCTTTGAACTTAATCCCGTAGCATCCCCAACCGTATCCCAGAACTTCGCGTATTTTTTGAGGGCTTCCGCAGATGCCAGTCCTTGCTTGGAACCTTGCTCCATCAATGCTAACGCTTCATCCAATGGGAAGGTGGCGTTAGAGAGTTCGGTCGCCATATCCCGAATCGCATCTTCGCTGAAGCCGGTTTGATTAGAGAGCTTCCGGGTCGCCTCGGTCAGAGGTGCTTGCTTCTGGGCAAGTCCCTCGATGCCGGCGCCCATCGCAGTGATGCCGAGGCCGATGGCCTTCCGGTTTTTGACAATGGAATCCTTCATGCTCTCGAAGCCGGACTTGACCTTCTTGAGTCCGGCCTCGGCGTTCGTCGGGTCGGCTGTGATCGTTATTTCAACTTGGTTTGCCATCGTCCTCTGGTTGTCCCTCCTGGACTATTGCCACCATCCGGAGGATCGTCGCATCCTCCTCCATGAGTTGGGATGGTAGGCACGAGTACCGCTGACAGAGACCGTCAATAATCTCGGCCTCCTCCAATTCCCACGGCTTGACTACTCGGTTGCCATCGCGGTCGATGCCGCCGCCAACGTGTCTATATTTCCGGATGGCTCGGATAAAGGGCTGGGTACGCCGGCAACCTCCTCGACCCAATGTTGGACGACCAGGTTCGTCAACTCCAGCGGGATCGCCAGCATCCCGTCGCCATCAGCCGGGATGAGCTTCCCATCAGCATCCTCAAGGTTCCAGTCCATCAAGACAGTCTCCCCGAATAACCGGGCCATGCCCTCCTGGTCCTCGCCTTGGGCGGACTCCCGGAGGGCGATGAACTGGGCGAAGGTAACGCTCAACCGGACCCGTATCTCGGCCCCGTCGTAGTCAGTACCCTGAAAGTTTATTAGTGCCGTCCTCTCCGGGATGCGAAAGCCCTTCCGGGCCGTCGCCCCGTTAGTCGCTACCACTTAGCCCCACGTCGGGACGGCGCCTCCGGACAACGCGCCGGGTGCTGACCAGGTCAATTCACCGGAGGACGACCGGCTCAAGGCGTAGTCCGAGAAGAACGCCTCGCACGCTAGGGTCTGGCCGCTGATTGCCATCGTCACCGTTCGCGCCACCGAGGTCGATGGGACCGTCTTGAATACATCATGTGACATATTACTGGCATCGTTGAAGACCCCGTTGAAAGTGACCGAGAAGTCCGCCAGGAGCAACAACCGCTCCCTGGCCGACTTGTCGAGGCCGGTTATATCCTGCTCCTCTCTTGGCGTGGCGAAGTCCAAGTTTGTTATATCGTTGCTGATTGTCCTGGCCGACCCGCCGGAGTCGTCCACAATCACCGAGAAACCCAGTCCTGATTCCTTTGCCATGTTACCCTCCTAATTCCTAGCCCTGATCTGATATAAGTCGTCGTTCATGCTGTCTAGCCACTCCAGCGGAGCCATCACCAGGTTGTCGCGCCAGAGGATCGGGTCGCGCTCGACCGGAGTCCTATGACCGCCGGCCCGACCTTTGAAACATTCTTGCCCTGGTTCGAACATGAACCGGATGAGCTGGCCCTCGGATTCCTCCCGAAAGCCCATTCCCGACCGCCGGATATATCCGGCATTGATCGTATCGTTGGCCGGCAAGACGGTCTGCCATCCCCTCACGTATTGTGGGCAGCCCACCTCCCGGCACGATGCCTCTCGCCAATGGGTATCCCTTGGTCTTGCGGCCTTCCAGTGGGTCGTCATTTATAGTTCCCATATTGACGGCGCTCGATAAGCCCGGACTCGCCGAGTTCATAAAGCACATCCGCGAACCCCTCATGGTCCGACATTATCTGCCGCATCTCGTTCTCGACCACCGCTTGCCTGGTCACTATGTCGGCCACCCTATCAGCCATCTCGGTATCTAACTCCCGGTCTCGGATGCTCTCGATCGCTGGGCCGTATTCCTCCATGACCCACATGACCTTTGTCATGGATTCCTCGGCTTGGATGGCAAGGTCTTGGACCCGCTCCACCAGGTCGGTGTCGTCATACTGGGACTCCTGCAATGCCTGGATGCTCTCCAGGGCCGAGTCTATATTCCCCCGGAGGGTCACGACCCATCCGATGAGCCCGATGACGATGATTGCCACCGGGATCAGACTGAGACCCAGTTGGAGAGGCTTCACGTCACTCGCTCCCAGACGGCGCCGGCATCCGAGGTATAAATCAGGATTTCCCGGTGTTCGCAACGAGAGCAAACCCGGCCCGACCATCCATCAAGGCGCCAATCGTGGACTCTTATCCAACAAAGCAATCTCATCTTCTTACCCCTTGCTCTGTATCTTATGGATGATGGCTCCCATCATCAGCCAGGAGAAACAAATCCCTATGGCGAATGCTCCCCACCAGGGGAGCGGCGCGAACCGTCCGATGGACAACAGACCGATATCCTCGGCGAAATGTACCCCGACCGCCAGGCCAGTCGCTCCGGTGAATAATGTCCGGATATAGGCCATTTAGTCTGACTCCAGAATCTTCATAGACAATGCGATAATCCCGCCCACCGACGTTCCGGTAGCGACCTCGTTGCTGAGATAGATACCGGCCCCGGCCACTCCTCCCAAAATCAGGATAGACAGGAAGATTTGAGGCCTGATACGTCCTATCTTCACAGGGTGACATCATCCTCGCCGGTCCCTCGCCTAGTCACTACGCAGAAGTCCAGGTTAGAGAACGTCCCGGTGGTCGTGATCCGGAGGTAACGCTCTACAGCCCCGCTGACCGTGACTCGTTCCGAGGTCGGAGCGGCAGCGGCGGCGACCGCCGTGAAGGACAAGACCGTCGCGAAGGCATCGCTGGACCCGTTGTCGCTGGACTGTTGGATGGTCACGGTCGGCGTCCCGGAGTCGATGTCGGTGATTGAAAGATACCCGACCAACCCGGCGCTGGTCGCGGCGCCGTCGTCCCGGCTGGTCGAACTACCCGCCGAGGAATGGGTCTCCTTGCCGGTTGTGAGAGTATTGCCCCACTCAAGCGGGACTCCCGACGCGGCCTGAGTATCGATCGTGAAGGATAAAGACCCGTCGCTTCCCCGGCTTGGGTCGTAGTTGATCTGCTTCCCTACCAGACAAGCGGCAACGTCCCCGCGTGTCGCACCGAAAGCCCATACCACGATACGGTCGGTTGTGACCAGTCCTTTGAATGCGGCGTGCTCTTGTTCGGTAGCATCGTTGAACCAGGACGAGACCCCAAGGTTCCCGTCCGAGAGTCCCATGACTCGCTCATGGGCCGAGGCGTTGAGGGCGGTCGTGTCCAGCAATTCGCGGGGACTTCCGGCGTTGTCGATGGCCGCAACGTCCCCACTTAGGTCGTAACCGTGGACGAATATCTGTTGTCCCAGTCCGCTTTTCTTTGCCATTTGTCGCTCCTACGGAGTGATGGTCACTTCTTCATAGAGTTGGATGTCGAAGGGAATTGTGGCAGTGCGGTATAGCTGACCGCCAATATCTATCGTGGCGACCGCGGCATTGCCGACGGTGGAGTCGGTACAGTTCCCGGCAAGGTCAGCGTCCGACCGGAGTTTGGTGTCCACCTGGACCATCGTGTCCCATAACTCCAACTCGATACTCTCCCGGACATCAGCCGACGCCTGGAGCCGGAAATAAGCCCGGACCATGATAGTCGTCGTCGAACCGATATCCGACAGGGTCTGCCAGCCGTTTGTCCGGCCCTGTACCCAATACGCCAGGACCGGAGTCCCGGACAAGGCCAGAGGCTCGGCCCGGATGACCGCGACGAAGGCCGGGTCGGTGATGGACGACAGCAACACGTCGATCCTGTCCAATGCTCCGGAGCGGCTCAATCGAACGCCTCGATCAGGGCATCGCCGATGTACTGCTGATAAAGCGCGGGATTATTGTCGATGTGGTTCTTGGCGTTAGCGAACATGTGATACAGGGCTTCCACCTTCTCGGCATATTGGAGATCGACGTTGTTGCGTGGGCCTTTCGCGTTGACCTCGGCAACTCCATCACGTATCGCGTGGGCTGCTATCGCCCGTTTGAGCACGCGGGTATGCGCGCCATGTTTTGCGGATCGGGGAGCCTTGGCATACTGCGAGGCCGGTGGTCCCCATAGTTGGTCATCAACCTTGTTGCGCCCTTCGATGGTCGCCAGGTCGAGAAGTCCCCGGTTGATGATGCCTTGCATCACCCGGAGACCGGAACCGTCAAAGACCGGGCCGGTGACCTCAAAGTGGACGCCGAACGGTTCTGCCATTAGAAGATCACTCCGTTGCTGGTCCCGGTCACCCGGAAGTCCGCCAGGGTCATCAAAACCGACCGGACCTCGCCCTCGGCCACCGTCATCGACATCTCCCCGGCACCGATGCTTCCAGCCGACCCAAGGTCTCTATTTCTAAACGTCAGCTTGGCGATGTCCAAACAAGCCTGGACGACCAGCTCCGGATAATCGTAGCGAGTCAGACCGGCGCCTCCGGAATGGGTGGCGGCGGTCGTGCCATTGACGCCCCGCTGGACAGTCAAGGTGTTCCCTGATATGGCGGTTATGTAAATCTGCTCGGAATCCACCAAGACGGTCTGGGCCGGTCCCAGGTCTGCCGCGCTGGTAACGCTGATGGATGTCGCGGTCGTGGAAGTTATCGCGTCCGCCGTGGTAACGGACAACGTGTCCGCGGTATATCCCCAGTTCCCCAGGATGCTCAAGGTCTGTTGGCCGGCGTCCAGGGTGTTGCTGGTATCCTCGTTCAGTTTGAATACCGTCTTGGGCGCGGAGTTGTAAGGCATCAAGAAGAAGTCGGCGTTGTAGCCCTCGGTCAATACCGTACTGGCTCCACGGTCGGTGTCATCGTAAGCCGTCACGGTGGTCGTGGAGATAAGCCAGCCGTCCAGCGGGATGACATTCGCCAGGGAGACCGTTGTGGCGATGGCGTCCGTCCCGGCCAGTACGGCGTACTGGGGAGACTGGACCAATGACCCGGACCCGATGTCGTAATACCGGGTCTCGGTCAGCGGCCCAAACGTCCCGCCCTCGCAGTAAAGGTCGATACGCCGGGACGATGCCTCCAGGATTCGCCGGAGGCTCCCGGCGTCACTCGTCCACCCGGACGAGAACGATGTCCCGGCCAGGTAGTCCCGGAGGTCGTCCGCGCTGGCGTATGTGTGGCGAGTCGCCACTATTCAGCGTCCTCGGTGGCCTCATCCGCGGACTTGTCCTCGGCAGTCGCCGCCATTTTGTTCGACCCTCGACCGGCTGCCTTGAAATAGTCGGGATTGGCTTTGAGGGTCGCGGCTGGCACGTCGTACTCCACGCCGGACTCGTAAGCCATCCCGCTCCCATCAGAAAAGTTCTGGATGCACGTTACATTGGGCATGTTGCCCTCCTTGGTTGAGGAGCGGGACCGTAGCCCCGCCCCTGATTAGGTCTCCGCTGATTAAGCGGCTCTGGGAATCTTGAAGGCGGCGGCAAGGCCGACTTGACCGTCACCCCTGCGGGTGGCGAAGAAACCAACTTGGTCGTTCAATGTTGTTACTCTCCGAAATCGGAGGACTGAGTCGTCTCCGCTCAGTTCTGACGGTCTCCCGTCAGTTCGGACTATCTCATCATCCCGGTAGGATGCTGGGCGCTCTAGCCGGTTATTAAGGGGCTGAACCCCTCCGGTAGTCTCTGAACCTTCCCCCGGTGTACCGAGGGCTTGGCTGCGGATTCCCTTATCCATCGGACTTAGGGTTCCCGTCAATTCACCCAGTTTGCAAGAGGTCATTACTGACCAATGGGGCGTGACCATCGCGTTAATTCAAGCCTATGGACGAGAAGTCGTCGGCTGTAAACTCGCGCAGATTTTCAAGTTCACCCATGTATAGACTGTCGTTCCTACGGATCGTGAAGCCCACCCGGTCGAAGATGTAATATTGTTTGAAGTCTCCGAAGATTGCGATCTTCTCGGTGGACGTGATATTGCCACCCAAAGCACTCGTCACATCGGTTAAGACGTTCCTCTTGCCGAGGATGAAGTCAGCCGGCGCGGCGGTCAGGCTTGGGATGCTATGAACGCCAGCGGCGGTTATAGCGATCGAGTTGATGAGTGACGCAATGGCGGACTTCATCACCCATGAGGCGTTGGCCCGGTGCTGGGCGTTTAATGCGTAGTAAGTCCCTATCAGGTCCGCGCCCACGACCGAGGTCGAACCGGCCATCGTGTAGAAGGCCACATCCCCATCGGACATTATCCCGGCGTACTGGGTCGTGTCATTTCCACTGATGATTCCAACGTCCTCGAACTGCCCCGCCGCCTCCTGGAATATCTGCGACAGGAACGCCGGGAGATTGATGGCCGAGTCGTCCAGGAGTTCCCGGCTGACCTTAACCAGCCCTCCGGACTTCTCGATGGAGAAGGTCACCTGGCCCACGACCGGCGTGGACTCGGTCGGCGCGGCTTCCTCTGCTATCGCCGCCCATGTCGCACTTGCCAGGGTTGGGATGTACCCATCCTTGGACGCGACCCGGATGACGGTGCAAAGAGGCCGGAGTTGGGAGCCTGGGACTCCCGTGTCATGGATGACCTGTGCCAGGAACTGTTCCGGGACAAAGAAGCCGCCCTCGGCGTCGGTGTCCTCTTGCATCG
>Ga0208180_1002039_pt1 | contig 10253 bp, 17 predicted proteins | sample MalvireepMed_s16_FD_184241 | JGI IMG/M metagenome (GOLD analysis project Ga0208180, IMG submission 184241) | Marine viral communities from the Global Malaspina Expedition - Malaspina viral metaG DeepMed_s16 (SPAdes) (version 2) | ecosystem: Environmental > Aquatic > Marine > Oceanic | place...
CATAATTTGACTCCTGTTTCATAAGGCACAATTGCCACAGATAAAGTACGGGATAATTCCGACACAGACAAGGGAATAAAAAACGCCGCCAGGGATTACCCGGCGGCGCTGGAGTCGGTAACAGGCGGCGAGCTAGGCGGCGAGCAATTCACGCGGCGCGTTCGCGATCTTGTTATATACGATTGTCGAGCGATGCTGAATGTCGCCGTGATTCGTATTCGCGCCGGTAGGCTTGAGCGCATGCGTGCAAGAAGAAAACAGCCACCAGAGATTACGACCGTTCGCGGTGTGCTCCTCCACGCTACATTTGTCCCAGTCGTCAACGGCGCGTCCCATTTGCGACGCGCTGAATCCGCCACTGCGGTATATGTCGAGCAATACCTTGTCGCCGGTTTCACGGGTAATTTGCTTCGCGTTGAACGAGTCAAAATCAATCGTTAGTTTGCGCCCGGCGTTACCCAAACCGGCGACAGCGTCGGCGACCATGTCCGGAATCCGATACGCGATGTTAGTGGTTTGTTTGCTGTTCCAATTTCCCAGATCGCCGTGAAAACATAAATTCGAGCAGACCATCACCTGACTTCCAATTGCGAGTCCGCGTGATATCGACTGATCATGCGCGCCGCGCAACGCCACCAATAGATTCCATTTTGGGCGATGTAATGCCGGGACGCCAAACGTCGGCGCGTCTGGCACAACGGGACGCGACACATTTAACAAACCGAACATGCGTTGTTCGTCCTTAGTAATCGCGTAGTCTTCTTGTTCAATCGTATACCCGGCGCGTTCTATCGCGTCTACAGTATCGGTTGCAAACGCATGGAACGGATACGGCGCATGGCGCTTTCCCATTGGCGCGGGTGTTTGAAGGTTTGCGAGATAATCGCGTTCCACTTTAATATCGGTTGCGCTGTTGTACATTAAAGTTGACATGTTTGACTCCGTTTTAGGTTAGGCGGCGGGGCCATCCCGCCGCTATATGGGAACATATAGGAATGCTTCCTGTTATGCAAGCCTAGAATTAAGCAACGGCGCGACGGCGCGAATCCATCAAACCATGGTCAGCGATCACGACATTGCGCGCGGCAATTGTCGCGCCTTGGCATAAGCCGCATGTGTCGCATTGGACTCGTTGTCCGCCTTCCTTAGATGCGGGACAAACGGACTCGTTCGCCAGCACCGGCGCGTCGATCTTGCGGACTCGAAAAGTTCGCCACCCTTTGGCGGTAGCGTCGGCAACGTCCTGCTCGTTGTCTGCGCTCGCCATGCAAAGGCCTTTTAATCCCGCGCCAATTCGTTTGCGCCATTGGTGGGTATATCCGGTTCGGTTCTTTACAAGACGAGTCGCTGTTTTCCAAATGCTGGCGGGAATGGCGGCGGGGTCGCCATATGACCCTATGCGGAATGACAAACCGGCGAACAATTGCGCCAACAACGCCACGTCAAAATCGACGCCGGGAACGGCATATCTGCCGCGATGGAATGCGTTCCAAACAGACAATGGGGCCTGATATACGCGAACATAGCAGCGCGTCGCGCCTTTATGAATCGGCCTTAATGGACAGTCGCCACATACGCTCGCATCGTCGCCGGTTTTTAAGGCCTTATGTGGGGCGATATCGCGACGCATGATAAACGTTTGCACCATTGCGCCGGTTTTGCCGTTGTTGCTGGCGTCAGTAATCCGGCAAGCAATCGCGACAATCGGCTTGCCATCAATTCGACTCGGGCCTTCGTACAGTACGACTCCAGAATAGTCGCCGCGCTTTAGAGCGCGGTGCAAGGTGTCAATTGTTTTGATCATGGTTTGACTCCTCGTCTTCCCGCCACGTGCCTTCCCGCCACGTGTCTAAATCGAAATCCAACAACCGGCCATCGTCACGCCATCCGGCTAGGTATGCCGCTAGCTCGTTGGTTTTTTCCGGGTGGGTTTTAGCCGCTAATTCAATGATTTCGCTATCTGTGAGGGTAAACGACGCACCCCCGTGCCTGACTGATCTTGCCTGCGTGTCCCAACCCAGCGCCACTCCTGCGGTAACACCGGTATCGACTGTGAACTTGTGCGCCATTGCACTCGACATTTCAGAAATTTTCCGTGCCAAATCGTCACAATCAAGCGCATTGTGTAAACGCTCGTAGACATACAGGACGTCCACACGACTGTTCCATTCATCGGCCATCAGACTGTTCCATTCATCGACCATCAAATTGACTCCTTGTCTTGTTGTAGGATTAAACCCATAACATAGCATAACGCAGCGAGTCAAACAAAAAAACGCCCCGCGATTAGCGAGGCGAGTTGAACCAGGGAGTCAACCTGGGATCAGTTTTGGCGGCGTTCAAACCATTCTGCAAGGCGCTGGAAAAAGTCGGTTAACCAATCCTCAAGCCAGCCCATCACGCGGCGTCCTCTTGCGACTCTCCAAACGCGTGCTGAAATGACTCGTCTTCCATGACGTCATCAAGCACAGATGTTTCAAGGTTAACTTGGACAATTGCACCATTGAGGCAAGCACTCTCAACTCCGCTGCTCAACTGCAGACGCCCATTTCCAACACCGATAAACACGTCGATATCAGCGGCACGAATTTCAAAAATCAGCCGGAGCTGCTCCAGCGTAAAGTCCTTAATTTCTACCGGTGTGAGTTCACGCGAACCTTTAAAGTCGTAGTCGTATGTCATGCCCTTGACTCCTTTGCTATGGGAATTCCCTTGTACCCTCCTATAACGGACAGGTCAACTCAAAAAATTCATCCCAGTCATACGGCTCTTTATAAACACCCAAAGCCGATACGGTCGCAAAATCACCCAAGCGAAGGTCAACAGCATCGGCAGCAGCAAAAACGCTAATATCCAGAGAACGGTCGCGAAGCACAATAAAACTGTTAGAATGGGAGTGCCGACTAAGCCACGCGCACTGATGGGGCGAGAGATCGAGTCGACCAGCGCGTCCTTTAACGGCTTTAAGCTCAAGTAGGCTGAATTGACCAGACTCTCCGCAAAAAAGTACATCGGGTAATCCAGGGAGCGCCCAGCTTTCGAGACGTGTGGCTTCAATCTTCCGGCCCGTCGTTCTCAAGCCGTCGCTGATCAGCCTCCACAGCCCCGCCTCCCGATTCTTCAGGGCTTCCCTCGGCATCTTGTTCGTGGATTTCCGTGGGCGTGATGTCGATAATTGGTTCAAAACTGCTTCGAAGTCTGTCAAGCTCCTCCTCCACTTGTTGGCGGCTCATCGAATCGATGGAGCCGGTCCTCACTTCCGATTTAGAGACATACAAACCCTCAGCCAAGCCGCGATTTTTCTCGGCTTGGACCGCCGCCGAAAACGCACCTTGTTTTATACAAATTTCACGAAGCCGGTGGAGGTCTGATAAGTGGCGCTTAAATGTGACACCGTATTGCTCGTCTAGCTCATCTCGATATCTCTTAATTTCAGAAACGACATGGGGACAAATGTTATTGTTGGTGAGTTCATACGCACGAGTATGCGCACTCGCCGCAGGGTATCCAGCACGTATCGCCGCCTCACGCATCGTGATCAAACCGTCATTCGACACAATTTCCTTAACAAACTTCTCTTGCCGCCGCGTCAACTTACGATTTGGGCCGCGTGTAAGAGCTTTTTTGCCTGTCCCACCACTGTCTGGTCCAGGGCGGTTGCTATTAGGCATTTTACCCTCCAAAAAGGTCTTTTTCCGTTTAGTTTCAACGCTGTCCCGCCACTGTCCCACCGCTTGACATTAACAACACCCTCTAACCGAGGCGTATGGGATCATTTCCCCGATATTACCAGTGAACCGGACCTCCGATCAACTGGAACTAACGGGAAAAGTGTCCCATAAGCGATATGTTGCGCCTCCGGAGGTGGGACGTTTTCGAGGGAAAAACTCTTTACATATAAGGGACTTATGTACCCGTCCCACCAATCCCACATATCCCGTCTCTAGACTCTAGCTTTAGAAAAAAATAAAATAGCAAAATTACTACTATAGGTGGGACAGTGGGACAGTGGGATATCTGCTACATAACCAAAGCCCGAACCACTTCCAGGACAACCCAGAAGAGTAGCTCCATGTCACTCGCCAGCGTCGTCCACGGCCTTTTCGTCGGGGCCACAAAGCTCGTGAGAACTGGTACTCTGGACGTCGCACGTGGCGCAATAAAACACAGGCTCCCAGTTTATCTCGTAGACGAACTCATCAACGCCCCCGCACCGTGAGCAGATTCTGTCGCTAGCCATTTGTCGCCCCCTTTTCCATGTCTGCCTCGCCACGCCGAACATGCCTTGCCTCGTCACACCCAAATATGCGTGACCATGCCTGCGTTGCCCATCCGGGCCGGGACTTTCCAGATCAGGTCGGACCCCGCCAAGTTACTCCAAAACGAGCCGGACCAAGCCTGCGTTGTGTTTCCGGGTCGCGCGTGACCAAACCAAAACCCGTCGCGCCATGCCAATCCGGTCCCGGCCGGTCCCGGCCTGCCTTGCGTTGTGTTTCCGGTCCGCGTCAAGCCATGCCCGATCAGTCCGGGACGCATCGCACCTGACCCAGCCAAGATCCGTCGCGCCTGCCTTGTGTCATCACTCCTCGCCATGTCACGCCAAAACAAACCCGGCCCGGTACACGCCTGCCGTTCCAGAACGTAACAATTCGAACCATGCCAAACACTGCCGAAGCTTTCCAGACCCGGCCATGGCACACCTAGCCGAAGCCTTCCAGGCCTGCCGTGTCGCATCAAACCGCGCCAAAACAAACCCGGCCCGGTCTCGCCTCGGCTTGCTCCATCGCTCCGGTACACGCCTGCCATGCCAGATGTCGCCACGGCGCATCGCCTTTGGCCGTGGCTCCCCGCACACCGCCGAACCTAACCTGTCCTCGCCTACCGTGTCTGCCTTGCCGCTCCACAGTGCGCCTGACCTCACCAATCCAGTACATGCCAATCCCGGCCTGCCGTGCCAACACTCCTATTCCGCTGCTTGTAGAGCAGTGGTTGCGGGTTCGAGGATCGAGATGATCCGTTCAAGGGGCTGGGCCGTGAGCCCTGCCGTATCGAGCGCGACGGCGTAGCGCACGAGCCATGCCTTGAGGTCAACGACGGCCTGTCGGCGTAGCTCCTCCAGATGGTCGGGATCGTTAGGATCGAATATATAATAACCCATCCCGTCCTGTCTCGTGGACGAGGGCGACAGAAGCAGGGGCACGTCGCGCTCCTGGATTTTTATTCGGCCCGTTGGGGTTTGGTGCTCCACTTGGAACACCAGTTTCAAACCCTGGACGAACATCCGCGCTTGCCACGTGCGATGCTCGCGGGCTGCTTTTGTGTCGTCCCATGTGAAAAAGTCGAAGGCGGGATGGTCAGGCCCCGTGGACCTGACCTCCTCGACAAACGTCTGGGGGTTGTAGACCCCACCGTGGCGCAGGCAAAAATCCTTTACGATTTCCGCCCGCTGCTTGCGCAGGAGTTTGACGCTCATGCAGCTTCCCTCCGAATCACTTCGTCGTTGAAGAACTGCATGAGATCTTCCGTGTCCGCATCGGCGCACATGGGATTGTCCAGTGCTCGTTGCTGGGCATCCCTGCCGTGATGTGCGACGAGGTCATCCCACGCGTCGTCTTGTTCGTCGGCGGAGATGACGCGGAAAGACCCGAAGTTGCCTTTCCCCTTCTCCTGACGGTAGTCGCCCAGTCCGATCAACACGCCCGCATTACAGAGTATGTTGAACAGGGACGTGAGATTTAACTGGGGGGTGATGTAGCGCATCTCGATTTCCGTTCCCCACTTGGGAAGGTATGGGCGCGTCCTGATGTCGGGGGTCTTGTTCATGCCCCCTTGGCGGACGATGTCCATCTTGAGATGTGGCGTGCCATAAAGAGGCACCAAGTCCCCCGGCATGAACAGGAGCCGCTGGATTTCGGTTTTGTAGACGCCCTCCGTTTCGAGGGCGGCGGTAGCCATGGCCGCCTTGACCGCGATGACCTTCATGCCCAAAGCCGTGGGGCCGTCCGGTATGATCTCGGCGGCATCCACAAACTCTTGGAGCGGGTCGTGCTTGATGTGCGCCCGCTCCGCTTTGGATTTGCCTTTTCCGCCGCCAACGAGGAATTCCTGTTTGGCTTTGGCCGACATGCGGTTCTGGTAAAGCGGCGTCGTACCGAGAAGGCGTAAGGTGCAAGACTTTTGGGTAAGCTTGCTGACGGAGATCGTGACGGTTTCTTTCTTAGCCGTGGGCATTTGCCCCTCCTATGTGTTAAGTCTCAACATGTCCTATATAAATAGGAGATCACGGGATGTCAACAAGTTATTTTTCACCATCCTCGTTTGAAGCCGCCAAGTACCAGTCATGTTTCGGAACATCCGCACCACAAGAATCACAGGTCACGGCGGTCCAGGCGAAGTGGTACACGTGCGCGTGGTCGCCGCACTCCGGGCAGATGATCGTTTTCCCTGACTGCCCCGGATGGCACCATTTCGGCACCGTCTGGAGCCCTGCATACTTCAGCAGCACCTTCGGAGTTCCCTGCCGCTGGTCGTGTATCCACTGGTGGTCGCGAGCGTCGATCCTCATATCGGCGACCGGCTCCCCCTCGATTTTCTTGCGTTTCAGCCACTCAAACATCAGTGCAACTCCTTTGTTTTGTCGTATTTGGCGCGAAGAGACGCCGCGTGTTCCAGCCAGATCCGTTTGAAATCCGGATCATGGGCCTTGGACGCCGCTTTCAGGCAATTGAGTTCGAGGCGGACAAGCTCGGTGGGTGAGAAATCACGCATCATGTGTCCCCCAGCTCAAGATTTCCGCATCAAGTTTCCCCACCCGCCATTCCAAGACGGAGATGGCGGTGTGAAAACTGCCGGTGCCCTGTGGTTCGAGGAGGCATTGGAGGGTCTTGACCTCCCGTGCCAGGGCGGAGCGGTGCTGTTGCAGATCGCCGACGACATCTTTTACATTAATCATAGTCTGACTCCTTTCTGCATCACCCTATATATGGGAGATGTCCCACAGGTGTCAAGAAAAAAAGGACCTCCGAGAAAGGATCTCGGAGGCCAGGAGGTTTCAGCGCCAACGTAGCAGGAGTCAACAACCACGTTGTCGCTTGGGAGGACTCTTATATTGACGCAGCGCGTTGTCACTGTCAACCGCCATCGAACTTATCGGCCTCGTTTCCCCACGTCGTCCAGCCTCTGCGAGACTGGCGGCCAAACAGCTCGATACGGGGAACGTCGCCCATGAGATGGACAATACGGTCTGCCACCTCGTCGGGCTTTCTGGAGTGCTCGCGGCGTGGCTCGATGACGAGCCGTCGCACCGACATTGAAACGCGTTGCGGCTTGCCTTTTGTAGCGAGAAGGCAGAGTTCGGGATTGGCCCGTGTCCAGTAGCCCATGCCTGTGTGGAAATCGGGCACCGCAAAGAGGAGCCGTGGGGCGGACTTGTTTAACTTGGCCCAATAAAACGCCACCGTTTTATATGTGAAACCCCAGGCCTCGATAAGCTTGAAGGCTTCGGGAAGCAACGGGTCGGTCACCCACAGAAACAGGGCGCAATCCTCGGCGGCGATGTCTTGAACGGGAAGCGCCCGGACATCGGCGAGGCTCATGCAGTCGTAGTGTTGTTCGGGGGAGCGGCCCTTACCCTCGGCGCTCCATGTCTGGAACGTCCAGGGTGGATCGGCACATATTACGTTAAATTCCCCACTGGGCAATTTTGCTGACAAGGAGAATCACTCCATATGCGGCCATTGCCACGACGAGAGGGGTTAACATTTCTCTGCCGCCTCTCTGACAACCTGTTGTCCATGGGCCGTGTATATTTGTGTCTCGCTCTCTCGATGCTTTTCGAGGAGGAAGGTGAACTGCCCGCTAATGGTTCGGTGCTCACGCTTCGCCATGTCACGAAGCACCCTGTAGGTGGCAATTGGCACCACAACTGATTTCCATCGTCCGGGGTCCATGATGACCTCCTGTTCTTCTGCATATATAAGGGACAAATCCTTAATCGTCAAGTTTCACGAGGTCTCCCCACGTGTCACCAAGCGATATCTGGCACGGTGTCGGAACCTTTAATTCGACCGCCTCTTCCATCGTTTTGCAAAGTGCGCGAGCCTCTTCCTCGGAGGTGACCGAGAAGGCCAATTCGTCGTGGACCTGAACGAGGGGGACGGCATCGTGCTCCTTGTTTACGGCGACCATCGCGGCCTTTGTCTGATCGGCTGCGCTAGCTTGAATTAATCGGTTCAATGAGCGGTACGTGTACGCTCGTTTGATGTTGTCGCCATACTCCAAAACGGCTTTCTCTTTTGGATGCGCCCGTGCCGAGACGAACTGGACCGGCTCCCAGAGATCGAAGCGGCACTTGCGGCCAAGCAGGGACCTGACGGAACCACCTTTAAGAGGGTGGGCCGTGTGCCGTTGAGACACGTCCATCAACTCTTTCACGAATGGCACGTCCTCATGGTACTGGCGCAGGAGGCGTCTGGCCTCGTCTATGGAGATGTCTAGCTGGGTCGCCATCTTGGTCTGGCCCATCCCGTACATGATCCCGAGATTCAGCGTCTTGGCCTGCCTGCGCGGGATTCCGGCGACATCGGCAACCATCTGATGGAAGTCTGTAGAAGGGTCATCGCGGTATGCCTTGACGAACTCGGCGGCACCGGTCAGGCCCTGGTTCGTGAGCGAGGCAAAGTGGACCAGTATGCGCGGCTCCTGTTGATCAAAATCTATTGAAGACCACTGCTCGCCCGGTTCGGGGAGGAACAGCCCCCGCACCTTCGCCGCCATCTCCGGGTTACGTGCCGGTATCTGTTGGAGGTTGGGGTGCGAGCAACTTATGCGCCCGGTGACCGTCCCGCCGCCTTCGGATCTTAGCTGGTTGATGTGACCGTGGATTCTTTCACCTTCCGTATGGCGGAAAATACTGGCAATAAACGTGTTACCCATCTTGTCGTATTCGCGCGCCGTCGCGATTTGTTTGACCAGGGGGTGCTCGTGCTCGGAAAGGAAATTCTTGGTGAAGCTGGGAAGCCCGGTTGGAGTGCGCCCGTAGTCCAACCCCAGATGATCGAAGACCTTTGAAACCGAAGCAGCGGCCCAGACTTCTACCTCGACACCCGTTTCCTTTTTGATCTTGGACAGGGTTTTCTTGACGAGCTTCTGCCACTCGACCTTGCACGCCTCGGCGGCGTGGAGATTGACGCGGACCCCCCGCCACGTCATCTCTATGACAATCGGCAGCACCTCCATTTCAAGTTCGAAGATCTGCCACAGGTCTTCCTTGGTCAATTCGGCCTTGAAAATTTGCCATAACTGAAGCGTGAGCCTTGCATCGGCTTCGGCGTACTCCCCGACGAACGTAGCCGGGAGCTTGTAGAGTTCCGCTTTTGGATCGACGCCGAATTCCTGTGCCGCCTCGCGCAATGCCGCCTCGGACTTCATCTCTCCAAGGTAGTCGTAGGCGACGTTGTTGAGGGAGAAGCTGGGGCGGTTCTCGTTAAGTATAGGTGCGGCGAGCATCACGTCGAGGATGCGTCCTTCCAGTTCGATGCCGGTTCGGCGCAGCCAGCCTGCATCGTAGGCGGCGTTGAAAAAGATCTTGTCGGCGGGATGGGCGGCGATCTCCTTCTTGAACCAGTTCAAAACTATGCGCCGGTCGAGGTTGCCGCTGGCATGGGCAATTGGGACATATATATTGCAGCCCTCGTAGGCGATGGCGATCCCAACCACCTCGCCGTGTCCCGTGGCCCATCCTGGCCCATGGCTCTTGAGCCGTGGATCGCGGGTCTCCAGATCTATAGCGATTTCCTTGACGCCGCTCGGCGTCACAGGCAGCGTCTCGACCGGAACCCATTCGGTCTTGACGCTGAAGCTTGGCTTTTTAAGAACGGTCTTCATTCCTTGATACATTCAAATGCCACGGCGGCATATCCGGCCCCGTCTATATAGTCGTCTATATTAATAGTGCCTGACTTCCTTCTCGCCACTTTCAGAAGCTCCATCATGTTTGCGACATCGTGGGCGGTTACGTGGTCCACGTTATGGAGGTAGGCGTCCCACAGGCGGGCGATGTTCTCGTGGTTTGCCTTTGGCTCCCCGTGAACGGCGGCGCGGTCGGTGCTGACCAACTCGAACGCCTCGGTGAGAACGCGATGTGGCATCAGACGCTCCAGCCTCGTTGCGAATCCTCGGCCATCTTGAGGATCAGGTTTTCTTTGGCGCGGGTAATCCCGACATACAATACGCGGTAGGCGTCGTCGGGATTC
>Ga0208180_1002042_pt1 | contig 10245 bp, 12 predicted proteins | sample MalvireepMed_s16_FD_184241 | JGI IMG/M metagenome (GOLD analysis project Ga0208180, IMG submission 184241) | Marine viral communities from the Global Malaspina Expedition - Malaspina viral metaG DeepMed_s16 (SPAdes) (version 2) | ecosystem: Environmental > Aquatic > Marine > Oceanic | place...
CCGACTGCTGCCACTGGGCTATAAAGTTTTAGAAGCAACAGGGACACCTTTTCCAAGAGATACAAGTTTTCCTAAAAAGTGGCAATCAAAGGAGACACGATGACTGACATTCCAAATCGCATGTTGGGAAACAGTCCAGCTAATTTAGAATGAATTCCAAGGAAGGAAGGAATTTGGAATGACAAGGATAAAGATCACAGTCCCCGGCCTTGCTGCTCCCAAGTCGGTGAGCATATCGAGGCACGGGGCTTACAACAACAAGCGTGTCCGGTCGTGGATGGACTTAGTCAGGGACACAGCGTCCACGGAGAGGCCGCCGAAGGCCCCTGAAGGCACTCCGGTAGCCCTGATGCTCGACGTGTGGCTCCCTTGGCCCAAGAGAACTGCGAAAAAGGTGATTACTGCAGACCCTTACGCGTTACATACGAAGAAGCCTGACTCTGACAACCTGCTGAAGCCCGTGGTGGACGGGCTGACCGAGGCGGGATTGTGGGAAGACGACAACCAGATTGCCCAGATGTACGTCGAAAAGAAATACTGTCCGGTGGGAGAGGAACGCATCGAAGTAATTATTACTTGGGCAAATTAGGCAATTACCTAATTTTTCTACTTCTGGTGCTTTTCGGTCTTCTTCTCGCCACTCTTGCCGTTGCCACCGATTACGCCAAGATGAGCCTTCCCGCCAAGTGAAGCCCATTCTGAGGTAGTCATCTTCCCTTTGCCCCGATTGATTGCAGTTATCGCAAAGTTCACCACTCGTTCTCGTTTTTCTCGTGTGTCCAAATGAGTAAAGAGTGACTCCGCAAGTTTGATGTAAGTGCTGGTCTTTGGTTCCTTCGGTAACAATGCTGTGAATATCCTAAACATTATTCGTCCTCCAATATTCTCGTTGTATTAACCGTTTCATTCTTTAGGGACTTCTTTGATTGCGTAAATTGTGAAGAGAGTAATTCCTAATACGAGAGTAGCCGCAATAGTAAGTAAGCGTTTCATTCTTTCCTTAAAACTTTTCTGTATGCCCAGCGAACCTTCACTACAGGGAACCCTACAACAATCTGTATCCTTCGCAAAGCACGAGCCAGTACAGACTGTACCTTTTGCACAATTCGGGATACCAGAGACCTTATCGTTTTGATGAACAGGTAATTTCCTTCTTCAGGCCAAGCCAGCCATGAAACAAATAATCCGACCTCGTACAAAAAAATCATCGGCAAGGCTAAGAGCGACTGGTTCACTATGTCAAACGTGGGAGTTAAGATGGCTGAGAGAACAAACGCTGACACTGGAACATATTTCCGCAGCTTGCTGAACCGCAGGTACGACACGATACGCAACTTACTGAACAGGAACATGACAACTGGAATTTCAAAGACCACCCCAAGCCATAGCATCATCGCTGTCAGTAACGAGATATATTCATCCAGAACGATGACTGGGACAGCGATGTCAGTTCCAAAATTAAGGAGAAAGCGCAATCCTGTGGGCAGCATTACAAAGTAGGCAAATGCAATGCCGCATAGAAAGCACACGACGGTTGCTGGCAGGAAAATACTCAGGAATCGCCGTTGCTGAGGAGCAACCAGCGGACTTAATAAAGTGTAGATGCTAACCAGCAGGACAGGCAGTGCTGCGATAAAACCGCCACGCATCGCCAACTGAATCGTAGCACTCATCATCGAAACAGGGCTGGTGAATATAGGCAGCCCATCGAACGGCGACAAGTTGCCCCCGGCAGGAGCGAGTAACAGGGCAAAGATTGTTTCTTTGTAATACCAACTGGAGCCTGCTCCTGTTCCGAAGGCAAGAAGCACCCAGAACAGCCGTATCCTTATACGTCGCCCGAGTACACGCGATGCACGACGGGCTGCGCCCCTGTACGGGGCGAGCATTCCTTATTAGTCCTCGCCCTTTTTACGGCCACCATCACGACGCAGCATCGTTGCCATCCAGCCACCGCCCCCTAAAACAAGAACAGTGGACGCGGCCACAATGCCTACGAGTACCCATTCATTCATAATTTAGTATTCCTTGCTATTGGTTACTTCCTGCTCGTCTTTACCGAGAGCATCAATCTTATCTTGTGCGGCTAGGTTTGTTATTCGCAACTGTCTAACTTTTTTTGTCACGTCCCGCATTCCAGCTTTTGCTGTGACTGCGGCCCATGTGTTGATAAATACGATACCACGCGCTGCACTGGTGGCACTATCAACTGCACCACCAATCAGGAAGTCGAATATACGAATGACAATAAAGGACGCCGCTATGCTACCAAGCGTGTACCCAAGCAGCCAGCCCACTATTTGCCCTTCTTCTTCTTTGAACCCTCAAAAGACTCCAGAAGTCCGTCAACTGTCTTCAATACTTGAGATGCGTAGGATGTCATCATGTTCTGAATCGGACGCAATCCTGCGGCCTTCGCTCGGTCTTTAAGTTCGACAAGTGACTCGACAAGTTCGGTAGGGCTTGCCAGCTTACCCTCGTCGTCCTCGACGGTCGGCACAGCCTCATCTTCTAAGAAGAAGTCGGGAGTATCTTCCTTTACAGCACTAACGCCTTCAGCAGTTGAATTATCTACTGGCTGCTTTGGCTTGAAGTCCTGAATTTCCATTTATTTTCCCTTCTTCTTTTTGTCCTTCTTTGGCGGACGACCCTTTTTACTTCCGTAAGTGCCTTTACCTTTTGGCATAACAGCCTCCTAAATTGTTACCGCAAAATAGTTAATCACATCACTGGTGTTAGCGGCATCCACATAAAAGTCGGACAGTTCTCCCGGCGACTCTTCTGCGTCGTGCCTGAAAGTAAATTCTCTTGTTGTTCCCCTAGCGATAGCAGGAGAATTGTTACTGGCTACCGTCGAATCACCTATGTAAACGCTCCCTGTGTTGCCAGACGGGACGTCTATCAGTAAATACTTGAGAGGCGTTGGAGACGTGGTGAACCGGACTGCTGTACCAGCACTCGCCACAGTTACCCTGCCATGAACTATTCCAGCCATTATTTCTTCGGCTTCTCCGCTGTAGCTTCCTGCTCAATCTTCTGTGCCATCTCAGAGCGCATCCGTGAGGCTGCCGCAATAAGCAACTGCTTATTAAAGTCAGGGTCTACAGTCCGCACTACGTCTACGTCAGCCATTGTGATCGTGATGTTGTTCTCTGTTGTCATGCTTATTCCTTAGAACACTACTGTATGAGGTATAAATGTAACAGCCGTGTAAGTCACAACCAGCTTCGGGTCAGACCCCGTACCTGTGTGGTCTGCTGTTTTACCATATATCAGGCTGTACATGCTGGCTGCTGAACTGGCACTAGGCGTATTGGCAGTCTGGTGGTCGGTTGTATCGTGTCCATGCCGAAGCCCTAGTTTAGTTACACCGCTAGTGGATATGGCTGTTAGTCCGGTTGCGTCCATAGTCCAATCCCTGTAAGCATCAGGTGCGCCCTGCCCATCCTCAGCACGGGTATCGTTGTCATCGGCCATAACATATCGGTTGCCAGTCGCTGTTAATTCTGTTGGATTATTTACAAGGAAACTGCCCCCTATGCCATCTAAGCCAATCTTTGCATAATCCCCAGCAACAAGATCATCATTGCTGGCAGGGGCAGATTCTACTAAGGCTATATAAGCAGTCGCATCGCTGTCTTTATCGTAAGTATCGTCTATATACCACGAAGCTACTCCTGCTGAGATAGTCGCAGGGCCAATACCGCTCGTATCAAAGGTGGCGCATCCACGCCTTATTTCAAGATAATAATTTGACCCGTAAAACGAATCATCAGCGTCGCACAGGTAATCGGGAGAATCTGTTTCATAGACATTAGTTGCATTAGCAGCATCGTGCGTAGTATCCCATTCACCAGAAGTTGCAGGGCCACCGCTCCCTAGATTAGTAGTATGCCGTAACGAACCGTCAACAGTTGTTGACCCAGTACCCGCTGCTGGATAAGAAGTGTCTGTTGCATGGGCAGCTACCAGTTCCCCCCTGACATTCAGGACAGGGCGGTAGATTTTCATGCCCTTGTACTCTCTCTCGTAAAATGTCTTTGCCAGCTTGCAGAACTCTCGCCACTTGTAACGGATGACGTTGCCCCACTTCGCACCTACCCTGAAATCTGCTCTCCATTCCTCCTGTATAAACCCGTCGTCATTTATCCAGAACGCCCCTGTTTTCCAGTGGATAGCGTTTCTATCAAACTTCTCAATCTTTCCATATTCAGCGGGGATACAAAGCAACTCCCGCCCCTCATCGGTATTTACCATCTCAAGGAGTAACGGCTGGTGCATCCTGAACCATTCGCTCTCATCAATAGGCTTCGCACCTAGACGTTCTTCCAGTGGCGTAGCCCAGAATTTTGCACTACGACCTTTGGTGAAAGGTATCTTCCCGCCCAGAATCTTTGCCCTTGCCACGGCATCCCGTTCGTACTCTGCCCTGTCGATAGCTTCACTACTCATTGGTCTGCTCCTCAATCGGAGTATGCCCTAAAGCTGAGGCTCTTGTAGCCAGTTCGGTATTCAGAAAAGGAACCATCTGGTCATCTGTAAGCGTTCCGTCTTTTTCCAGTGTTCCGGTAGAAACCGTAGCGGTTCTTCGATAACGGGTAACTGATTCTGTTACGGCAGGGTCAACAGGTGGTGGAGCAGGTGTTTGATTCTCAGTCGAGATTGCACCTGTGTGAAACGTAAGGAAGGCTTTGGTAGTAGAGCCGTCCCGTGTAACGTGATTTATCTTGTACTCCATTAGTGCCATTACGGAATCCTGAAGCCCATTGTCACAAGCAAGCCTGAACCTGCTGTGCTGGAGCCTACCTGAGTGCAGTTGATTTGTATTAAATCGTCAGTATCAACATCATCAGTGCTTGCATTAATAACTGCTGCGGTGGCTGCTGAATCACTCCCTGTCTCGCCCGCATCTATTGTGATATTTGTCGAAAGCATCTGGGTAGATGCACCATTTAGAGATATTTCAAAGGTTGCCGTTGACCCCACTGGTGCAGTAAATACTTCGGCGTGGACTTCAACTAAGTCCATCCCGTCCATCCCTGCGGGAACATGGAAGTAAGCAAGTCCGTCCGTTACCGTCAATGCAGTCGCTTTTGCAACAGCCATAATCTGGACATACCTGATGCCATAGTTGGAAGCAGCGTACAGGTCAGGAGTCATCGCCCTGTCCGCATCAGTCGATGTATTTATCTCTGCCGTTGTTGCTATTTCAAGTGCGCCCTTTGCGCTGGTTGTACCTTGCGCCATGTAGTCAGCAGCTACGGCAGTACCCTGCCATACACCTGTTCCGATTGTGCCTACTGTTACTAGGTTAGCGGTACTTGTTATAGATGCCTGAGTACCCCCTGTAACTGTCGCTGCCGAACCGCTTGCGTTGCCTGTGACGTTGCCTTCCAGATTAGCGACTAATGTTCCTACTGCATAACCAGTTCCAGAAGTATTAACTGCTGTTGCACCGGGAGCAGCCTGATTGTCTTTGAATAATTTCCACTTACCAGAATCATCTGCATCTCTGAATAGCCCGGCATATAAATCTTGCGAACCTGATGTGTCATATAGCCCGTAGAAACCAATATCGAACGTATCAGCACCAGCGTTGCCTGTAGCTAAAGCGATCAAGGGGTCTTCTACAGACAGTGTTGCAGTATCAACTGTGGTTGTAGTTCCGTTAACAGTTAGGTTTCCAGTAACAGTCACGTTAGAACTTGCCGTGATCGCTCCAGTAACAGTGAGCGCAGGCGTGATAGTCATTGCCCCGCCACCAGCTATCTTTAATGCCTCAACTCCACGGGCATAAAGGAAGGTGTCGCCAGCAGAAGCATCGAATAGCATGTGCGCTTCAGTATTGCCACCACGGTTGGTAGCAAACATGATGTCGCCTGATGCGGTGATATTAGACACAATCAAAGAGTCAGCAGCTACGCCGGGGTGAACGGATGTACCAGCAATAATCGTGGTTACTTCAGCGTTAGCCGAGACTGCGCCGCTGTGACGCAGCATGATGTCTCCACCGGAACCGAAGTTAAGATCATCACCATCGGTCATTATGATGTCTGTGCCACCAGTCGTATTCGACAGTGCAAGAATTTCTGCCAGCGTGTCAACAGTGTCCTGCTGTGCATCAACGTAAGTCTTGATTGCGCCTTGAGTTGCCAGCAAAGTGGCACTTGAGCCTAGTGACCCGTTGTCGATACCTGTGACCGTTGCGCCAGTCGCAAGGGCAAGGCTGGTGCTAGCCGTAAGCAAAGTAGCTGATATCGTCGTACCTGTGATCGTGCCACCATTCGTATTGATACCAGCGGCTGTGATCTGAAGTTCATCTGTACCAGCAATACGCAGGTCAAGCGTTGTTCCGCCTACTACGTCGATAGATGCAGTCGTGCCGTCGTGATTACCTATAGCAAGATAGTCAGTAGCAGGAGTTGTATTGGAGTGAATTGATACTTCAGGGTGAGTCCCGGCAGACCTAGCCCAGTCAGTAGCGATTGCGCCCTGATCTGTGATGTGAAGCTGCTGCCCTGTGTTATCAAGGCCAAGGACAAGCGTGTGGTTACTCGCATCTCCCGTAGACCACCTGAACCCTGCATCGGCCCCCGTGCCGAACAGCAGGTCTATGGTGTCAGCAAGAGTTATATCCCCTGCAGGCGACCATGTTGAGTCCCACGCAGGGATGCCACCTGAAATCGTGAGTACATCGTTAGTCGACCCTATTCCCAGCCGGGTAAGTTGGCTGTTGGACAAGGCGTAAAGGATGTCTCCGGTCGCTTGAGAGTCGAATACGTGACCGCCAACAGCCTCAAACTCTGTCTGCGATAATTCAGAGCCTACCGATTTATGTTTGAATTCGTTAGCCATACCGCTTCCTTAGCTGGTTAAAACCTCTGTGAACTCTAGGTCAAATACCCTGACTTGGTCAATCGGGGTTCCCCTCAGCGGGTCTACCCTCCCGGACACAGTCCGGTCTAAATATTTTAGCGTAGCGTTCAGGCTCTCCCCGTCGGGAGTGACAAGCTGAATGAACGGCTGCTGCCTCAACGTGGAAAGTTTAGTTATGTCCGCAGACCTGAGCGTAGTCTGTGGAACACGCCGTAACTGCAGCGTCCGCCTGTCTCCCAGTCGTACCGATGCCCTGAACCTGCGGATATCTGTCTGGTTCCAGACCGTGTTCAGGACTATGGACGTAACCGTCGGCGGGTCGTCACTGTTCGAGTCAGTTGTAAAACTAAGCCTGAACCTGATTCGTTTGAATGTGACCGGGGTAGAGGTCACGGAAGCCTTTGTCTCCTGAGCCGACGTATCAAAGACACCGTCATCGCCCCAGAGCGTCCATCCACTGCCGTCGTCGTCCGTTGCATCATCCTTCTTGTAGTAGACAGTGACATATTTCGCACCGGACGAAAAGTTCCGAGACCCGATTGTCAGCTTGCTTGCGGCCTTCTCGACATCGGGATAGTTGAAGTCAATCCACGGGCTGTAAAATTCTCCGGTCTTCCTGACAGCTATCGTTGCGGAACGGCGCGGATTCTCGTTGTCTCTTGGGAGTTTCAGCCTGAAGATTCTGGGGACATCCTCGTCCGATGCGTCGATGTTGTTATCCGTAAAGGAACCCATCGCAAACAGGGACGAATTAGTCCCGTCATCGAACCTGCCTATCTGGTCAATCTGAGACAGGGTAAACGCACTAATCGTATGGACGATAACGTCCCGGTCGAACTGTGCTGCATCCTCTGGTTTCTGACTCTTGATAGTCAGCAGGCGGACAGTGGTGGATATACCTGCCGTACTGAAACTGAAAGGAAATGTGTAAGTGAACGAATTCAGGGTATTTGCAGCATTGTCGGCAAGCGCGATGAACACGTTCGACCTGTCCTGCGCTATCGCAGATACCTCGCCACCGAATCCCTTGAACGCAGACGCTGTAAAGATATGCGTCAACTCGCTCCAGTCATGTATCGGAGGCTGACCTGTAGGAGTTATACGCCAGAAGGTCTGCTGACCACCTGAAGCCCAGACAGCACCACCGCGCCCTATAGCTTTTCGGAAGTTATTCGCAGACGGGAAGAAGTTGGAGTCAGGCTCGATATCCCTGAACCTGTTGATGCGCCTGTCATAAACATATAAGCCGTCTTCCCTGCCGACATAGGCTGTACCTGCGGCAGAAACCAGACTCGTGGTACTCCTGTCCGGGTCTCCAAGTTGTATCTCCGCACCCCAGTTGGCAGTATCAGAAGGGTCTACCGTAAGGGATGCCTGATTGGCACGGGTCTTCATCAAGGCCCAATCGCCACGGGTGTTCAGAACCCGCGCCAGCTTGTTCGCAATTCTGGCGTTTCCTGAGTTGGTCGTAGGGTTAGAGAACGTGACTCCGTCACCACTCACGAGATAGTTGGTAGAGTCCCCTCTGCCCACAATCATGTTGCCTTCGTAATTCTCAATCCCGGTAATCTCGTATGTACTGTCAAGGTACACAGGAAGCCAAGCGTCGTTGCTCTCGTCCCACTTGATTACAGAACGGCCCATCGAAGCGTAATATCCACCCTCGAACTCTATCGGCCTTGAATTGAAGGTGCTGCCGCCTGTAAGAACTACTGCGACATCATCAATCCTGAACACGTCGTCATCTACAGAGAGCGTAAATGTAAACTGCACCGCTGTCGCACTTGAGTCAATAGTTCTGGTTACTTTCAGCAAAGCCCAGTCGGTGGATGAAGACGTAGAACTATGAGTAGAGCCTACCCCGTCTGCAAGCGTAGCCTTGATATTTCCTGAGCCTGATACTCGCTTTGCGTAGGCAACAAGCGTCATCTCCCTGCTGCGAAGAACAGTGTCTGTCCCAAGATAATTCTGTGTACAGGTTCCACCTGCCGATGTAGCCGTTATCTGAAGCGAGTAGGAACCTGAACGGGCATCTGTGTTTACTGCAACAGAAGTGTTGGAGACATTAGTCCATCCTGTCGTAGCCCCTGTCTCGAACCTGCCGTTCTGGACAATGGCATCTACTTCGTATTCCTGATATCCCGGAACCAGTTCATTATCGAACATCGCAAGGACGCCGTCCGTGTAGCCGTACTTTGGAAAATCGACAAGGTCTGTATAGCGCGCTGCACCAAAACCAAGATGCCAGTCGTTTTGAGAAAGAACACGACCGAACTCAGGAGACTGGGCAGCGTAGTTTACGTCGCCCTGTGGCTGCGGAGGCGGCGTTGGGGAGATGATTTCCTCCTCCCATCCACCGGGACGGTTCGGAGCGTCTCTCCAGAGCGACAGTCGCACCTTGTTGGTACTGCCATCAGAGTTCGCTACTGTAATATCCGCGTTTTTGCCTGCTGTAGCCATTAATACGCTGGAACCTTGTACATGGACATGGCTGACATTGCGCCAGCACCCTCGTCAACACGATTCTTATAGTGCCTCCACCTGCGCTGTGCAGCGTTGAGACCTTCTTCAGTGAACTGGTCGATATCACCCTGAAGGAAACTCGTGGCGGCGTAGGCGTAAAGTCTCTGCAGTTGCTGACCGTCTATCTCCATGGTGTCGCTCCCTGAAGAGACACTCGACAGCAATCCCATACCGATAACCACAACCTGCTTGGACTCCGGGATGGTGTAAGGAATGATGATGTCGTCACCTTCCTCACGCCAGTAGGGAACAGGCTGTGCATGTGTCCTTGGTGACTCAGACGGCCCGGTTATTGCTATCAGTTCGTCTGCATAGACAACAAGGGCAGTACCGGACGTCGCATGTACCCCGACCCTGACCGATGATGACACGTCTCCAAGATTGGTAGATACGGTCAGACGCTCCCAGCCCTTGCCTCCATGGGTGTCTCCCGTGGTTGCAGAGCCGCTGTCCACGCTGATTGCAGCAGACACGCGGGAAGCTGTCTTACAGTAAACCCAGACAGATACGTTCAGTTCCTCACCGTCATACGTGGTGGGGCTGGAAAATGTCATGTATGCGGTTCCCACGCTTGACGCACCGATGACCATCTTTCCTGACTGCTGTCCTGCAAAGACCATGTAGTTGTCAGGGGACGTGGCCTCGGACTCGGCAGTCAGCGTGATATTGCTGGTCGACCAGTCCGTGGTTACAGTGCTGTTCTCAAAGTCACAGTTCAGAGAACCGACGATATTGTCACCGTACCCGGCGGCGTCTATTCGCTCCTCGACATATACCTTCCTGACGAAGCCCTGCTGGATACTTGTCGGACGGGCATAGTTCCGCTGTTCGGGATGACCCGTGAGA
>Ga0208180_1002044_pt1 | contig 10241 bp, 17 predicted proteins | sample MalvireepMed_s16_FD_184241 | JGI IMG/M metagenome (GOLD analysis project Ga0208180, IMG submission 184241) | Marine viral communities from the Global Malaspina Expedition - Malaspina viral metaG DeepMed_s16 (SPAdes) (version 2) | ecosystem: Environmental > Aquatic > Marine > Oceanic | place...
ATTTACTGAGTGGTTTGTATGAATATGATAGTAACACAGCTCCTGCTCCTTCTCCCTTGAAGACCGCATTTTTTCATACCCTTTTCAGGTGTTGGACATCTAGGGGACGAGAAAATAGTAACTTGAAAACAGGCCCTCAAAGTTTTTTTGGAGAATCCTTTTTTGCCGATTGGAGGAGTAATGATTTTAAAGATAATTTATATATATGGGTTGATGAATATTCATCCGCCACTCTTTTAAAATTTTCCTTAAATATATTTAAAGAATATCAATCCATAAAAAATAAAATAATCAACCCAAGGACCCCGCTGACTAATAAAGGAAAACTTATTTGTGGTATGGACAGAGATTTCTACTTAAAAAAATTACATAAGATGTCTTTTCTCATTAGAGGATCTACTGTTGAAAATCATGCATTAAACCATGCTGAGAAAACTATAAGAATTGGATGTGTGGGTGAGTTTTTCAGACTCTATTCCAAGTTATGTAAATTTAAAGAACAATGGTACGAAGACATAGAAAAAACGAAACCAGGCTATAGAAATCAAATGAAAGAATGGGAAAAAGATCGTGGAAAAAGTTCAATTAAATTATTACGTCATTTTTACGAGGTTGAAAAAGATAGATTAATTAAAGATGATGAAGAGAAATACAGCGAAGCCATTAAAGCAGGGAAAACTCCTCTTTCCATAGGCGGTAAAAAACAAACAAAACTATTTTTTAGAGCTGTTGACTATTTTTTAATGACAGAAAACTCTGAAGGGCGAGAAGAAAGGCTATTTGAACTTATGACAGATTTTTCTGATCTCAGTGTCAATGAACTAGACGCAATGTTTTGGCCCTTTTTTAAATTTGACAGTTATAATAATGAACCAGAAACAGTAAATGGCTTCTCTTCCTTTTTTTACTTTTTTACATTTTTCGGCCGAGCTTTATTTTTAGGATTCAAAGTTAATGATGGAGATCACTTGCCCTGTGGCAAACCTATTATAGTTGATAACATGACAGAAATGGATTCTTTTATTTATTGGGAGCATTTCCCCAATATTCTATTGTTAAATTCTGAATATTTAGAAGGACATCAATGCCCTCTTGTTTTTGAAGACGATCGCGTCCTCAATACTTTAAATTCTGATGCTCGATTTGACAGTTCAATCGTCGAACGAGGAGGTTTTATTGCTTCACCCCCTATGGCAAAAGATATTACTGCCAATGTACAAGAGATGTTATCTGAAGCTCTGGATAATGCACGCTATAATATTCCTTATGGTGGTTGGTATGAAATGAAAGACGAGCAAAGTGACATTATCAAAGGAGCACGTCTTTTTGAGACTGAAACCCTTATTTATATATTTCTTTATGACGAAAATGAAAGATATCTATTCGAAATTTTACAGAAATCCACAAAACATTTTATTGGGTATTTGTTCAAAGAAGATATTTTTCATATTAAAAAATTTTCTCCAGAAAATCTCTATTCTCACTGTAAAAGATTAACTGAAGAGCTTCATAGTTTTATTTCCCATACCATACGAGATATGAAAGTTTGTATAAATCGAGACATTGTTTGTGGTCCTGTTCAGCACCGGGTTCCCACTGGAATTAAGACCAACAGAAAACGAATAATCTACTTACCGCGAATTAAATATAATCGTATTGGTAATAGGCAGCCTCTCGACAACGAAATAAAAATAATTCGTAAAAACTCGGGCGGTTTTAGAAATCATCATATTCGAAGATTACCTAACGAAGCTAAAGCTTCCCCTTTACAAATTGTTCTAGCACAAAGACAAAATATTCATGTACCCCCTGACCACACTTATGTCAGAGCTCATACGTTCGGTGAAAAAAACATGAGTCAAGACGAAATTACCTACCGTAGTCGTAGTATGACTGGAATGGTCTATTTCTCTGAAAAAATTATTCCCAAAGCAGCAGAAATTGTTAATATGTCCGCTGCAGGTTTTGAAGAGCATTGTAAGAAAATTATATCTGAAATGGGTTGGATTGTAACTAGAGACAGGGTATCTGATGAAGGAATTGACATCGAAGCCTATCAAAGTTCTCTGCATAAAGATGAAGAAAAAGTGATACGCTTATTTGTTCAATGTAAACATCAAAAGAAAAACGTTGGCCCCGAAGTTATCCGAGAACTTCTCGGCGCAGAAGAATTACAAGATAGAAAATACGAAACAGAACTAATGATTATTACCTCCGGTAAATTTTCAAGTGGTGCTATAATCAAAGCAAAAGAAAAAAATATAAAACTTATTGACGGAAACGATTTATTAAAATGAGATATGAATACACCGTAACCAAAGAAGGAGGCGAAGCGGAGATCATGCACGCCATGAGTTGGAAGAAACTCTTTAAGAGTCTGCTGCTCAAGTATCCGAAGTTCAGTGGATGGTGTACTTACATCAACAAACATGGACACGTCCAAGTAAGAAATTTTAACAATGGAAAGGAAACAAAAAAACTATGACCTATACAGAATGTACGGTCTGCGGATGCACACCGAAGCCAGATGAATGGTCCCATATCGCAGGGATCTGTTTTGATTGCACATGACCACGGATTCTCCATACCAGTTGTTTAATTTTGGACCTATGCTTTGTAAAATGAAGCTGAAGGATGCCGAGTTAAAAAAATATGCTGAACTCTGTAGTAAAAAAACAGATCATATTAATGAAAACTTAGCAGGCGTTATTAAACACGAACATGCTGTTGACCTGCAAAAATATGGTACCATTATCAATCCTTACATCAAGATTTTTTATGAAGCTTTTCAGCGATGGTATGGAATCCGTCCCCCTGGCAAGATGATGATCACAAGGGCATGGGCTAATTTTATGGTGGCAGGAGAATTTAATCCCCCTCATATGCATCCCAACTGTGATTTTTCCAGCGTTTTATTTGTTAACGTTCCTAAAGAATTAAAAGAAGAAAAAGAAAAATTTAAAGGAACAGGAGGAGGGCCAGGTGCGCTTTCTTTTTTCTACGGAGGGAATCAAAATTTTTCTATTTGCTATATGCATTTCTTTCCTGAGGAAGGAGATTTTTATATCTTTCCAGCCAGTCTCACCCATTTTGTTTCGCCTTTTACATCGGGAGGAGAACGAATATCGATCAGTGCAAACTTTACATTTGATTTTAAAAGAAAATGAAGATCATCATGATTCTAGCAACCGGAACTTTGCTCACGTTTCCAACTATCGATCCAGCTTTCGAAGATGTTAAACCCGACTGTTTTAGTCAGGGTTATGCCATCTTACAAAAACTGGCTGTCTATCATGGACCTGAGGAAAAAGGTGAAGATCAAGGTTGGGTTTTAAAAAATTCTCGTATTCCGATTGAAGTCGGAGGATGGTATTGTCAATGAAGTGGCAAAAGAAATATCCAGAGAAAGCGAGTCTTAAAGATTTTATTTATAATAATCAGGAACGAGGTTTCGTCGTGACTAAGATTGGAGACATCTTTAAACCCTCCAAAGCCAAGAGTCGAAAGAAACGATGGCTGCCTGAGATGACGCGGAAAGATATCTGGGAAGATCTTATAATTCATATTGAATTCATGAAGACGCTGTATCCTCAAAGTGATGGACGTTTATGTCGTTATTGTCATCAACCTTGGACTTACCGAACGCGAATGAAACGCCGAGGGGTCCCTAAGCCTAGAAAACGAGGGCCGACTCATCCGACTAATTTTGCCGTGGATCGATTGTATTCGACCATGACCTATCGTCCAGGAAATATTATTTTTTGTTGTTCGGCGTGCAATGATCGTAAACATGATTCAACACCCCGTGATTGGAAAAATTTTTTAAGAGTCATGAAGGAAAGAAATGATTATGTCGAATAAACCCAGTGTCTACGTAGGCATGCCCTGTTATGGCGCGATTCAACGACAAACCGTCGTCTCGTTACTGAGACTCTTCGACCAGTTTAAAGGAACAGGCGTCAAGGCTCAGTTTCAAACGATCCAATCGCCTTTAGTGACGCACGCCCGGAATCTGGTGACCTGCGGATTCTTGCATAGTGGCTATGATTATCTTTTGTTTATTGATGCCGATGTGGAGTTTGATCCCGAGGCTATCTACCGAATGCTGATTACCAAAAAGGATGTGATCTGTACGCCGTATCGTTTGAAGACGGTGGAAGACCCCACCAAAAGCAAATACTCGATTACCTTTAAGAATCGTAATGATATTAAACTTTTACCTGGAGACCTGATGGAAATCGAACAAGGACCGGCGGGGATTATGTTGATCCATCGCCCGGTCTTTGAAACTTTAATAAAGAACCATCCGGAACTCAAAATAGAATTCCCTGAGTCAAACCGCAAATCCATGAATGAAGAGATTATGGGTGGCGTCACTCAGGAGGATCCCGTTAAGAACTCTATGTATAATTTTTGGGATACTACGTTCAGCTTAAAGACTGGCGAATGGAAAGGAGAGGATCTGTCGTTCTGTGATCTGGTCCGGAGAAACGGATTCAAGATCTACGCGAATGTAGTATCAACGACGGGACACTATGGAACGTACGGGTGGAAAGGAAAATTTAATGATCATCTGGAATAAACAATTCGAGTACCCTAACTCTCAACGCAGTATTAAGGGCGAGTATGACATTAGTCATATGCTGCTGCCTTCGGTGACGACGGTTTTAAAAGCAACGGAACCCGAGTCTAAACGCAAGTCTCTTGATAAGTGGGTGAGACGCGTGGGCGAGGATGAAGCAACGAGAATCAAGGATCTGGCAGGCAGCCGAGGAACCGCCATGCATTATTACTTGCAAAAGTATATCGATCCTGAATGCAAGGGCTACATGGACCTGACTGAGATAGGACGAGTTGCCGAACCCATGGCGAAGAAGATTATAGCATCAGGCCTCGAGGATCTGACGGAAGTTTGGGGATCTGAGGTGACGGTATACTATCCCGGTCTCTATGCCGGTGCTACGGACTTGGCAGGGATTTATGATTACTCGGAAAGTATTATTGATTTTAAACAGTCCAACAAACCCAAGCAACGAGAGTGGATTGAAGATTATTTCATGCAGCTAGGCGCCTATGCCATGGCTCATAATTATGTCTATGGAACCAAGATTGATCAGGGAGTTATTCTGATGTGTACCCCCGATTGTTATTTCCAGAAGTTTGTTATCCGAGGCAAGGAATTTGTTAAACATCAACACAATTTTTTAAGGAGGTTAGATGAATATTACAAAAAAAGAATATAACAGACAAAAGTATTTAAAAAATCGAGAAGAAAACATTAGAAAATCCAAAGAACGCTATCAGAACAATAAAGAACATTGTATAAAAGTACAAAAAGCATACGATTCAAAACACAGAGAAGAGCTAAAAGAATATGCGAAAAACTGGCGTTTAAAAAATCCAGAATATCTCAGAAAATATAGTACAGAAAATAAGGAAAAACTAAGCAAAAAACGTGTAGAGTACGATTCAAAAAATAGAGAACATAGAAATAAAGTCTCCAGAAAATTTTATTCAATAAAAGAAAATATTGAAAGTAGAAAGAAAAGGGTCAACCAATACCGTTTAAAACATAGAGAACGTTTAAATAAAAATACAAGATTAAAAAGGATAAATGATCCTAATTTTAGAATGAAAGGGTGTTTATATGGTAGGGTTCGTGACGCTTTAAAACATAACTATAAATCAGCACATACTATGGAACTCATTGGCTGCACTATTCCTGAATTATGGATCCATCTAGAATCGAAATTTGAACCTTTGATGACACGAGAAAATCATGGCTTATGGCATCTGGACCATATCAAGCCTTGTTTTAAATTTGACTTAACAGATCCCGCACAACAACGGGAATGTTTTAATTGGAGTAATCTTCAACCTTTATGGGCTGTTGATAATCTACGCAAAGGCTATAAATATGAAGAAAACAAAATTAAGAGTTAGGGCCCGCACATTGTAAGGGTTTAATGGAATCCTTAAGCTGGCTTAGTCGCGGATCACCCTTGTTGTAACAACTAAGTTGGCACCCATTATTGAAAGGAGGTAAAATGAAAAAAGACATTAGCGAACGATTTATATCGTGGCGGATTCGTGGCTTATTTGTGGCAGAAAAAAGGCTCAAGGTTCTTTTGAAAGCTGACACGAAGCCGGAAGCAAGCGACAAGGAACTAGATGCTCTCTATAAAATGATTTCTCTGCAGCTCAAAGGCATTTCAGACATGCAAAATGAAATTATCACGCTCCAACTCATAAATGACGAAAATCAAAAGTGAGGTTTTATGCGGGTCATCACGTAAATCACGTATATAGAGGCTCCCAGAATTTGTGTAATTCGTGAAATTGACTTTTTGATTCACGTGATCTACGTGATGTTCCTAGAATTGTTACAGGCTACCAAAATATGCATGATTCTTATATCACGTGGGTGTGATATGTTAATATCCTACATACTACACTTGAACAGGGGCATACGCGCATGAGGGTTTTTAAAAACACTGGAAAAAGTCTAGAAGGTTCTATAGGGGTACTGTATGGTAGGGCGTAATAGAAAATTTGAAGGTCATTCAGAGTGGATGAATGAGTTTAATAAGATACACAACCCGGACTACTACTATGGTAAGAAAACCCAAACGCAGAAAACCCAGAAGAAAAAAACAGGTCGTGGAACCTACGCAGCCAAACGACATCCCGTATTCAAAGTATCGGATTGAGTGGATGGATATCTTATCTGATTCAGGGTGGGCTACAGACAAAGAATTTCAGAGAATGAAACTTGCCTTTCCGGTTAATGAAGGGTGGTTGTTTAGTAAAGATAAGTCGACTATTAAAATGTTTGCATCTTATGATAAAGATGAGGACACGCAAGAGATGACTTTTGGGGATCGTACAATGATTCCTTTAGCTTGTGTTAAGAAGATGACGAGGATCAAGTGAGCGTTGACTACTTAAGTGAAGAGATGTACAACATTTATAAGGAGGATTTAATGCCAAAAAAGAAAAAGAAAAAGAAAAAAAATAAGAAGAAAAAAACTAAAAAGAAAAGGAAATAGTTATGAACAAAGCTGTTAAAAAGATAAGAAAGATTAAAGATCAAATTGATAAGTTAGAAGAAAAAGAAGATGATCTTTTAAATCAACTTGATGAAGCTATAGACGAACTAGAAGAATCTAACGACGATTAGGATGTGGAATCCGGATCGGATTGTGTTTGTTTCGTTGGTGATAGTTTCGGTGCTGGTGTTGACTCATTGGTACTTTCTACATCTATAACATCTTCGGGTGTTATATTAATAATTTTTCGATTGCTTTTTAACAGCTGCGCAATCTCTTCATTCATTTCTGTTTCATTTTGGTCTTCATCTAATTTTCCATGTAGAATATGTTTTTGTTCTACGTATAATCCACCTGCTTTCCCTCTCATATGTTCAGCGTTGGCTGCTGCTGAGAATGATCTGTGTTTGAGTGCTTGATCTCTGATCTTGGCGAGCTCTGTCACATGTCTGCCATAATTGACTTTAAAACGATTACGTTGTTCTTCTCTGAGTTCACCAATATATTTTACCACGAGTGGAGAGTACTCTGGATTTTGTAAACGTGATGCCATTGGACGTGCATTGTTGGGTTCATAGCCGGCTTCAATAGCACATTCATAATCAAATTTACGTCCTTCATACAGAATAAGTAATTCTGCGAATTTACGTTGCATTTCTGTTAATCTTGATGGAACTCCCATATTGACTTTTTAAGCCAACAGTTGTAAAAAGTCAAGGTGGATAAAGATATAGATATATGGAAACAAAGGAATGAAATACTACATAAAAAGGTGAATAGACAGATGGATGAAATAAAAGATTTAAATGAGAAGAGTGAAACTATTTTTGATTTGGCTCGTAAGTATCCTAATAAAACTTATAAAGAGTTGGAAAAGTATAGAGATGCAGATAGACAGGAAGAAGCACAACAGATTCCTTTAAGTGAATCACAAAAGAAACAAGAAGAGTTAGAACCTATAGAAGGAGCAGAGCAAGATAACCCTGAACTGTTTGATTGGAAAGAAAAATATAATAAAGAACATAAACTTCGCCAGGAGGCAGAAACGGAAACCATCCTTGTTAAGGGTATTGGGATAAATTCTCCTGAGATGAAAGCTGCAAATAAAAAGATAGAAGAGTTGCAAGGGGGCTTGGAAAGAGCGAGGAAAGAAAATAATGATTTATATAACCGACTTGCTGATGCTTTAGAGGTCAATGAATCACATCAACGTTTGAATGGAAAATTACAGGTGAGAATAGCTGAACTAGAAGATGATAATAAAAAGATATCTAAACAAGTTGAAGACCAGGTTGAACGAGCCAGGAAGGCAGGATTGTAATGCTCAGAGGTAGAGATGTAATTATGATCTTTGAGAGATTTGTTGGTCCGAAGAAAGGGAGTGGAGTTGCTCAAGATGCCCGAGTACAAGTTCGTACACCAGATGGTAGACATTATGATATAAAAGGTGTAGACCTCGTTCTAAATAAAATTATTGGTGCTCGTGAGACTCATCGAATTGTAATTTCAACACATGAAGAAGTTGCTCCAATGGGGAAACCAAAGCTCATTGTATAGTGTAGCTGTTGGCTTAAAATAGATCATGGGCCCTGAGAGAAAATTGTGGCATGAGCTTAAAAGAAATACACCTCAAATTAAATGGACAAGGCTGGAAAATACTAGCTTACTTGGTACTCCTGATCTATTGGGGTATAATAGTAATCAACACTTTTTTACTGTTGAATTAAAAGCAACTTCAGCCAATAAAATTAAATTTTCTCCTCATCAAATTGCGTTTCATATTCGTCACCCAAAGAACACATTCATCTTAGCCAAGTCGCTCGGTCAGAGAGACCTAAAACTTTTTGAAGGGACACAAATAATGCAACTTGCTGCTTGTGGCTTTAGACTTCTGCCATGTAGCTTGGGGCTTGAGTCTATTATCAAGCGGCTTGAGGCTTGTGGCTTGTGACTTTTGACTCCCTGGAGGTTTTCAGGGTCATTGTTCTTGGAACTTTGCTGCTTCGTTCAGGCTTTAGACTAGAAACTCTAGGCATGAGGTACGTTGTGGACAACTTTCTCTATTTCTCTAAGGGCTTTTGTAGTACAAGCACAACACCAAAAATCTTGAAGACTTACATTGTATTTTTTTTCGTAATCTTCCATATCTTTGTCTGTACCATCACAAATTTCTGCTATATTTGTAAATCCATTTATATTTTCTCTACCATTACCATTAGGATTATCTTCTTCGTGTTCATGCATTTTTTTATTACAAAGTTCGCAGGTTCTTATTCCCCAACAATCTAAATCTACTGCATCAATCATTTTTATATCTTTCTAGTTTTATGTTATTAAACAAATGTGTTCATATTGTGACGCTTGCGACTTGCCGCTTGTGGCTTGTGTCTAGGAACTCGCAGCTCTAAAGCTTGTAGCTTTTTGTTATTGATCGTTATTCTAGGACCGAACTTCGTCCAGGAATGTCCCATTAATTTTAGTTCAGCCGCGATGGTCAGCAGCTGGCCCGGTGATGCGTGGCTAACGTCTATTGTGAATTTTTTCATATTTTCTCGTTTCTCTTAAATGTTTAGGAGTAAATTTATATATTCTCGTGTAGCGTTCAACAAGGTCATAGCCCTTTACCTTAAAGACTCGGTGCAATGCTGCATGTTGTCTACCGTCAGCCACTAGTTTACAGAGATTAATAATTTCTTGTGATTTGTTCAATTCTAGGTAGGGGTAGAAAGATTTAAAAGTTTCTTCATACTTAGGCATTTCTACAATTTTCCTAATCAAAGAAATGGTAGTATCTCCGTTGTTTTTAATACGGGAGTCTGCATAGAAACCAAACCTTGCATTTTTCCAGTGCGTTTTCGTGTAGCCTTTCTGATGTAACCAATGATGAATAATTTTAATGCCTTCGTCATCACTGATATTCTGTTTTTTACAGTAGGCAATAAGTTTATTTTTCATTTTTTTATCTTTCATCTTTTTATCCTATTTTTTAATTGTGTCCGTTTCGTGGCGCTTGCAGCTTGAAGCTTGTGGCTTATTTCCTTATCCTCAAATGGGACTTTTACTTTTTTTCCTCTTACCATTATTTCTTTCATAACTTATCCTACAATATCCTTCAGTCCTTGTCAAGCTTGCAGCTTGCAGCTTGCAGCTTGAAGCTTGAAGCTTGAAGCTTGAAGCTTGGAGCTTGGAGCT
>Ga0208180_1002063_pt1 | contig 10185 bp, 14 predicted proteins | sample MalvireepMed_s16_FD_184241 | JGI IMG/M metagenome (GOLD analysis project Ga0208180, IMG submission 184241) | Marine viral communities from the Global Malaspina Expedition - Malaspina viral metaG DeepMed_s16 (SPAdes) (version 2) | ecosystem: Environmental > Aquatic > Marine > Oceanic | place...
TATCTTTGCTAGTGTTCTTCTTGGAAACGGCCAACCACCTTCTTTTGCAACATCTTCTTCTGTAATATTTAATATTACAAAATTACCAGACTCTGGTTGTTGCTTTACTAAAGCATCAAAAGTTTTAAGTTTTAATATTTCTGTTGGTGTGCTTTGAAAAACTATTGGTAATGCAAGTAGTAGTAATATGGGTATAATTAATTTCTTCACAACCTATAGTAACACCTTTCTACACTTTAATCACTTTGAGTAATTGTAATTACTGAATCACTACCACCGTTTACTTTTATTACATTAGATATGCCGTCTTGTATTAGTATAACTGTGTAGGCGTTTGAGCCATCTAAATCAACACGGACGCTTTCATTTACCTCTCTTCTAAGACTAACAAGATTACCTGTAATAATTGTGGTTATTTGTGTGTCTGGGTCTTTGCCCAAAAGAGTTCCTGATATTTGTGTGCTGGTGGCTTGTGCAAGCTGGTCTTCTTCTTCTGCAATGGCCAAAGCATCTAATACATTAAGCAAGTCTTCAAGATAATTTACATCAAGATAATTGATGTCTAATTCTGTAAATTCTAAGCTGTCTTCTTTAAGATAATCTTCTGCAAGATAGTCTATGTCTAAATCGTTAAAATCTAGCACGCTATCTGTTTGTGTGCTTGTTGCTTCTTCTTCTATAACCACTTCTTCCTTTGGTGGCGTAACAATTAACATGTTATCAATTACATCTAGCGTTAAATCAAGAATGACAGGCTTGGTTGGTGCTGATTCAAAAACAGATACAGTGGTGGCTTGGTATGGTTTATTCAGCAATACAGTACCCATAGCAGTAACTACCTCTATTTCACCACTAGATAAACCTGACGCATCTGGTAAAAGAATAATTAGACTACGACCTAGCTCATCAACAGTAGCAGTAAAATCTGTGCCTCTTATTGCTATATTGGCTGTAGGTGTTTTTAGTTTTATGTTTTGTTTATCTATACGGTTCAGATTGCCTGTAATAAACCTGGCTGTGCCAAGACCAAAGGTAAGAGCCATCTTAGATTTAGATGGGTCTGGGTCGTAGATATATTCATCTATTAGAAGCTGTGAGTGTTCTGTAAGACTAACAATACTATCATCAAGAAATGTAATGGCCATACGACCATCTTTAGTTATTGCTTCATCATTGCTTTGAATAGCAAACTTTAACTTTGCCTCTAAAGGCTCGTTTCTTACTATTTGTGCTGAACCATTTAGTTCAGATATATCTCCAATATCAGCAGCTTGTGCTTGTACCTTGGTCGTTTTGAATGACGCAAACAGTAGAAGCAGCATTGCCACCAATTGATATAATTTTAAGCCAGTCATTATCTTGGGTACTCAGTTGTTGAATATTAAAAGTCCTTTGACCGCCTGTATGGTCTAACCAAAAATACCCACCTGCTGAGGCATTAACACCAGTACCCGTATAGTTTACTGTATTATCAGAACCATCTATATCCATATAATTAGTCGCACCATCAATGTTTATATTTGATGTTACTGTGTTACTAGAGCCTTGGATAATCCAATCTAAATTTAAGTTTGCTGCTATTGCTGTAGTGCCTTGATTTAAGGTAAATGTATTACTGCTACCTGTAACTGCTATATTTTGGTCAGAACCTGCAGAACTATATGTATTAGTTGGGTCTACTTGTATCGTAAAAGTATTTGTATCTCCAGTAAAGTTATATAATCCTGTAAAAGTAGTAGCGTTAATATCACCTAAAAATTTATTAGTATTACCAATCATATTAATATCAAGTGTCATGGTAGCACCATCTAAATCAAAAGCGGTTAAACTGCCTGCAGCGCTATTTAAGCCGCCTATGATATTAGATATACCTAGTTGCTCTAGGTCTATATTTGCACCAGTACCTGACTGGTCTACATAAATTTCGTTATCAGCCGCGTAACTTGTCCATGCACTCAGCATCACAAGTAGGCTTATCAATTTCTTCATCATTTAATTTTACTCCTTGATTTTGTTTTTGTAAAATCCAAAAACCCTTTTCATATCCAGATTTTACTATTTCTAATACTCCTCCCTCTATAGCTTTCATAAGCGCTATGGTAGATGACTCGTTTCTAGCATTACCTAGCTCTATCTCTACTAGCTCGGTATTAGCCTCGATAAAACGAAATACATCTTCTGATTTGCCATAGCTAAATATTGTTTTTTGACTTAATACTTCTAATAACACCTCGCCTGTAGCCACAGAAACCATGCGCAAACTTACGGTTATATTATCCTCTCTGTATTGCACGCTGTTACCTATGCCTAAGTATCTAGCTCCAATACCTCCAGACTCTAAGTTGGCTTCGTAAGATATAACAGCACCTTCTATTAAGATACCAGCAAATAACAAAGGCCTGAGTGCTTTTTTCTTTTCATCTTCATTTGCTGATTGTTCTCTTGCTGAACGAATCAGCTGCCTTTCTTTAGTGAGGTTGTCGAGTCCTACTCGTTCAACCACTCTAAAAAACTGACCATCGCCTGCATGTTTTAAAGCTCGTATAAGCAGTGCGTTTGGTTGCTGAGTTATTGCTGTGCTAAATAAAGCAAACTCGCTGTTGCTTTTTCTTTGACCGGTTTGGTCAGTAAAGGCTGTTGGATAGACTGCTACAACGGGACTTACTTCTGGTATTGCAACATTTTTAAGCTCTGCTGATTGCAAGTCTTGTATGCTTACTACATCTTTTTCAGAGTATCTTTGTTCGTAAGTGTCTTCGTATTGGTTAAATATAGAACAACTAGAAAGTAAAAGTACCGATAGGAATTGTAATTTCTGTAACTGTGCCATCTGCTTCTGTTATTTTAAGTGTTAATGTTACACCATCGCTTGTATATTCTATGGTGTTGCCTTCAAGCGTTATTGTACCTGAGCTTTGCGGTGTTTCTCCAAACAGATTATTAACCAGTTGCCTAGATAGCTCTGCATAGACTCTTGATTCAAGATTACGCATAAACCTTGCAAGTGTAGAGTTTTCTTTTTCTCTTTCTATCTCGTCCTGTAAAGCTTTTATTTCTTCTTTAATGGTTAGCTTACGAGTGTATTCTTGATTTTCAATAGTTAGATAATGTGAGCTTGTACCGATGCCGTTAAAACTTGGCGACTTAAATTTATGCACTATTTGGTCTGCTTTTATATTGATAGAGATAATGGCTACAAACATGATTAAACCCACAAACATTATCCAAGCTAATATTCTAGTTTTTGCCGCTTCTTCTTTTATTAGCTCGTGCTTTGTCATTTTCTTTTTCATTTAACTCCAATACAGTATTCACTTTCTCTTGTAATCGTATCATATCTTGGTCTAACAGGCGAAGTTGGTCAGTCAGCCGTATAATTGTTTTTTTCATTTCTGATACAGCTGGGTCTATGGTGTTGGTAATGGTTTGCCATACAAAGTAAACAAAATAGCCTAGGCCAACCACCATTATGGTCGTAAAGCCAAACTTCTCTACTAATACAACTATGTCCATCAATCTCTTCTAGCGTCTATCTTTCCATCTTCTACAAAATTTTCTGCTCTTGCTATTCTATCTAAGTCTGGTTTTAAATTTAAAGCACTAGATACTGAGGTATCTATTCTTATGATGTCGTTATTCATGATTGATGCTCTTGTAATAAGCATCTTGGTTATGCCTTGTATTCCTTTTATATCACTTACAAGATTACCCATAAGTTGTTTCATAATAAGAAAAATAAAGTAACCCATAACTAGACCGCCTGCTATAGGTAATCCGACCTTTTCTATAAGGTCAAAGGCTTCCATTAGTCTTTACTAGCTTCGCCTTTGAATGACTTGCTTGAACCTGATGTTCCTGCATATAAACCAAACCAAGCTGCTCCTGCTCCTACAACAATAGATATAAGACCTGATTGTTCAAAGCTTGGTGATTCTAATGCCATAAACCAAAATGTTGTGTAGTAAAGTAAATACATGTAAACGCTTAAAAACATTCTTGGAAATATTCTCCAAGAATCTACAGCTTGTGCTAAATGTATTACTTTTTGCCACGGATTAACATTGGTTGTATCTTCTAAATCTCTAATTTTATCCTTTAATTGTGATATTTCTTGAATCATAGCCATGAACTTATTAAGGTCCATCTCTACTTCATTTCTATCCATATCTCCGCCAAATCTACCTTGTCCGTCGTTCATATCAATCCTCTACTGGTTCAAATTGTCCTAATTCTATAAGCTTTTGTCTGTTTACCAAATGCTCTGCCTCTATATCATCTTTGCTTTGACCAAAATAAGCAACAGCTAAATGCTGTGAAATCATCTGCTCATTTAAGTCTACATCATCAGCTATAATGCTTCCCAATACTCTTCCAAATTTACCTTTTTTATCTAGCTTTGTTTTTACCTTTACAAGTTTTGCTTTTTCTATGTGGTCTAATAAAAACTTTGAGGCCATCTTGCCTCTAGCTTTTTCATCTAAATCTCTGGTTCGTGATTCTGGCGTATCTATGCCATACAAGCGAATACGAGATTTGAAAACAATGTCAAAGCCACAGTCTATTTCTGCGTCTACTGTATCACCGTCAACAACTCTCGTTATATTACACTTGTATTCGTACATTACTTATCTTTAGCTTTGCCAATATTTAAAGCCAGCATATCAATAAATTTGTACAATTTACCAATCCAAACATCATCCTTTGGCGTTGGTGTGCTTGCTGCTATTAGACTAGAAATAGTTACTATAGCTGTTACCCACATTATTATATCTACAATCATTTTTTACCCCCTTTGGTATTATCTGATTTATCACTTATTACTTCTTCTGCTTTTTCTTTAGTAGATTCCACAAAAGAATTTTCATAAAAACGCAAACTAGGTAAAAGTTCATTAATCTCAAACTCTAGTTTAGCGACTTTATCCCGCAAACTTCTTACATGCCTCATAGCATTAATTTGTTCTTGTGTCATTTCTGACTCTAATATCTCCGTGCCGTCTGACAATGTTGCTGTTTTCTCTTTCATTAATTTATCTCCTCAGATATTTGTTCTTGTTGCACATCCCAACAGTTTAAGTTGGATGCGATGGTTCGTCTTTCTCCTTCGCCTTTAAAGGGATAGACCATGTGTTGTAACCAAGAAGGGAAAATTAATAACTTTCCTACTTCTGGAGTCATAACAAATGATTGAGCTGGTTTTAATCTTTCACTATCTATAACTGATACTTGTCCGTATTGAAATGCTATACAGCCGTCTGAATGTCCACTTTCGTTGTATAGCGAATAAGTTGGTGATTGTGCATTAACATTACCTATTTGTGGCGGTACTTTAGTCCAGGCTGTAGTTGATATGCCCATTAATGTTTTTGTGCCGTGGTCGTGTATTGGGTTGTAATCACCATCGTAACTATGTACTGACCAAGTTTCGTCTATTTCTACTCGTTTGTCATTTTTAACAGTATTACCTGCCCTACCAAAATAATTAATATACTCAGCACCAAGGTTACAGATAAAATTATTATATTCAACCATTCTTTTATCATTGTGGTCTAACAGTAGCTGTTCTCCTTTGTCTATTTGTCCTACTAAAGTATTAGCTAATGATTGCTTGTTTTTATCATGCTTATACTCATCCATATAATCATTAACGCTATCAATCATATCTTGTGGCATTTGTGTTTCTAACACATATACCGCAGGCATAGTATGAATCTGAAACTCACTTTCAGTCATACTTAACTAGGAACGCTAAATGCTTGGTCTGGTGTGCTTGCAACAGGTGGGTTAGTTATAACGCTATCTACTTGACTAGCAAATACACTATCCCAATGTGATACAGGACATATTGCTACTAAGTTAGCGTTAGACCAACTACCTTTAGCTTTTAAAGTAAAGTTAGTTGTTGTATTACCATCTAGGTCTGTAACAGATTGTTCTACTGTAGTGCTAAAAGTAGAAGTATAGTAAGTGCTATCGCCTTCACTACCATTTTCATACTTCATTTCTATTTCCCACTTATCTACTTTACTAGATGCATTTTCATAAGGTGTGCATTTAGTTATTGCTTTTGTTACTGCCATATTATTCTCCTTTTAAAGTTTGTATTTGGGCTTTTAATTCTTCTACTTGTGTTGATAGTTCTTGTACTGCGTTTACAAGATACCAAGTTATGTTATCAGGGTTTACAGTTTTTACACCTATTGATTGTTCTTGTACGACATCAGGTAAAATTGTTTCTATTTCTTGTGCTATAACTCCTAACTGTATGCCTTCTTTATCAATAGCTGCATGAGTTGGAACTTCTGTTATTTCATCTTTAGTTTTGTACTCAAAGTTTCTAACTCTTATATCTTTTATAGCATCAAGACCAATAGTATTATCTACAATATTCTTTTTAATTCTTTCATCAGAAGTTGTTGACCAAGATGATGAATTATTACCTTGATATACACCACTACTTGCACTTATAAATCCAGTATTATTACCTTTACCAGTTTGTGTAGAATTTGCTGTAGCAAGTACTAATTCACCAGAAGCATTACTAGCACCTGCTGCTGCTAAATAACCCATGTATATATTAAAACCACCATCTACTAAATTATTACCAGCTATATTTCCACCGATACCTATATTATATGAACCAGTAGTAAGTGCGTTCATAGCATTTAAACCAATTGCTATATTTTGTCCACCTGTTGTAATTGCTTGACCAGAACTTTCACCAACTCCAACATTATTTGAACCTTCTGTAATTGCTGTTAAAGAAAGCCCACCAAAAGCACAATTATTATTTCCTGTAGTATTAGCATCTAATGCTCCTTTACCAACTGCTGTATTAAGAGCTCCTGTAGTATTTGCTTCTAAAGCTGACCTACCAATAGCCACATTAAAGTTAGCTGTAGTATTTGCAGCTAAAGCACTTCTTCCTACCGCAACATTATCTACACCAGTTGTATTTGCTGAATAAGCAAACTGTCCAACTGCAACTGATTCATCACCTGTCGTATTTGCTGCTCCTGCTCTTTCTCCAACAAAAGTATTATTACCTGCTGTTGTATTTGCTGTTCCTGCATCACGACCTACAAAAACATTATTATTACCTGTTGTATTTGCATCTCCAGCATTAGAACCAATAGCTACATTTTCTGCACCTGTAGTGTTTGCTGCTAAGGCTTCATTACCAACTGCTGTATTGTTTTCTGCTGAAGTATTTGCACCTAAAGAGTTGTAACCAACTGCTGTGTTGAAACCTGCATTATTAGCATCTAAAGATTTAAAGCCTATAGCAGTATTTCTTCCTCCTGTAGTATTAGCATCTAGTGCACCTTTACCAACTGCTGTGTTATTATTTCCTGTGGTGTTAGTTAGCATAGTTTGATGACCTATAGCAGTATTATCAGCACCTGTAGTATTATCTCGTAATGCCATACGACCAACTGCTACATTGTTACTAGCTGTTGTGTTAGCACTTAATGCAGAACTACCAACAGCAGTATTTTCACTTCCTGTAGTATTAGCATCTAATGATTGATGTCCAACAGCAGTATTTTCGGTGCCAGTAGTATTAACATTAAGAGCTGCACCACCAACTGCTGTATTGTCAGATGCAGTAGTAGCAGAAGATAAAGCTAAATAACCTACTGCAACATTACTGTCGCCTGTAGTTAGAGCATCACCACAAAGTCCACCAATGAGTGTGTTTACAGTTCCTGTAGTTATAGCGTTACCTGCGTTATAGCCAACTGCTGTATTATACATATCAGCATTACTAGATGGATTTTGTGTTTGTAAGGCAGCAAAACCTACTGCTGTACTTCTATCTCCAGCAACATTATCACCTAGTGTACTCCAACCAAGAGCAGTATTTCTGTCACCTGTTGTATTAGCATCTAAAGCATATGCACCAAACGCTGTGTTATTACTTGCTGTTGTATTTGATTTTAAAGCATCAATTCCTACTGCTGTGTTTTTATCACCTGTAGTGTTTGCTCCTAAAGCCTCTGAACCTATACCAGTATTACTATGACCATCAGTATTTGCTTCTAATGCACTTTTTCCTACTGCTGTGTTGCCATCTGCTGTTGTATTAGCACCAAGAGCATCGTGTCCAACTGCTACATTATTTTTACCAGATGTGTTGGCATCTAATGCGTTAGAACCAATAGCTACACTATTTCTACCAGAAGTTAATGCTGCAAAAACATCATCACCTATGCCTACATTATCTGTAGCACTTGATAAAGTACCTGTACTTGCGTTTTGACTTATTAAAATACTATCAGTAAAGTTTGTGGCATCAGCTAAAATACTTACTCCGTTCAGGGTACCACTTAAATCAAGATTACCATTCATATCAATAGTGGTAGCATTAAGTTCTAATTCAGTATCAGATACTAAATCTAATACTCCGTCTGCTGATTGATGTATATAAGTTCCAGAATCACCAAACTGTAATTGTCTTGTGCTATTTAATAAAATACCTGTATCGGCAACATGAGTAAGTGTGGTATCTGTATCTGCACCAAAACCTAATACTGAAGCATCAGATAAAAGAGTTAAATCATCACCAACAAAAAAATCACCTGCCACATTCAAATCAGTAAAGGCATCTACCATAGCTGCACCAGAACCAGCTCCGTCTGAGTAAATAGCTTTCACATGACCATTTGGTATAGTGATATTTGCACCACTACCTTGTGAAATAATAATATTTTGTGAGCCAGATGTGCCGTTTTCAATAAACCAAAGTTTTGATACTGTGTTTGGTCCAATAGTAATAGTACAAGCTGAATCAAGTGTACCTGTGTATTTTAAAAAGATACTTCTGCCAGGGTCTGTTGACCCGTCTGCTATTGTAGTTGTGTGTGTGTCTGCATTGGTAGTAATAGCTTCGGTTCCAAAACCAAATGCTTCAGCTATTAATTCTAAATTAGTGTTGGTGCTTGTTCCCCAGGTACCCGCCTCATCACCAGTTGCAATTTCTTTTAATCTTAAATCGTTTACATAAGTTGCCATTTATTTCTCCGTTAAGCGACCTCTTCCCAATTAGGAGTTTGTGTATCGGTTATTGTACTATAATTTGCTGTTTGCGAACTGTCAATTCCACTATAATTAGGTGTTTGCGAGTCATCTATAAGACCGTACACCTGTGGTGTGCCTAAAACTCCAGTTATAAGCAGAGATTCAGGCGTAACTTTAGCACCTGCTGCTGTAGTAATGGAGCCAATAGCGCTTGTTGCAGCAACGCCTGTAATTGTAAATTGTTCATTATGATGAATGGTAATGCTACCAACGGCAGATGTGGCGCTTTGACCTGTTACAGATACATTGGCTTCTCCGTCTACATCAACATTTACTGCTCCTAAGGTTGCGGTTGCACCTGTAGCATTTGCTACGGCTTCCCCATTTACACCAACTCCGCCTATCGCAGATGTTGCTGATTGTCCTGTTGGTACAACATTAGCTTTGGCAACTATACTTAGTGTGCCTAATGCTGTAGTTCCTGCTTGACTTGATGGGGTTATGTTGGCTTTTGCTATTACAGATATTGTGCCTAAAGCAGATGTAGCTGCTTGTCCTGTAACGCTTGTGTTAGCTTCAGCATCAACTGTTAAAGTACCTAATGCGCTAGTTCCGGCTCCGGGTGCTGAAATATTGACTGGAACATTGCCTTGACCATAAGCAAGCTCTCCCCAACCAGCTCTACCCCAACCGTTGAGAATCTCGGCCATTACTTAAATCTGTTTTGCAAGTCTGCTATAGCTTGACTGATGGTTCCCCCGCTTGCTCGCATCATCATTGGTCGCATGCCTTGCATGCCTAATCCACCTCTTACTCCACCCATCATAGGTCTGCCCATAGTTTTTTGAGGTGGCGACATTGGAATGACTGGTTCTGGCATTGGCATCGGTGTGCTTGGTGGTACAAATGGAACTCTGTCTTCGTTGGGCATACGAGGTATAAAATCATCTCTTCTGTTGGGTATTCTATCTATAGAAATAAAATCTTCACGCCTTGGTGGTATTATTGGTTTTTCAAAAGGCGGCCTTACAGGTGGTAAATCTACAGGTGGTAAATCTACAGGTGGTAATGGTGGTGGTAAACGCCTGTCCATAGGTGGCGGAAACCTCATGTCATCGTCTTTTGGCGGCACAAATATCTGCTCATCTCTGGGTGGCGCATAAGG